>Ga0247813_10000977_pt1 | contig 22938 bp, 24 predicted proteins | sample UWRJL169409C1_FD_180719 | JGI IMG/M metagenome (GOLD analysis project Ga0247813, IMG submission 180719) | Plant litter microbial communities from Arlington Agricultural Research Station in Wisconsin, United States - UWRJ-L169-409C-1 | ecosystem: Environmental > Terrestrial > Plant litter >...
TGGTCGGCCTCGACCTGACCCTGCAGGCGCAGGCCAACGGTGACGTCATCGAGCGGTTCCGCGCGCTCGGTCCACTCGCCGAGGAGCTCATCATTCCGCTCGCCACCCACTGGGTGAACCCGCACGATGACGACTGGAACGGCCAGGCCGTGCACGACGTCGTGGCCGTTGCCTACGTCACGCGCCCTGATCTGTTCGCATCGAGGCTCGCTCGCGTGGAGGTGGAGACCTGCGGCGAGTTCACCGAGGGGATGACCGTCGTCGACTTCAACGCACCGAACCCGAACGCGCTCGTGCCGGTGAGCCTCGACGTCGACGGCTTCTGGGCCTACGTCGAAACGGTGTACGCGCGGGTGGCTGCTGCTCGCTAGGAGTTCTTCGCTACCTGAGCCAGAACGATCACTGCGATCACGCTGATCCAGAAGGTCACGAGGCACGCGATCGCGAGGCCGCGAATGATCGACATCCAGCGCGGCATCTCGCCGTCGACCTTGATGAGGCCGATCGAGGGACGACCGGTGTAGCTCGCGCGAATCTGGATGGTCGCGTCACTCGCACGGTTGCGATAGCGGTCCTCGTAGACGAGCACCGCCGAGTACTGCAGGAGGTAGTAGAGGCTCCACGCGCTCACCCCGATGCCGGCCGCGATGAAGGTCGGCTCCGGCGGGGTGCCGAAGAAGAGAAACAGCGCGAGCCCTCCCAGGCCGAGGCCAATCATGATGCCGATGGGGGCGAAGTCTCCCGAGGTGTCCATGCGCTCATCCTACGTAGGGCAGTATCGACAGCATGAGTCTTCTGGATGCCGCACCCAGTCCATGGAGCCCCGACGCCGCCTTCGACGGCTTCGAGGCGTGGGCTTCGGGGCGTGGACTCACGCTCTACCCGGCCCAGGAGGAGGCGCTCCTCGAGATCGTCTCCGGCTCCAACCTGATCCTCTCGACTCCCACCGGTACGGGCAAATCCCTCGTAGCGATCGGCGCGCATTTCGCTGCGCTCGCGCAAGGCAAGCGCACGTTCTACACAGCACCGATCAAGGCTCTCGTGAGCGAGAAGTTCTTCGCGCTCGTCGAGGTCTTCGGCGCGGAGAACGTCGGCATGGTCACGGGAGACTCGAGCGTCAACGGGGATGCCCCGATCATCTGCTGCACGGCCGAGATCCTCGCCAACCTCGCTCTGCGTGGGGGCGCGGACACCGAGGTCGACCAAGTGGTCATGGACGAGTTCCACTTCTACGCCGACCCCGACCGGGGCTGGGCGTGGCAGGTGCCGCTACTCACGCTGCCGCGCGTGCAGTTCATCCTCATGTCGGCGACTCTCGGCGACGTCTCCCGCATCGCCGACGACCTCACGATCCGCACGGGTCGCGAGACGGCCGTCGTGACGGGTGTCGATCGCCCGGTTCCACTCAGCTACACCTACGCGACAACCCCCGTGCACGAGACAGTTGAGGATCTTCTCGCTACCAACCAGTCGCCGATCTACATTGTGCACTTCTCGCAACTCGCCGCGCTTGAGCGCGCGCAGGCCCTCACGAGCGTCAAGATCATCTCGCGCGAGCAGCGTGACGAGATCGCCGAGGCGATCGGGTCGTTCCGCTTCACCACGGTGTTCGGGCAGACGCTGAGCCGGCTCATCCGCTCGGGCATCGGCGTGCACCACGCGGGCATGCTGCCCAAGTACCGCAGGCTCGTCGAGCAGCTCGCCCAGCAGGGGCTCCTGCGCGTCATCTGCGGAACAGACACTCTCGGCGTCGGCATCAACGTGCCGATCCGCACGGTGCTCCTCACGGCGCTCACCAAGTTCGACGGGCAGCGGATGCGACAGCTCACCGCTCGCGAGTTCCACCAGATCGCCGGGCGTGCCGGTCGCGCGGGTTACGACACTGCGGGAACCGTCGTCGCCCAGGCGCCCGAGCACGAGGCCGAGAACGCCCGACTCGTTGCCAGGGCCGGGGACGACCCGAAGAAGCTCAAGAAGGTCGTGCGCAAGAAGGCGCCCGAGGGGTTCGTCTCCTGGGGTGAGCCGAGCTTCACGCGCCTGATCAATGCCGAACCCGAAATACTCACTCCGCACATGCGTGTGACGCACTCGATGATCCTCAACGTGATCGGTCGAGGCGACTCCTCGAAAAACGGTGCCTTCGCTGACATGCGCGACCTCATCTTCGGCTCCCACGACTCGTGGAAGGCCCAGCTCGGCATGGCGCGCACGGCGCTCTCGATCTACCGCACGCTCCGCGCGGCCGGGATCGTCGAGCAACACGTCGTTCCCATCACGCTCGAGGGCCAGGATGACGACGACCTCGTCAGCTGGGACGACCGCATCGACATTCGATTGACCGTCGACCTCCAGCCCAACTTCGCCCTCAACCAGCCGCTCTCGCCGTTCGCGCTCGCGGTGTTCGAGCTGCTGGATCCCGAGTCTCCGAGCTACGCGCTCGACGTGATCTCGATACTCGAGTCCACGCTGGATGACCCGCGGCCGGTGCTGTCACAGCAGCAGTTCCTCGCGCGGGGTGAGGCGGTGGCATCCATGAAGGCTGAAGGCATCGAATACGACCAGCGCATGGAACTGCTCGAGCAGGTCACTTGGCCGAAGCCGCTCGAGGAGCTCCTCACCGCAAGTTACGAGCAGTACGCGGCGACCCAGCCCTGGGTTGCCGAGTTCGAACTGCGGCCCAAGAGCGTGGTGCGCGACCTGTACGAGCGTGCCATGACGTTCGCGGACTACGTCGGCTACTACAAGATCGCGCGCAGCGAGGGGCTCGTGCTGCGGTACCTGTCGGATGCTTTCCGCGCGGTGCGCCAGACGGTGCCCGACGAGGCGAAGACCGAAGACCTGCTCGACATCATCGAGTGGCTCGGCGAACTTGTGCGCCAGGTCGACTCGAGCCTGCTCGATGAGTGGGAGTCGCTCATTAACCCTGCGGCTCCCGGTGAAGCTGCGGTGCTTCCACCCGAGCCTCCCAGCGTCGTCACCAACACCCGTGCGTTCCGGGTGCTCGTGCGCAACGAGCTGTTCCGCCGCGTGCAGCTAGCAGCCCTCGACAAGGTCGAAGAGCTCGTACTGCTCGACCCCGATATCGACTGGGATGCAGCGCTCGAGAAGTACTACGCGGAGTACGACTCGATCGGCACCGGCTCTGACGCCCGCAGCGCTGCCTACCTGCAGGTGGACGAGGGCGCGTTCCAGTGGACTGTGCGCCAGATCTTTGACGACCCGGAGGGCGACCACGACTGGGGCATCAGCGCGACGGTCGACCTCGCGGAGTCGGCGGAGCTGGGGGTCGCTGTAGTGAAGGTGCTCGCGGTCGGGCCGCTCGTTTCCTGACCGCCGGTTGAGGAGGAGCGCCAGGAACGTATCGAAACCACGAGCCGCAACTCCGGTCGTCGCCTTCCGAAACGACGGAGATTCCGTTCGCAAATTGGGTTGGCTAGCAAGTCACCGTCGTGATTCCGCCCCATCTCCATCATTTCGGAAACAGACGGAACGATACCGCGGCGGCTCCGCTGACCCGCAGTCAGCCGAGGTGCGTGCGCAGGAACTCGTTGTCGAACTTGCCCGCGGGGTCGAAGCGCGAGCGCAGCTCGAGAAAGTCGTCGAGTCTCGGGTAGTTCGCGGGCTCAAGGCGTGTGAACACCTTGCCCCAGTGCGGGCGGGCGCCGAGCGGGAGCAGTACTGCCTCGATCGATGGCAGCACCGCTGCGACCTCGACGGGCAGTTTTTTCCAGGTGAAGTGGATGCCCACGGCGTCGGTCTCGTACGCGCCGCTCAGCCACAGCTCGTCGGCCGCCATCGTGCGCAGCTCGGTGATGAGCAGCAGGGGGCTGATCGAGTCCCTGAGCTCGCGGAGCCCCCGCAGCGCCTCGACAGCGTTCGCGCGCGGCACGAGGTACTCGCTCTGCAGCTCCTCGCCGTTTGAGGGCGTGAACTCGAGTTTGAAGTGGGCGAGCCTGTCGCTCCACGGCCCCGGAACCCCGCCCTGCTGGGTGGTGGAGACAGCCTCCTGGTCGGGGAGCATGTGACGCTCGACGGCGTGCCGGGTAGCACCGAGCAGCGTGGCGGGCGGCTCCGCTGCATCCATTCGGCTCTTGAGCCACAGTAGGTCAATCGTCGAGCCCTGCCAGCTCGTGAAGACGCTCACGCTGTAGGCGGCGCCTGTGACGGCGTCGAGGTTGTCGAGCAGGTCCTCCCACGGCAGGCCGTCGTAGAGGTCCTGCCGAACGTCGAAGGTCGGCTGCACGTCGAGTGCGAGCGAGGTGACGACGCCGAGCGCGCCGAGCGAGACGACAGCTCCTGCGAAATCGGGGTCGCCGCGGCGCAGAGTCACGAGATCGCCGCTCGCCGTCACGAGATCGATGGATGCCACCGCGGCAGCGAGTGTCCCGTTGGCATCGCCCGATCCGTGGGTGCCGGTGGCGACAGCGCCGGCAACGGAGATATGGGGGAGTGAGGCGAGGTTGTGCAACGCGAGGCCACGAGCCTGGAGCCAGGTGGCGAGTTCGCCGTAGCGCATGCCGCCAGGCACGTGCACGACGTCGCCGTCGACGCGCGGGTCCTGCGGGAGCGCGGCGAGGGAGACGAGGGTGCCGGTCGTGTCAGCGATCCCGGTGAAGGAGTGGCGAGTGCCAAGTGCGCGCACTTTCTCGGTCGATCTGACGAGCTCCTGCACCTCGTCGAGCGTGGAGGGAGTGACGACAGTTCCCTGATAGTTGTAGCTGCGAGCCCAGTTCTCGGTCATTGCCCCATTGTGCCCCTCCTACACTGAGCACATGTCGAAGGCCCTGCGGGATCGTGAGGAATCCGACTTCGCAGCGAGCATGTTCGCCGGCACCGAATTCTTCCGACGCCGCGTTGTTGTCGACGGGCTCGCCGCGGACCTCCGGCGGTTTCCGGGGCTCGAGGGCGGCCCGGATTTTGTGCTCGTGCACGGCATCGGTGTCTCGTCCCGCTATTTCCAGCCGCTCGCGGTCGAGCTGTCCCGCCACGGGACCGTGTGGCTTGTGGACCTCCCCGGCTACGGTTCGGCACCCAAGCCTGCCGCCTCACCGTCGCTCGCCGACCACGCGCGGGTGCTTGCCGCGGTGATCGAGAGCGCTGGCATCCATTCGCCCGTGTTGGTCGGACACTCGATGGGTTGCCAGGTCGTCACGCGACTCGCCGTCGATGACCCCTCGATCTCGCGTTGTCTCGTGCTTCTCGCCCCGACCATCAATGCGGCGGAGCGCAGCTTTCGCGAGGCGTCATTCCGTCTGTTCCAGGACATCCTCAGGGAGCCGTTCCGCGCCAACCTCGTCGTCGGCACCGACTACTTCTTTCGGTGCGGGCCGGCGTACTTCATTCGCCAGCTTCCGACTCTGCTTGATGACGCGATCGAGGAACGGCTGGGCGTTATCGACGCGCCGACGCTCGTGCTCGTGGGCAACCGCGACCCCGTGGTGACGGTGGAGTGGGCCGATCAGGTCGCTCGGCTGCTGCCGCGCGGTACTCTCGGCATCGTTCAGGGACCCCACGTCATCATGTTCACCGACCCGGCGGGCATCGCCGAGCGCATCGTGGAGCACTGCACGTGATCGCCCGCGGCTGGTTCTGGTTTCTCGACTACGTGTACGTCTCGTGGTGGCAGGTGCGGCACGTTCTGAGCCGTGGGCTCCCTGATGGGTACGAACTCGGCGAGAAGCCACCGGTGCTCCTGCTGCCCGGAGTCTACGAGACCTGGCAGTTCCTACGCCCGGTCGCGAACCGGCTGCACGCTGCCGGGCACCCGATCCACGTCGTGCGGGAGCTCGGCTACAACCGGGCGACGGTCGTGGACTCAGCGGCTGTCGCGCAGGCGTATCTCGAATCTCACGATCTGCGCGGTGTCATCCTCGTCGCCCACAGCAAGGGCGGCCTGATCGGCAAGCACATGATGCTCGTGGATGACACGGCCGCGCGCATTGACCGCCTCGTCGCTGTTGCGACGCCCTTCGGTGGGTCGGTGTATGCGCGGTACTTCCTCAACCGGGCGATCCGCGCTTTCGCTCCCAACGAGCCGACTCTCATGATGCTCGCGGCGAACGCCGTGGCCAACTCCCGCATCACCTCGATCTACGGGGAGTTCGACCCGCACATTCCGGGCGGAAGCCGACTCGAGGGTGCGACGAACGTGCAGATTGCGATCACGGGGCACTTCCGACTGCTCGGGGATTCCCGCGTACAGCAAGCGGTGGACGCCGCAGTGGGTGTTGACTGAGGCAATGGCTGTTGAATCGAAGACCCGTGACCAGAAGCTCGTGCTTGCGATTGCGATCCTCGCCTCATTCGTCACCTTCCTCGACGGCTCGGTCATCAATGTCGCGCTGCCGGCGATCGCGACCGAGTTCGACGCAGGGATCAGCGTGCAGCAGTGGGTCGTCGACGCCTACCTCGTGACGCTCGGCACGCTCATCCTCCTCGCCGGCTCTCTCTCTGACGCGTTCGGGCGCATCATCGTGCTGCGGGTGGGGCTCGTGGGTTTTGCCGTGACGTCGCTGCTCATCGCCATCTCACCGAGCGCCGAGTTCCTCATCATCATGCGCGGACTGCAGGGCATCGCAGGGGCCCTCCTCGTGCCCTCGTCGCTCGCACTCATCATCTCGACGTTCCGTGGGGTATCGCAGAGCAAAGCGATCGGGCAGTGGACCGGATTCACGAGCGCGGCATTCCTAGCCGGACCCCTGCTCGGTGGACTCTTCGTCGACTTCCTGTCGTGGCGCCTCGTCTTCGCGATCAACATCATCCCGATTGCGGTGACCCTCGTGCTGCTCGCGCGACTGGGGCAGAAGAACGAGCGGCCGGAGGGTGCGGGGATCGACTGGTTCGGCGCGCTGCTGGGAATCCTCGGACTGGGCGGCCCGGTCTTCGCGCTCATCGAGCAGGCGAACTTCGGCTGGGGCTCGCCGGTGATCTACCTGCCCTTCGCCCTCGGCCTGGTCGCCCTCGCGGCGTTCATCGTGCGACAGCGCACCACAGAACATCCCATGCTTCCCTTGGGGCTTTTCGCCGTGCGCAACTTCTCGGTGGGCAACATCGCGACGACGCTCGTCTACGGCGCACTGTCGATCGGTGGGTTCCTCGTGACCGTCTACCTGCAGGAGGTCGCGGGCTACAGTGCGACTTTCGCAGGACTCGCGTTTCTGCCGATCACCATCATCAGCATCCTCCTGTCGTCGTTCTTCGGCACCCTGTCGGGCAAGTACGGACCACGCCTCTTCATGGGTCTCGGGCCGATCGTCGGCGGTATCGGCTACTTGCTCATGCTCGGCATCACCGACAACGTCAACTACTTCACCCAGGTGCTTCCCGGGGTTGTGCTCTTCGCGTTCGGGCTCACCGCTACTGTCGCACCGCTCACGGCCGCGATTCTCGGGTCGATCCCCGAGGAGCAGTCGGGCATCGGCTCGGCGATCAACAACGCTGTCTCGCGCATCGCCGGGCTCATCACGATCGCCCTCATCGGCGTGATCCTCGGCGGGGTGCTCACGACCGAGACACTCCACCGTGGTCTCGTGGTGACGGCCGTCCTGCTCATCGCGGGAGGGCTCGTGTCGTGGGTGGGGATTCGCAACCCGCAGCCCATTGCGACTGACGAGGCTTAGCGATCGCGCAGAAACCGCGTCACGAGAACGAGAGTCGTGCCGAAAACGGCGGGCACCATCCCCGTGATAATGCTGGCCACGTTGCCAGTGATCAGGCCGTAGAGCAGGGCAGCGAGCACGCCGCCGAAGATGAGCGTCCACCCGATCACTCGAAGAACGAAAGCTGCTGTGTCGCGGTTGGCGGTTCCCGAGTAGTCAGTCATGGGCACAGCGTGACACAGCTCAGGCGAGGAGGCTAGCCCCGGAGAGTGCGAGCATCGCCACGTCCACGAGCGCAGCACCGATGATGAGGCGAAAAAGCAGGCGCGTCGGCGGGCGCGTGAGGGCGAGCCATCCAGTCACGGCTGCGAGCACGAGCGCTATCGCAAGGCCGACCCAGAGCAGTGGTGTTCGAGCGAGCAGAATGGATGCCGCGGCCAGCGCCGCGGCGACCACAACCCCCGAGGCGCGCAGTCCGAGGCGGTGGGGCAGCCCCCGCACTCCCGTGCGCTCGTCGTCTCCCAGGTCGGGAAGCACATTGGCGAAGTGGGCGGACGCCCCGAGCAGTGCTCCCGCCCCGAGCGCCCACCACTGGGCGGCACGCGGGGGATCGAGTGACAGCGTCACGAGGAGCGGCAGGAGCCCGAAGCTCACGAGGTAAGGCACAACCGAGATGACGGTCTTCTTGAGGCCGAGGTTGTAGCTCCACGCGCTCAGGATGAACACCGCGTGTACGACGAGTGCGAACGGGCCCAGGGCCACGGTGAGTGCGAGGGCGATCGCGGCGCTCACGAACGCCGCGGCCCGCACCGTTGTGACAGAGATCATTCCGAGCGCCACGGGCTTGTCGGTGCGGCCGACGGCGCGGTCCCGGTCGGCGTCGATCCAGTCGTTGGAGAGCCCGACGGAGGTTTGCCCGAGCAGCATCGCGAGAGCGAGGGCGACGATGCGCCAGGGTTCCATCCCCACCCCGATACTCAGGATCGCGGTGACCGCCGTGACCGCCACGGCCGGGCCGGGGTGCGTCGAGAGCGCGAGGTGTCGCATCCGCTCATGTTAGGCGCTGGTTGCGGCGTGCTGCGTGGAACGCTCGCTCCACGTCGGGTTAGCCTTGAGTAATGGCCTCAGCTCTTCCCACTTCCGTTCTGCACGAGTATCTTCCGGGAACCTGGACCATCAAGGGCACCAACTTTCCGATGTGGCTCAAGGGTGATCGCCTCACCCCACGCTTCACCTACGGCGTCATCTCTCAGGACCCTTTCGTGCTCTCGGACGACGTCTCCTACGTCACCGCCGAGGGCGAAGAGAAGCACGTGATCGGCACCGATCAGGAGACGCCGCACGGTTTCGTCTGGCGCGGCAAGGGCTGGCTGCGGTTCTTCGCGAGCCACTGGTCGGTCGCGGGAGCCAACCTGGAGGGAACAGTTCTCGTGATTCGCTTCGAGAAGACCCGCGTGACCCCGGCTGGCCTCGACATTATCGTGCGCGAGGGAGTCGAGGTGCCCGAACTGCGCACGCTCGTCGCCCACAACACCGAGCGTTTCGGTATCAGCGCAGAAGACTTCGCGTCGCTGAGCTGGCTATAGCTTCAGCAGCTCCACAACCTCGCCCGGCTTCTCCACGTTCGCGAAGTGTCCGCAGTCCGCGATCACGGTCGTCTCCGCGTGCGGGATGAGCTCCGCGAGTCGCTCGAGGTCGCTCGCGCGCGCGAAGACATCCCTATCGCCCTGCACAGCGACGACCGGGCAGGTGATCCCCGCCCACGCGCTCGTGTCGTAATCGCGCACGAACTCCGTGGCGGCGGTGAAGGCCCGAGGACGCACGTCGTCAGCGAGGGCATCGACCACGCTCGCGTCCATGGCGAAGGGGTGCCGAAACAGCGGGAACACCGCGAGCCTCAGCACGCCGATCCGCCGCGCGAGCCGCACGATCGCCCCCGTGCGCATGAGACGCATGACGCCCCACAGCATCGTGAACGCGGGCAGCACCAAGAATCCACGCACTGGATGCCGCACACTCGCGATAACGGCGAAACTCGTCGGCGAGATCACCCCGACGCTGCGGGTGCGCTCCGGATACTCGACTGCCAGCTGGAGCGCGAGGAACCCGCCCATTGAGTGCCCCACGAGGTCCCACTCGGTGTAGCCGAGTTTCTCAGCAGTGTCGCGGATGAGGGCGCACACCTCCTGGAGCGTCGCACCCGGTGTGAGGGACGCAGCTCCGAAGCCGGGCAGGTCGAGGAGCACGGGCTCGTCGATCGAAGCCAGCAGCGGCGTGAACGTCGACCAGTCGCCCGCGGCACCGTGCAGCAGGATCGAGGCTCGGCTGGAGTCGCGCGCCCGGTGCCGCGCGACTATGGTTCCCGCGGCGCCAGCGATCGTCGTGGTCGTGAGGCCGAGGGCTGCGGCATCCCGGTCGAGACGTGTCACAGCCCGAGGTACTTCGCGTACCGGGCCACGGCGCGGGCGGTGTCGGGGGTCTCGCCCGCGAAGGGCGAGATCGTGACATCCAGCCCGCTCGCGGTCACGGTGCGACGCCAGAGACCCGTGACCTCGCCATCGACGACGACCGTGGACATGAACATGCCGTTGCCTCCGGGAACAACGAGTTCGAAGTGCTCCTTCGCGAGTGCCGCGGAGCGGTCCTGGTAGCCGAGCAGGTACTCGTCGAAGCCGGGCAAGAGGTGCAGGCCGCCGAGCGCAGGTTCGGTCGCCGCGTCGAGGTAGTAGGTGGTGTCATCGATGACGAGCTCGTCGGGCCGCGCGATCGCGACCGCAGCACGCGCCTGGGTGAGGGTGAGCGACGACCACCACGCGAAGTCCCGCACGGTTGCCGGCCCGTGGCTCGCGAAGTACCGCCGCGCGAACTCGCCGAGCGCTTCGTCGCCCTCGAGTCGCCGTGGTTGCGGCACCCAGTCGTCGAGGAGCGTGAAGGTGTGCTGCTTGCCCTCGCGCGGACCGAAGACGAGCACGCCCATCTGGCTCAGGTTGACGAGCAGGTGTGCACCACGCTGGCCCGCTGTCGAGATACCTGCGTCATCCCAGGTCTCGAGCAGTGCCGGCCGCGTGAGCAAGCGTGCCCCCGACAGGTGTTCGCGCGCGACGTCGGCAGCGCGGTCGAAGTCCGCCTCCTCGAGCCCGAGCTGGCAGTGGCGCCCCGCCGCCGCTCTCATGCCCCTCGCTCCGGTGAGGCCGAGGATCCAGCCGAGATCTTCGGGGGCCGCGAAGTGCAGCGTGCCGCGCATCGGCCAGGATCGCACGATGCTGCGGCCGGCGATGGCCGCCTCGACAGCAGCCTCGGTGAGTGTTGTCGAACGGAGGGCGACCGACCACTTGGCTCCCGCGAAATCCTGTGCCTGCATCGCCGTCAGGTGACGAACGACATCGGCGGCGGATGCCCCGGGGCGGGGCCGCGCGATCCACTGGGCAGCGAGGCGCAGCCGGGTGAGTTGCGAGCGGGAGCTTCGGGCCATGTTCCCAGTATCGCGCGGGCCGCTGACGGTGATAGGTTCGCGACAGCCCGACCCGAGGAGCACTCATGACAATCGACATCGACCTCGTCACAACAGTTGCCGGAACCAGCCCGGGGCTTCGGGCCGTTATCGCCTTCCCCGAGGGTGAGGGGCCGTGGCCAGCCGTCGTGCTTCTCCACGAGGCGTGGGGAGTTGACGAGGAGATGCGCAAGCAGGTCGCGAAGGTGGCCTCCCTCGGCTACCTCGCGGTCATGCCCGATCTGTTCAGCGCGGGCGGTTTTCGCCGCTGCATCACGGCCACGATGCGTGCGATGTCGAGTGGCAGAGGTGTCGCCTACGCCGACATCGAGGCAGCTCGGGAATTTGCCGCCACCCACGCGCAGTCCACGGGGGTCGTAGGCGTTCTCGGCTTCTGCATGGGCGGCGGGTTCGCGCTCATGACTGCCAACACCGGCTTCTCAGCAGCATCGGTCAATTACGGGATGCTCCCCGCCGACCTCGCGCAGACCGTCGAGGATTCGTGTCCGGTCGTTGCGTCATACGGGGCGAAGGACGTGACCCTGCGAGGGGCCGCGGCCAAGCTCGAGGAGGCCTACACGGCGGCGGGGGTCATCCACGACGTCAAGGAGTACCCGAATGCCGGGCACGTCTTTCTCAACGACGAGCTCAACGGACCGAAATTTCTCGGCCCTCTCGTGCGCGTGCTGGGCTTCGGCCCCGACCACGAGGCGGCGGCCGACGCGTGGACGCGCATCGACGCCTTCTTCGCCGAGCACCTGAAGGACTAGGGCATGCCGGAGGTTTTTCCCGTCACCCACAGTCACGAAATCGACGGCACGGAGTTCATCCGCCTGGTCGGTGTCTTCTCGACGCGCGGCGAGGCGGATGTCGCTGCCGCCCGCGCTGCCGAACTGCCCGGCTTCGACGAGACTCGCGACGGCATTCACGTGGGTTCGGCCACCCTGGGCGCACCGCGGTGGACAGAGGGCTTCGTATGACGAGCATCTGGCATGTCACGCACTGGCGGTCCGACAGGTTCGAATCGTGGCCCGCGGAAGACGAGAAGGATCTCGGCTTCTTCGAGACGCAGGACGAGGTGGATGCCGCGGTCGCGGCCGCGCGCGCCCTGCCCGGCTTTCGGGACTACCCCGATGGGTTTCACATTGAGCACCTCGAGCTCGACGAGTTCGTCTTTCGCCACGGGTTCTCGATCGAGTCCGACGCGGAGATCGCGCGCGCGCGAACCATGGGGATCGACCGGTGGGTGGGTCCGTTGCCCGGAGACCTGCGCTGGTACGGAGTTCGCACCGCCTACCGGTTCTCCGAGGACATGGTCGAGGAACGCGTCACCCTCTGGCTCGCGACGACCGACGAGGAGGCGATCGCTCTCGCCGAGGCGGAGGCACGCGAGTACGTCGAGGGGATGAGCATGACCTATCTCGGGCATCCGGAGGCGTTCGCAACCTTCATCGCCAACGTGCCGATCAAGCCCGGCATGGAAGTGTTCTCCTCGCTCGGCGAGGTCGGTCTCCCGCCCGGCCAGTACCTCAAGAAGATCATCCGCGACGCCGAGTCAGAGCGCCGCTTCGACTGAAGCGGATGGTGCCCGCAATTGCGACGCGCGGCGCCATCCGGGCCGCCCGAGTGCCTGATGTCACCCCGACCACGCCCCACCGCTCCATCGGCAAGCGCTAGTGGTGCCGCCCGAACGTGCCCTTCGCCTTGGCGATTGCGTCAGCCGCCCGCACGAGGGCGAGGTGCGAGAGAGCCTGCGGGGTGTTGCCGGCCTGGCGAGCTCCCTGAACGTCATACTCCTCGCTCAACAGGCCGAGGTCGTTGCTGAAGCCGACGAGGCGGTCCATGAGGAGCACGGCGTCATCCAGTCGATCGGATGCCGCGTACTGCTCGGCGAGCCAGAACGAGCAGGCCAGAAAAGCGTTCTCGCCCGCGGGCAGGCCGTCGACTCCCGTCGTGGTGCGGTAGCGGAGCAGCAGGCCGTTCTCGAGCAGCTCCTCTTCGAGCGCGGCAACCGTGCCGAGCATGCGTGGATCGGTCGGCGAGAGGTAGCCGACCTGGGCGAGTTGCAGGAGCGAGGCGTCGGTTCCCGTGCTGCCGTAATACTGCGTGTAGGTGTTCCGCTCCTTGTCGAATCCGTGCTCCTCGATCTCGTCGTGGATGAGGTCGCGCAGCACCTCCCAGCGCTCGACCGGCCCCTCGAGACCGAAGTCGCGCACGGCCTTGACCGCGCAGTCGAATGCGGCCCAGAGCATGACGCGGGAATGGGTGAAGTGCTGCAGTTCGCCGCGGATCTCCCAGATGCCGTTGTCGGCGCGCTGCCAATTGTCTTCGACGTATCCCATGAGGGCGCGCTGGAGAGGCCAGGACTCGTCAACGTGATCGGGCGCGAGCACGCGGGCTGCCTGCAGCGCGATCATCACCTCTCCGAAGACGTCGCCCTGGTACTGCGTATAGGCGCCGTTTCCGACACGCACCGGGGATGCCCCGTCGTAGCCGGGCAGCGTCGGCACCTCGAACTCGGCGAGACGGCGCTCGCCCGAGAGTCCGTACATGATCTGCACGTCACCAGGGTCGCCCGCAATCGCGCGGAGCAACCAGTTGCGCCAGCTCTCGGCCTCGCTCTCGAAGCCGTGGTCGAGCAGCACGTGGAGGGTGAGCGAGGCATCCCGCAGCCAGACGTAACGGTAGTCCCAGTTGCGCTCTCCGCCGAACTCCTCGGGGAGGCTCGTCGTCGCCGCAGCGACGATGCCGCCGGTGTCCTCGTGGGTGAGTGCGCGGAGCACGAGCAGGGAGCGGTGCACAGCGTCGTGGTATTCCGGCGAGGCGGTGCACGAGGCAGCCCAGTCGGTCCACCAGCGCTGGGTGTCGTCGATCTGTGCCGTCACATCGACGGGCACCGGAGGCTCGCGGTGCGCGGGGAACCAGGTGAGCACGACGTCGACTGTCTCGCCCGCGCTGACGGTGAAGTCCGACGTGTGCACGTGTCCCTTCGCGTGCAGCTCCGGCCCGCGCACGACAACCGCATCGGGGCCGGCGACGGCGATGATGCCGCCACCAATCTGGCGCACCCAGGGCAAAGCGTCGGCGTAGTCGAAGCGAATGCTGAGTTCCTGGTGCATGTCGACGGTTCCGTGGATGCCACGCACCCGCCGAATGACGTCGGCCCGACGGTCCCCGTGCGGCATGATGTCGATCACTTCGGCTTCGCCGGTCTCGGTCACCCACCGTGTGCGGAGCGTGAATGAGTCACCCACGTACTCGCGCGTCGTGCTTAAAACAGTCGTGGGTGCGAGCAGCCACCGCCCGGAGTCGGCGTCGCCGAGGATCGCCCCGAAGGTCGACGCGGAGTCGAAGCGCGGAAGGCACAACCAGTCGATGCTGCCATCACGACCGACGAGGGCAGCGGTGTGGGTGTCTCCGATGAGGGCGTAGTCGGCGATCGGGCTCGGCATCAGGTGCCGATGACCAAGCGCATGCCGACGTCGAAGGTCTCGAGCTCGCGGAAACTCCCGTACTTCTCGTCCCAGGCTCCCGATGCGAGATCGGCCCTGAGGTCGCGCACGAAGCGGTCGACCACGGAGTCGTCGACGAAGCTCCATGCCGACATCGCGCGGCGCACCTCGGGCTCGAGCAGGCGCTCGGGCCGGCCGAAGAAGGCCTGTCCGAAGCCGTCGGTCGAGTCCACAGGCACGAGCACCGTGCGCACCTCCGTTGTTCCGCCGAGCGCGGCGCCGATTCTCTCGAGCGGGGGCATGCGACGCCCCTCGACCTCGAACAGCTCCGGAACGTAGTCGATGAGCCACCAGTGCTCCGGGGGCACCGGATCGAAGGTGAGGATGACGACGGGGCCACGCGTCACGCGGCGCATCTCACCGAGTCCGCGGGCCAGGTCGGGCCACTGGTGCACCGTGACGCTCGCCATGGACGCGTCGAAGCTGTCATCCGCGAACGGCAGGGCGTCGGCCGTTGCATCCACGGCGGGGGAGAGGTGGGCAGGGCGCTGGGCGCGCATGGACGCGGAGGGCTCGACTGCCGTGACGACCCGGTCGGTCGGCTCGTACGACCCGGCTCCCGCTCCGACGTTGAGCACAGTGCGGGCGTCGCCGAGCGCTGCGTGGAACTCTGCCGCGATGCGCGGGTCGGGCTGGCGGATGAGCGCGTATCCCGCGCCGATGGAACCGTAGTCAGCGTCGCCGGCGGAGCCGTCAGAGAACCTGTTCATGCTCCCATTCAACACTGCCGAAGCTGTCTACTTACGCCTTGCCGTCGGTGAGGATCCCGGCGTCGGAGAATTGCTCCGCGATGCCGGCGCCGTCGGGTGCGTAGACCCAGAGCTCGTCCTGCGTGCTCTCCGAGACCGCGCGGCTGCGTCCACCGGCGAGAACAGCCTCGCTCGTGGAGAGCTGACGGATGGCGACGGCCGCGACGCTCGAGGGATGCTCGGCGGCGAACTCCGCGTAGAGCTCTTCGTCGTGCTGTCCATCGTCGCCGACGAGAACCCACTCGATGCTCGGGAACTCCTCGGCAAGCCTCTTGAGGTTGTTTGCCTTGTGATCGCGACCGCTGCGGAACCACTTGTCGTGTGTGGGCCCCCAGTCGGTGAGCAGGAGCGTGCCGCGCGGGTACAGGTTGCGATGCAGGAAGCGGCCGAGCGTCGGCGCCACATTCCAGGCGCCCGTCGAAAGGTAGACGATGGGGGAGCCGGGGTGGGCGCGAAGGAGTCGTTCGTAGAGCACTGCCATTCCCGGCACGGGGCGACGCGCGTGTTCGTCGAGCACGAAGGTGTTCCAGGCGGCGAGAAGCGGACGCGGCAGAGCGGTGACCATGACCGTGTCGTCGATGTCGGAGATAACGCCGAACTTCGAGGCAGGGTCGACGATGAAGATGTTCGCGGTCACCGGTGACGTGTCAGGAGCGGTGAGGGATATCTCGTGCCATCCGGGAGCGAGGTGCGCCTCGATGCGCACGTCGATGACGCCTCCGCGGTCGGCCGTGACGGGGAAGTCCTGCCCACCCGCCGACACTGTCACGACGACATCGTCGACCGGAATGCTGAAGAAGCTGCGCCATCCACGAATCTTGGCCGCGCGCTGTTTGGCTTCAGCGCCTCGCGTGAGAACAACACGGGAGAGCACGCGACACCAGTCGGTCGAGCCATAGCCGGTGTAGGGAATGATCGTCGTCTTGAGGCCGCGCTTGCGGCCGCGCTTCTCGCGCCATTCGTGAAAGAAGTCCTCCATGCGCGCTGCCCGGTGCATGAGCGGAGCGACGAGTTCTTCTGCTGCGCCGATGGGTGAATCGGCAGCTTTACGGGCGCGGGGCATTCCCCAAGTCTGGCATGAGCGAGGCCACGCACAGCCTTTTCATAGCCGAAGGATCCACACTTAATACAGCGTCCGGTGTACCGCTCGGTATACCTGACAAACTTTCGCTCGGTCTTGGGCGTGTCATGTGAGAAATATTCCCGCCCCCGCATTGGGGGCGCGTAGTATGTCGCAGAACCAGTAATCAGGAGGCAATCGTGTCGGCATCTGCCCTCATCGACGCAACAGTCGCAGGAGCTCTTCCGCTCCGCAATGAACCCGTGCAGGCCCGCAGTACAGCGCGCCTCGCAGCACTACTCGACGCAGCCGCGTCGGTGGTCGAAGAGATCGGCTACGAGCGTCTGACGACTGCCATGGTCGCCGAGCGCGCCGGCGCCTCGATCGGCACCGTCTACCGATACTTCCCTGATCGCATCGCCGTACTGCAGGCTCTCGGCGCGCGCAACTTCGACCGCGTGCTCAGCCGCGTGACCGAGGAGATCGCGAACGAGAAGCACAACAACTGGATGGAGGCGCTCGGCGCCGCGTATGGATCGCTCGTTGAGCTGTTCCACTCGGAACCTGGTTTCCGCAGCCTGCGCGTTGGCGATGTCATCGACCTGCACCCTGCCGCGAACGAGCGCACCTACAACTCGATAGTCTCCGAGGCGATGTACGACTCGCTCGTCGCACGTTTCTCGGTGCCCGACACCGCAGAGGCACGCTTCGCGTTCGAAACAAGCCTCGAGATCTCCGACGCGCTGGCCTCACGCGCTTTCGCTCGCGACCCCAAGGGCGACGAGCGCTTCATGGCCGCGGGTCGCGATGCAACCTACGGCATCCTCGCCCCGCACTTCGGAACTCCCGCGTAACAACTTTTTCCTGCCCGGCTCCAGCCACCACTAGCACTGTCAGTGGTGGCTGCGATGCTGTTCTGACGCTTTCTGCGAATGTGTCTTTCGGTGACCAATCCGGAATGACACCCGCACCGAATGGTGTTTAGCTGAACGTCAGGCAAGTGTCGATTCGCGTAGCCCGCGAGGAATGAGCCGTACTACATGATTGAGTTCCGTTCGGTAACCAAGAGGTTCCCCGATGGCACGCTGGCGGTCGATGACTTCAGCCTCGTGATCCCCTCCCGCCAGACGACGGTCTTCGTCGGATCCTCCGGTTGCGGCAAGACCACACTCCTCCGCATGATCAACCGCATGGTCGATCCATCGGATGGCACGATCGAGATCGATGGCGAGAGCATCGCCACCATCGAACCGGTGGCTCTGAGGCGGCGCATCGGTTATGTCATGCAGAACTCCGGACTTTTGCCGCACCGCAAGGTCATCGACAACGTCGCAACCGTGCCCCGCCTCACGGGTGTTCCCAAGAAGGAGGCGCACGCGCGAGCGCTCGAACTCCTCGATACGGTCGGCCTCGACCGCTCGCTCGCGAACCGGTACCCCTCCCAGCTCTCCGGCGGTCAGCAGCAGCGCGTTGGCGTGGCGCGCGGTCTCGCCGTCAACCCCAACATCCTGCTCATGGACGAACCGTTCGGCGCCGTCGACCCGATCGTGCGCTCCGACCTGCAGCAGGAGACCATCCGTTTGCAGCGCGAGCTCGACAAGACTGTCGTGTTCGTGACCCATGACATCGACGAGGCTTTCCTTCTCGGTGACCAGGTGGTCATCCTTGAGAAGGGCGCGAGAATCGCGCAGCTCGGCAGCCCCGCCGAAATTCTCGCCAACCCCGCCAATGACTTCGTCGCATCGTTCATCGGTGCTGACCGTGGCAAGCGTTCGCTCCGCCTCGAGGGCACAGCGGGATCCCGCGTACTCGTTGACGGTGACGGTCGCGCGGCGGGCGTGCTGGTAGGCGACGAGAGCTGATTGCCATGAACTGGCTTATCAACAATCTCGGACTCGTCTGGACACTGTCCCTCGAGCACGTGGCGCTCAGCATCCCGCCCGTGATCGTCGGTTTTGTCGTTGCGATTCCGCTCGGCTGGCTCGCGCACCGCTTCCGTCTGACGCGCGGCGTGCTCCTCACGGTCGTCGGCCTGCTGTATACGATCCCGTCGCTCGCGCTTCTCGTGATCCTGCCGCCCATCATCGGCATCAGCGCGCTGAGTGCCACCAACGTCGTCGTCGCGCTCTCCATCTACGCGGTAGCCCTCATGGTGCGATCGACGACGGATGCCCTCGACTCCGTCGATTCCGACATCAAGCAGTCCGCCACCGCCGTCGGCTACTCCGCGTGGCGCCGCTTTTGGACTGTCGAGTTTCCGATCGCCGGACCCGTGCTCCTCGCCGGTCTGCGCGTCGTCGCCGTGAGCACCGTGAGCCTCGTGACGATCGGTGCCTTCGTCGGTGTGCGCAGCCTCGGATCCCTGTTCACCGACGGACTGCAGCGATCGATCCCGCTTGAGATCTTCACCGGCATCGTCGTGACAGTGCTCATCGCGCTACTATTCGACCGTCTGCTCGTGCTCCTCGGCCGTGTGCTTATGCCGTGGACGCGCGTGGGAGTCGCCAACAAGAAAGCGCGCGTCGCCATCCGCAGCCTGGAGGCGACCTCGTGAATCTCTTCCTCGAAGCGATCGAGTTCATCTTCACGCCCGTATGGACGATCGTCACGACCGAGCGCGAGAACGACATCGTCGCGCGCACCGGGCAACACCTCTACTTCACCTTCATCTCCCTCGTGGCCGCGACGATCATCGCCGTCCCGATCGGTTACGCGATCGGGCACACCGGCAAAGGTCGGGAATTCGCCGTCGGACTCTCGGGCGCCGCGCGGGCGATCCCGTCGGTCGGGCTGCTCACGATCCTCGCGCTCGCGGTCGGCTTCACGGCGAGGCCCATCGCAGCCGTCATCGTCTTTCTCGTACTCGGCGTGCCATCCATCCTCGCCGGCGCGTATGCGGGTATCGAGTCGATCGACAAGCGCACGATCGACGCCGCGCGAGCCGTTGGAATGACCGAGTGGCAGATCCTCACCAAGGTCGAGATCCCGCTCGGACTCCCGCTTCTCCTCGGCGGTATCCGCAACGCGACACTGCAGATCGTCGCGACGGCCACTCTTGCTGCTTACATCGGCCTTGGCGGCCTCGGTGTTTATATCTTCGAGGGGCTCCCGACGCGCAACTTCGTGGAGATGCTCGCCGGTGCAATTCTCATCGCTGTGCTCGCGATCGTGCTCGACGGCATCTTCGCGCTCCTCCAGCACTTCGCAGTGCCTCGCGGCGTGACCGCGGGCAAGCCCACAGAACTCCGAGCGACGTCAGCCCGACGGCGCACGGTGGCGGGAGTCCCCGCCGAATCGAGTAAAGGATAAAAATGTTCACAGCACTGAAAAAGGGCCGACTCGCCATTGGCGCAGTCGTGGTCGGGGCTTCATTGGCCCTGGCAGGGTGTGCTTCGGGTGATCCCCTGGAGACGGGAAACGAGACCGGTGGCGATAAGGGAACCATCGTCATCGGTTCGGCTGACTACTACTCCAACGAGATCATCGCCGAGATCTGGGCGCAGGCTCTTGAGAACGAGGGCTTCACCGTCACCCGCCAGTACCGCATCGGTCAGCGTGACGCATACCTTCCCGAGGTCGCGAGCGGAGCAGTTGACCTGTTCCCCGAGTACACGGGCAACCTCCTGCAGTTCTACTCGCCCGACACGAAGGCCACGACGTCCGATGACGTCTACGCCGAGCTCGCCGACGCTCTTCCCGAGGGCCTCACCGTGCTTGACCAGTCGCCCGCGACCGACCAGGACTCCTACAACGTGACGAAGGCCTTCGCTGACGAGAACGACGTGACATCCATCGCCGATCTCGCAGGTATCGACGGCCTCGTGCTCGGTGGCAACGCCGAGCTCGAGACCCGCCCCTACGGCGTCAAGGGTCTCAAGGACACCTACAACGTCGATGTGACCTTCACGGCCATCGGCGACAGCGGCGGACCGCTCACCGTTCAGGCGCTCAAGGAGAACGCCATCACGATCGGCAACATCTACAGCGCCGACCCGAACATCGCAGCGAACGACCTCGTAACGCTTGAGGACCCCGAGGGACTCTTCCTCGCCTCGAACGTTGTGCCGCTTGTCAACGAGGATGTCGCAGACGACCTCGCTGACATCATCAACGCGATCGACGCGAAGCTCACCGCTGAGGGCCTGTCCGCCCTCAACGCACAGAGCCAGAACGAGCAGCTCGCTTCTGAGCAGATCGCAACCGACTGGCTGACGGAGAACGGCTTCCTCAAGTAGTCCGGTAAGCAAAACAGGGGGATGGATGCAGCGGCATCCGTCCCCCTGTGGCTTTTCCTCAGCGCCGCCGTGCGAAGATGTTTTCCATGAGCTCACCACGGCGTACGCGCGTCCTCGCCGGAATAGCAGCACTCGCCCTCACCCTTGGCCTCGCGGCCTGCAGCTCGGAAGTGGCGGTGAACCCCTCGCCGAGCAACGGCATCTCGGTGACCATCGGTTCCCAAGGCACCGTCGAAAACGAGATCATCGCGCAGTTGTACGGCCAGGCGCTCGCCTTTCACGGCTACGACGTCGCCTACAACCAGGGCATCGGCACGCGCAAGCAGTACATCGCCGGCATGGTGAACGGCCTCATCGACTTCATGCCCGAGTACTCGGGATCGCTCATGGCCGGGCTCGACTCGAGCTCGCGGCTCACCGACACGAGCGACATGGTGAGTGTCATGCCCCGACTTCTCAAGGAGCGCGAACTGCGCGTGCTCGAGCCGTCTCCCGCGCACAATGGCTACGTGCTCGTTGTGACGAAAGAATTCGCCGCCATGCACAACCTCGTCAACATCGGCGATCTCCAGTCGGTTGCCGCCAACATCTCGATCGGAGCGACGCCCGAGTTCGAGGATCTCCGTTACGGCCGTGCCGGACTCAACTCGGGCTACAACGTCACGGGGTGGACCTTCGTTCCGGTCGACGACGAGACGGGAACGCAACTCATTGAAGACCTCACGGCGGGCACGATCCAGGTCGCCGCTGTCCACGCCTCGGCACCCTCGATCAGCGGCAGCGACCTTGTCGTGCTGGGCGACCCCGCGCAGCTCGTGTCTGACCAGAACGTGCTGCCGTTCATCCGCGATGCTGTCTACACCAAGAAGTTCGCGGCTATCGTCAACTCGGTCTCCGCTGAGCTCACGACGGCTGACCTGCAGGCGATGAACGCAATCGGGGCAACGACGACCCCCGAGACTATTGCGCGGGAGTGGCTCGAGAAGCACGGTTTTCTCGGCGCCCCCGCCGACAGCTAACGATCCTGCTGTTCGGGCGCTCGATCGGCCGAGTGTCGCATGTGCCGTTCCTCGGCTTTAGCTATCGCCTTTTTCGCGACGAGCACCACAACCGCGAACAGCGCGATGATGCCTACGAAGATGTATCCGGCGAAGTGCAGTTGGGTTGATAGCTGGCGGTAGCTGCCTGCGGCCGCAGCGCCGACGGAGACATAGGCGAATGCCCAGATGACGCACGCGGGCACTGTCCAGGCCATGAACTTGCGGTACCGCATCGTGCTCATGCCCACGGTGAGCGGTATGAGCGAGTGCAGCACGGGGAGAAAGCGCGAGATGAAGACGGCAAGGCCGCCGCGCCGGTCGAGGTAGACCTCTGCCCGGTGCCAATGATTTTCTCCGATGCGCTGGCCGAGCCGCGAGGCACGGATGCGCGGACCGAAGAACCTGCCGAGTGCGAAGCCAACGCTCTCACCGCTCAGCGCCCCGATGATGACGGCCGCGACGAGCGAGAAGTACTCGACCGGGCCGATGACACCGGTGCTCGCGACGAGGACGATCGAGTCGCCGGGTACGACGAGGCCGACGAGAATCGACGTCTCGAGGAACATGCCGAGGCCAGCGATGAGTGTGCGCAGGATCGGATCGACGGACTGCACTGTCGAGAGGATCCAGCCGAGGATGTCGTCCACGGTCGAGAGAGTACCGCTTAGACCTGCGAGGGCAATGGATGCCGCAGCGCACCGAGCCGGTCGCGCCACAACCGCAGTCTGCCGGGCAGTTCGGCGAGTTGCGGGCCGTCGATCCATCCCGTGACAATGCGTGGACCGTGGAGGGCGCTCAACGCCCACAACTCGACACCGTCGAGCTCGGCCGGAGTCACAGCTTCGTGAAAGGTCTCGACCCCGAGCGCTGTCGCGAGCCCGAAGAGCGATCGCGCAGTGACGCTGTCCACGCGCTCGAAGTCGATCGGGGGAGCGCACAGGATCGCTCCGCGCCACCAGACGAGAGCGGAGTAGGCGCCGTCGACGACAAAACCGTCGTTGCTGAGAATCACGGCCTCGGTTGCTCCGAGCGGCTGCACCTCGGTGCGGATGCGCAGCATCGTCTCGAGGTCGGGGCCCTTGACCGCGGGCACGGTGCGCGGATCGCCGCCGACGTGGGTCGCGAGCACGGCGCTCAGGGAACGTTCTGGCGCACTCCGCAGCCGGAAGACGAGCAGGGGAGCGCCGCCGCGGGACTGCAGCTCGACGCGGGGAAACCAGTCGCCCTCGCGCGGGATCATCGCTATCGCCGCAT
>Ga0247813_10000978_pt1 | contig 22926 bp, 19 predicted proteins | sample UWRJL169409C1_FD_180719 | JGI IMG/M metagenome (GOLD analysis project Ga0247813, IMG submission 180719) | Plant litter microbial communities from Arlington Agricultural Research Station in Wisconsin, United States - UWRJ-L169-409C-1 | ecosystem: Environmental > Terrestrial > Plant litter >...
GTACCGGGCACTCGACCTGTTCGTCGCGCCGCAGCGCTGGGAAGGCTTCGGCCTGACACCGCTGGAAGCGATGGCAACGCAGGTGCCGGTGGTGGCAACCGATGTCGGGGCATTTTCCGAGCTTCTCACGACAGGACTGGATGAGACCGGCATCCTGATCCCCGCCGGCGAACTGGCCGCCATGGCAGACGCCGCGGCATCGTTCATGGATGACCCGCAGCGTGCAAGCCTGGCAGGGGAACGCGGACTTTCCCGCGCAATCGGCAGTTTCAGCATCCGCGGCGAAGCGTCGAGCATCGGCAAAATCTACGAGCAGTTGCTCTCGTCAGCCACTTAAGGTTTGCGCTTGAACAGTTCGATATAGGCGTTGGCCACAGCCTCTTCCGAAAATTGTCCGACCAGCGTGTTGCGGCCGGCTTCGGCAATGCTTGCAGCCAGCTGCGGTTGGGCAATCAACTGGGTGATGGCACGGCCATAACCGGCAACATCATCGATATCGACAAGCAGGCCGTTTTCGCCATCACGGACAAACCATGACGGGCCTTCCGAACGCGAAGAAATGACCGGCTTTTTCTGCGCCCAGGCTTCAAAAATAACGTTGCCCAGCGGCTCGTGGCTGGATGGCATGACGAAAATATCGGCTGCAGCAACAAACGGCCGGGTGTCCTTGTGCCAGCCGAGCAGGCGCACGCGGTTTTCCATCTTGTGCTCGCGGATGACCGCCTCGATTGCACCACGCTCTTCGCCATCGCCGGCGATCCATAGATACGCATCCGGGACAGCCGCCATAGCCTTGATCAGCAGGTGAAAGCGCTTGCGCAGGACGAAACGCCCCATCGTCATAACAATTGGTACGCCTTCAGGCGTATTGACGGAGGCACGGTCGATCGGCGCGACGGCTGTCGTGTCGGTGAAATTCGAGATCACCTCGACGCCGCGCGTCCAGCCGAGCTTGCGCACGTGATCGCCGATGCTGGGCGTATTGCACACCAGAATGTCGGTATTCTTGAAGTAGCCAAGATGGGTCGGGTAATCGCCGAGCCGCGACAGCTTGATTGCGCCATTATAGGCGGGCATCAGCCGGGCGCCGCGGGTCGACCAGGAAATGATCGCATCCACCTTGTCGCGCCGCGCCATCGACAGAACCTTCATCGGCAGCAGGATGCGATCGACCGAAAGATTGCGAAAATTGCTCTGGATGACACGGGCATGCGGTTCCACATCCTCGCGCCATATGCGGTTCCAGCGCATGACGGCCGTCTGCTCTACGCCGCGCCGCGCAAGCGCACCGACCAGATGCACGAAGAATTTCTCCGCGCCACCGTCCTTGCCGAAAATATACTGATGAACCCGCATTGGTCTTTATCCTGCACTTTGCTTTCTGCCGTCTGGAATACCTGAACCGGCATCTATGGACAGTTGCGTCCTTATCTTACCCTTGCCACAGCTGCACAAGGGCCTGCAACCCGTTGTCCAGCAAATCTTAGGGTTCACGGTTCTCGACCAAACACACCAGTTTTTTCAAACGAGGACTTCCGATAATCCATCCGGTGCAGAATCCATACTTGTTATCCGCGGCTCAACCGCGATATTGCCAGAAGGGATGGCGTATATTACGTGCACGAACGCCGCGAAATCCTGACGGAGAGCGGCGGCCGCGAACTTTGCGGCTTCTTCTTCACCGGAAAGGGTAAAATGCAGTCGCTTGAAACCTACGTCATCAATCTGGATGGCAGCAATGACCGCCTTGAAGCCATCAACGCGCGGCTCACCGATTTCGGCATATCCTTTGAGCGTATATCCGCAGTCGATGGCCGGCCGCTCGATTTGTCGACGGTCGCAGATTACGATGAAGCGCATGCCGAGCGCTACATGGGCCGCAGCCTCGTCGGCGGCGAAATCGGCTGCTACCACAGCCATTTGAAAGTCGCGGAGCGCTTCCTGCAATCCGGCGCCCGCTATGCGCTGGTTCTGGAAGACGACGCGCTGCCACTGTGCAATCCGGTGGAGTTGCTTGAAAAGGCCCTTCCCGACCTCGACGCAATCGACCCCGAATGGCTACTGATCAATATCGGCAACAACAAGCTGAAGATCGCTACACCGCTAAAACACTATGACACCGGCGAGCACCAATGCGAGCTCGTCGCGGCCCATTATTTTCCGATGACGACCAGCGCCATCGTCTGGTCGCGCGAAGGAGCCCGGCTTTTCATCGAGCAGCACCGCAAGATCTTCGCGCCAGTAGACAACTATTTCCGGCACTGGCTGACCCGCACCGGTCACGGTTATTCCTTCACCCCTGCCCCGGTGACGACGACCGCAGCTGCAAGCCAGATCCTGGCAAGTGCCGGAAGGGGAAGAAAGACCAACAAGAGAAAATGGTTCTACGGCCTGACGAAGCAACGGCGACTGATGCAGGACAAGTTTATTGCCATGCTGAAAAAGAATAGATTTCGCTCACTGGCCCACCGGTAAGCCTGCCACCTGCCTGCCATTCCCACGGGCGAGCCGGTGGTATCGCCATCAAACAGAAAAGTCAGAATGACCGTCCATTTCATCTATAAAAGTGGTCCCCAGGTCTCCACGCCCCATGCGATCGGGCGTGAACTGTTCAAACGTCTGGAGCGGGATTTTCCCGCTGTGATGCATGACCCATCGTCTTCTGCCGAGATCGATCCGGCTCCGGGCGACATCCTGCTCGGTCATCCAAGCTTCGACAGCAACGACCTTTTCCATCGCAGCCTGAAAAAGCAGGGTTGGGCCAAGACCATTGTCATCCATCCGTTCTGCCCCGCAGATCCGGACAGCTACGCGCATCTCGGCTTCATCGTCCCCAAATGCGATGCATTCCTGGCGATTACCGGCCGGGTATGGATCGATAGGCTTCCACAAACCATTTTCCGCGAATGGGCTGGCAAGATCATCCATCTGGACCTCGCGATCGAACGCATCCATTTTCCAGCCCTGAGAGCAACGGAAGTCGCGCTGCCGGGCGAGCGCCGCTTTCTGTTTGTCGGCAACCATCCCCACTACAAGAACGTACCGTTCCTCAACCGGTTGGCCGCAAGCCTTCCGGACATCGAATTCCATCGTGCGGGTCCGTTGAAACGGCGCTTTCGATCCCTCAAACAACATGGTCCGATGGACTTCGCCAACGAGACGGCGTTGCGGTTTGCGGCAGGCTTTGACTTCATGCTCACGCCCAGCGAGAAGGACGCCAATCCGACGACCATTCTGGAAGCGATGGCCCTCGGCCTGCTGCCAGTTGCGCCGGAAGGGTCGGGCTACTATGCGCAAGATGGCGTCCTTCAGATTTCCGGACACGACCTGACCGCAGCCGCGGAAACCATTCGAAGGCTTCAGACCATGTCGGCCGGGGAAATAATGCAGCGACGGCAGGAAAACTGGCAGCGCCTGGATGACTATTACAACTGGGACCGTTTCTACGGCGTTGTAAAGCAGGCACTTCTGGACGCCACCAAAACAGACTTGACCCTGTCGGCCTCAACACGGGCAAGGCTTGCAAGCCACTATCTGACATCGCCGCGCTCGCCCTACGGCTTCAAGCGCCTCAAGACGAACATCACCAGCCTGCTATCCTTCGGGAAGCGTAAACGGCGCCGGTGAGCAATAGGGTTTGTAGAAGTCTTTGAACCTGAAAAGAGCTGATGTGTCCGGCCGCGCTTTGAGCTTCTTGTAAATATCCGCATTCAGGGGATCACGTGGCTTGCGGGTACTACCCCAGGCAAGGTCGGACCCGATCTTGATCGGGACGTAAGCGGGAAGACGTCCGGTCAGAAGATAGGCGCGAAGATTAATATCATGATCGTCGTCGCCGAGGAAAAAGTTCGCATGGTCAAGATAATTCAGCGTGACGAGATCCTGGCGCCGGAATGCGACAGGACCGCGATTGACCGTTTCACTGAAATAACCGGTCTTGCCCGTATCTTCGACGTGGCTGCCCTGTTTTTCAATAAGTGAGCCGCACAGCCCGATTCTTGCCTCGCGTTCCGCGCGGCGATAGCCGATGGAACGCGGCCATTTCGGTTGCCCATAAACCGTTTGGAGCGAATGGCCGCAGCGGCCGGAAACGCAGAAAACCCGGTCGTCTGAAAGACCCGACAGAAGCCGCGCATCAAAGGCCGGCGTTCCCATGAGCATATCGGCCTGAAACTCGATGATGAAATCCGTTGCAGCCGCTACAAAGCCGAGATTGTCACACGCCGTCTCAAAAAACGGAACATGGGTGACAATGGACGTCACACATCCGGCCAGCGGGCTCGCATAGTCAGCGATGCCCTTCCAGAAGGCTGCAAGGCTCTCATCTGAGCAGCAATCGAATATCGCGATAATATCATGCGGCAGCGCCGCCATGGTGAAATGCGCTTCGAGGAAGCGTCCGATGAGCGCTTCCTGGTTAAACACCGGGACGACCATCGTGTAGCGCGGCCCAACCGCATTAAACTGCTCGTGCCGCGTCAGGACCGGTGCGACAAACCAGGGGTGGCGGGCGATCGGCGCCAGAGCGGAATGATTGGTCATCCCTGCCAGTATGTCCTTGACAGTGTTTGGATTCAGCATGCGGTTGGTCCCGAATTTGATTTTCCGCTATCCCACTGATAATGGGGCGTGTCAATCAAGGAGCGAATGCCCGCTCCATGGCACAGAATGGCAAAGTCGGCAGTAGGGAATGCGAAATATGGCGCCGAAGTTGCACGTGGTAACATATGGCAAAGACGATAAACCCAGCGTCAGGCATAGGTTTATCAGTGGCTTGGATTATTTCCGGCGCCATTTCGACGTCACTTGGAGTCCGACATTTTCCGATCCGAGAATTGCCTCCCTCGGCCCTGGAGACGTGCTTCTGGTTCAGAAGCGCATCCCCAGCCTGTGGTGGACCTGGTGGACATCCCGGCGGTCGAAAGCAAAACTTGCCTACGATTTCGACGACGCCATGTGGACCAGCGCACTCGGAGACTCGTTTGCTCGCCGGTGGCGCACCAACCTGCGTGTCCGATCGATCATCCGCCGCGCTGATCTCGTGACCGCAGCCAATGGCTATCTGGCAGATTGGGCAACACACGCCGGCAGCACCCCGATGATCGTTCCAATGGGGATTCATCAACCGGAAAACATCGGCGTGCCACCTGAAACCGGGCCAGTCCTGTTCGGCTGGGGCGGACACCCGCAGAGCCAATATCTTCTGCAATCGGTGTTGCCTGCCCTGTCGCGCTTTTTCCGGGATCGCACCGACTGCCGCTTTGTCGTCCTTTCCGGTAAAAAACCGGATCTGGATTTCGACTTCGACTGGTGGCCGTTCGACGCGGACAATGAGGCGAAATTCTTCTCTACGATTGATGTCGGCATTGTCCCCAGCACCCGCTCCGACTTCGATCGCGGAAAATCCCCGATCAAGATCCTTCAGCACTTCGCAGGCGGCCGGCCGGTCATTACTGACGGGGTCGGTGCAACCCGCGAACTCGTTGATTCATCTACCGGGTGGCTGATAGACGGACGTGGAAATCTCTCCGAGGCATGGGTGGCAGCCTTGATTGCAGCTGCCGATGATCCCGAGGGACGCCGTGCACGCGGCGGCGCAGGAAAGAAACGCGTCGAGGACAGGCACTCTCATGACCGCGTTTTCGCTGTATTTACATCCGCGTTGGTAGCACTTTCCAAAGGCGACTAGGGCACAAATCCGCACGAATGCAGGGTGACCGCGCAGCTTTTGCCAATCACTCGTGCGATACTTGGAAAGAGCGGCGCCCACTTTGGCGGAGATCACCGAAACCTGCCTCTTTTCGGCTCCTGTCGCGAGCGCGAAATTTATAACAGAAAACAGCCTACTGACGTAGCAAGCACTGACGCCTGCCACAAACCTTAGTTAACGGTAAGCAACCACAGCTTTGCTTGATTCGGATAGTTTTTATAGCGACCTTCTTATAACGCTTACGCCGTTATCAAAACGAGACCCATTGACATGACTGCACGCATGAATATTCGCCCATTGGGAAACATGGGAAACCAGATGCTGCAGTATATGTTTGCCCTTAGCGTGCGCGATCAAGCCGGTAAACTGGAAATATTCGGTCACGATCTTCCTTTGTGGAACATCAAAGCGCCTGCACCCACCGATTTTTCATCAAAACCTCTCATATTGCGCGGTCAGCATTACATCGATGCTACGAAAGTGGCGAATTTGATCCGTGCCGGAAAAATCCGTGACTGCGAAATGCGCGGCCTGGGCTTCCAGATGAGCAACTGGACGCCTCTAAAAACCTCCCCCTTTTGTCTATTTTCTGATTCAATCGGCCTGTGTGATTTGCAGGGAGCGGATGATGCGTGGACAGCCTGGGTTTTGGGATTTGGACGAACGTTACGAGCGTCTGAGTGCCGTCGGTGATCCTCTGGAGAAGCTCAACAGCATCATTCCCTGGCCGGTGTTCGAGAAGCCGTTGGCGAAAGCGCTGAAGCGGTCGGATGGATTGAAGGGTGGGCGCCCTGCTTTCCCGTCGGTGCTGATGTTCAAGATATTAGTTTTGCAGGCGCTCTATAACCTCTCCTATGACCAGGCTGAGTTCGTGATCCAGGACCGGCTGTCGTTCATGCGGTTTCTGGGTCTGTCCCTGTCGGAGAAGGTGCCGGATGCCAAGACGATCTGGCTGTTCCGCGAAAGCCTTGTTCGGGCCGGTGCCATCGACAATCTCTTCGCCCGTTTCGACAAACATCTCTCGCGATCTGGCTATCTGGCCAAGGGTGGGCAGATCGTTGACGCGACGATCATTCAGGCTCCCAAGCAGCACAATAACCAGGACGAGAAGGCAGCGATCAAGGCTGGCGAAATCCCGTCGGAGTGGAAAGACAAGCCCGCCAAGCTCGCGCAGAAGGACCGCGACGCGCGCTGGACGGTGAAGTATTCCAAGGCCAAGCAGCCCACGGAAACGCCGACATCAGCCGCGACGAAGCAGCATGACATTGCTATTCCGATGTTCGGTTACAAAAACCATGCCGGCATCGACCGAGCGCAAGGCTTCATCCGGGGATGGACGGTGACGAGTGCGAGCGGCCATGACGGCGCCCAACTCAGGAATGTCGTCGCCAAGAACAATACGGCATCGACGGTCTGGGCCGACAGCGCCTATCGCTCGAAGACCAATGAGGAATGGCTGCAGGACAATGGCCTGAAGTCTGACATCCATCAGAGGAAGCCGAAGGGCAAACCCATGCCGGAAGCGATGTCGCGAGCCAATGGCCGCCGCTCGAAAGTGCGCTCCGCCGTCGAGCATGTCTTCGCAAGGCAGAAGGACAAGATGAAGCTCTTCATCCGCACCATTGGCATCAGCAGGGCGAAGGTGAAGATCGGTATGGCCAATATCGCCTACAATATGCTTCGTTATGTCTGGCTGACCGGAAAACCGCAGGCCGCATGACGCACGGGTGGCCGAAAGGCCGGAATGCACGCCGCCAAGGCGAAAATCATTGTCAAAAATGACAGGCTTTCCTCGCCCGGTTCACCCGGAAAACGGCTATGCCCACCCATCAACTCCACGGCCGCCGGTAAATAGAGGTGTCCAACTACGGCACGCGCCAACGATACGAGGCCGTGTTTAACGCCGAGACCGTCAATGTCGCGGGATACGGACCTGAGCATGTTGTCTTCAACGTTCGCGGAGCTGAAATCCTTGATCGGAAACACGATGACTATGGTCCCGTGCCCCTGTCGTTCATCGATCAGGTTATCAAGGCATCCGGCGCAAAGCCGGTATTCATGGGGCAACTCGGCGACGATTTCTATTCGCAGCGGCTGCGGGAACGGTATGCGGGCTCGATCTTTCAGCCAAGCCTGGGGCCCTGATCGATTTCGAAGTGCTGCGCCGGTCCCACCAGATCGCGATTGCCGTCAGCACGTTTTCCTGGGTTGCTGCCTGGCTATCGAAGGTCAGGGTCATTCATGTGCCGCTATCCGGGCTTCTCAACCCGCAGCAGAGACCGGACATCGATCTTCTGCCGGAAAATGATGAGCGCTACCGTTTCTATGAATGTACCCCGCGCCGCTGGATGGCAAGTGCAGAGGATATTGAACACCTTTGGGCGCCCCGCCAGCATCAGCAACTCGACGCAGAGCAAATTCGGCAGCTGAAGACGGCCGCGCGCCGCAAAACAGCGGCAGCGAGAGTGTGGAGAAACATCCGCACCAACGCGCAGGTCAGGCTGGGACTAGCCTGAACCAGCCTTATTCGTTTCCTTTCGGAAAATATGGCGAAATTCTACGCGCGCGTTCGGCGGCCTTAAATAGCCACCAGCCCGACGCTCTTCACCTGGCGGATCGTCAGCATGGTGCGCACGGTATCGACGCGGTCGTTGGCGGTCAGCACCTCGATGACGAAGTCCTGGAAGACCGTCAGGTTCTCCGACACACAGTGCAGGAGGAAGTCGCTTTCGCCTGAGACCATCCAGGCCTGGCGCACCAGCGGCCAGGCATTCGTCGCTGCGGCAAAGGCCTTGAGGTCCGCTTCCGACTGATGCTTCAGACCGACCATACAGAAAGCCACCAGATCAAAGCCGAGCGAAGGTGCGTTCAGCAGGGCGTGATAGCCCTTGATGACTCCCCCCTCCTCCAGCTTGCGAACACGGCGCAGGCATGGAGGAGCGGAGATTCCAACCTTCTGCGCGAGCTCGACGTTGGTCATACGCCCGTCACCCTGCAATTCTCGCAGGATCTTTATATCGATGGCATCCAGCTCAGTGCGAAACACGTGCGCCCCTTGTTCAATATGAGTTGGCCATATCTGCCCGAAATTGGGCCCAACTCGCAAGAAAATTTCGCGGCCGCGATAAAAAAGTGCGCAGGCTCAGCATGTACTGTTGGTAAAGTCGGACCCGCACTTGAATATGAAGGGGCTGCGTTCATAAATGTAGGCTTCACCGACGACGGACAATCCGTGCGCATGCACGGGAAAGACAGGACCTGGCCCATGACTGCCCGACACACCAAAGTTCTCATCATCGGCTCAGGCCCGGCCGGCTATACCGCTGCCATCTATTCGGCACGCGCGCTGCTCAATCCGGTTCTGATCGCCGGCATGGAACAGGGTGGCCAGCTGATGATCACCACCGATGTCGAGAACTATCCGGGCTACGCCGATCCGGTCCAGGGTCCGTGGATGATGGAGCAGATGCTCAAGCAGGCCAGCCATGTCGGCGCCGAGATCGTCAACGATCTGGTGACCGACGTCGATATGTCGGTGCGCCCGTTCCGGCTGAAGACCGACAGCGGCACCGACTGGACGGCCGACGTTTTGATCATCGCCACCGGCGCCAAGGCGAAGTGGCTGGGCATCGAGAGCGAGCCGACCTTCCAGGGGTTTGGAGTTTCGGCCTGCGCCACCTGCGACGGCTTCTTCTATCGCAACAAGGACGTGATCGTCGTCGGCGGCGGCAATTCTGCCGTCGAGGAAGCGCTGTACCTGTCCAACCTTGCCAAGACCGTCACGGTGGTGCACCGCCGCGATCATTTCCGCGCCGAAAAGATCCTGCAGGAACGGCTGTTTGCCAAGGCGAACGTCAAGATCATCTGGGATCACGAAGTGACCGAATATACCGGTGCTGCGGCCAAGCCCCCGATGCCGGCTTCGGTCAGCGGCGTCAAGCTGCGCAATACCAAGACGGGTGCGCTGAGCGAGATGCCGATCGACGGCGTGTTCGTCGCCATCGGCCACGCGCCGGCGGTCGAACTGTTCAAGGACAAGCTGCGCCTGAAGCCGAATGGCTATCTCTGGACAGCGCCCGATTCGACTGCCACGGATGTGGCTGGCGTCTACGCGGCCGGCGATGTGACCGACGATATCTACCGTCAGGCGATCACCGCTGCCGGAATGGGCTGCATGGCAGCGCTTGAAGCCGAAAAATATCTGGCGGGCCATATGCCTGTCGCAATTGCGGCCGAATAGAAGCCGCGAAGAATGGGAGCGGTCAAAGAGCGCTCCTGAGTGGGAACAGACAATCAGCCTTATGGCGGAAAACACGAGGCCGTTTTCCGCCACGAGCATCTATTGGGGGACACAATGCCGCTAGACTGGGACAAACTGCGTATTTTCCATGCGGCGGCGGAAGCGGGATCGTTCACCCATGCAGCCGACAAGCTGCACCTTTCCCAATCGGCCATCAGCCGGCAGGTCTCGTCGCTCGAGCAGGATGTCGGCATAAAGCTGTTCCATCGTCATGCGCGCGGCCTGATCCTCACCGAACAGGGCGAAATCCTCTATCGCACTGCGCATGAAGTGCTGATGAAGCTGGAAAGCGTCAAGGTTCAGCTGACCGAGAACACCGACAAGCCGTCAGGCAAGCTGCGCATCACCACGACGGTGGGTCTCGGCCAGGGTTGGCTGACCGACAAGGTGCAGGAATTCCTGTCACTCTATCCCGACATGCAAGTCCAGCTCATCCTCGATAACGAGGAACTGGATGTGAACATGCGCCATGCCGACTGCGCCATCCGGCTGCGTCAGCCGCAGCAGTCCGATCTCATCCAGCGCAAGCTGTTCACCGTGCACATGCACGTCTATGCGGCGCCCTCCTATATCAACAAGTTTGGCGAGCCGCAGTCGATCGAGGATCTCGATAACCACCGGATCATCACCTTTGGCGAGCCGGCACCGAACTATCTGCTCGACGTCAACTGGCTGGAGATCGCTGGCCGGGATTCGGACAATCCCCGCCCCTCGCACCTGCAGATCAACAGCCAGACCTCGATCAAGCGCGCCTGCCTGCTCGGCATCGGCATTGCCATGATGCCGGACTATATCGTCGGCCGCGATCCGGGCTTGATTCAACTTCCGATCGGTGCCGAGATTCCATCCTTCGATACCTATTTCTGCTATCCGGACGAGATGAAGAACGCTGCCAAGCTGAAAGTCTTCCGTGATTTCATCGTTGCGAAGGCCCGTAACTGGGCCTTCTGACGCGGCCTTCGCACATGCACAAAAAACGTTCTACACCTTTCTCCTAGACAAACTATTGTTTTAACTGATTTTTTTGCCACATCCCCAGTTTTGGAGGGAGTACAAGGAATTGAAATCGCCTGAAAATTGCGCAGGAGTGCGTCCCACACATGGCTGTCATGCATATAAAATGATTGCGGGTAGCCCAAAAAACCATCATACCGACTGCAGCTGATGCATCTTGGTGGCTTTCTTCCTCCCAGTGCCACCGCAGCAGCTGTTCCCCTCTGGAGGTTTAATTACCTTCATAACTATAAAGGGCCCAAGTTTTTCTTGTGGCCCTCTTTTTTTGCCCAGATTTCAAGAACATCCCTATGGTTGCAATATTTTTTGCCGCTCAGCATTGAAGTCTTCGCGGGGCTTTCCCATATCCAGTTCAGCTGATGCAGATGGTGGTCTTTTCCTCCCAGTGCCACCGCAGCAGCTGTTCCCCTCTGGAGGTTTTATAACCTTCACATCTAAAAGGGCCCTGTCCTCCAGTGGCCCTCTTTTTTTGCCCAAATTTCCCTTCCCAAACATCTTTCACAAAGACGTGACTTGAATATCGGAAAATCCCGATCTACGTATCGCTATATCGGAATTTAGCGATACAGAGTAGACTGATGGACAAGGACGAAATCTTGAAAGCCCTGGCGCACCCCAAGCGCATCGAGATGCTTGGCTGGATGAAGGAACCAGATGTGCATTTTTCCAGCCAGCATCATCCGCTGGACATGGGTATCTGCGCCAGCCAGTTCGAACGCTGCGGCCTGTCGCAATCGACCGTGTCTGGCCATCTGTCGATCCTGCAGCGCGCCGATCTGGTCACCACCAAGCGCGTCGGCCAGTGGATTTTCTACAAGCGGAACGAAGACACAATCGAAGCGTTCCTGAAGGACATCGGCAACACGCTCTGACACACAGCCTTGCCCAACGTTTTATCCTCCCAAGATAAACATCTCCCCGCAGAAAACGAAAAGGACTTCCCATGACTTCCCTCTTCGACCCGATCAAGATCGGCGACATCGAGCTTGCCAACCGCATCGTGATGGCGCCCCTGACGCGCAACCGCTCACCGGGCGCCGTGCCGAACACGCTCAACGTCACCTATTACGAACAGCGCGCCTCCGCCGGCCTCTTGATCACCGAGGCAACCGCCATCACCCATCAGGGCCAGGGCTATGCCGACGTTCCCGGCCTCTACACCAAGGAAGCGCTGGACGGCTGGAAACAGGTGACCGCGGCCGTACACAAGGCCGGCGGCAAGATCGTCGTGCAGATGTGGCATGTCGGCCGTATCTCGCACACGACACTTCAGCCGAACGGCGGCAAGCCGGTGTCGGCATCCGCCATCCAGGCGAAGTCGAAGACCTATCTGATCAACGAAGACGGCACCGGCACCTTCGCCGAGACCTCCGAGCCGCGTGCACTCGAACTCTCCGAAATCCCAGGCATCATCGAAGATTACCGCAAGGCCGCTCGCGCTGCGATCGATGCCGGTTTTAACGGCGTCGAGATCCATGCGGCCAACGGTTACCTGATCGACCAGTTTCTGCGCTCAGGCTCCAATGTCCGCACCGACGAATACGGCGGCCCGATCGAAAATCGCGCCCGCTTCCTGTTTGAAGTCGTCGACGCGATCACCAGGGAAATCGGCGAAGGCCGCACCGGCATCCGCATTTCGCCAGTGACGCCTGCCAACGATTCGTCCGATCCGGATGCGCAAACACTGTTCACCTACGTCGTCGAGGGATTGGCCAAGTACAAGCTGTCCTACATTCACATCATCGAGGGTGCGACCGGCGGCCCGCGCGACTTCCAGCAGGGTGACAAGCCGTTCGACTATGCAGCGTTGCGCTCCGCCTATGAAAAGGCCGGTGGCAAGGCCGCCTGGATGACCAACAACGGCTACGACCGCGATCTCGCCATCGAGGCCGTCAAGGACGGCAAGACCGACCTCGTCGCCTTCGGCAAACCGTTCATTTCCAACCCGGATCTGGTCGAGCGCCTGAAGAACAACGCGCCGTTCAACACGCCGGACCAGGCCACGTTCTACGGCGGCGGTGCCAAGGGCTATACGGACTATCCGGTGCTTGAACAGCAGGTCGCCTAAACATCCACCCTCCCCTTGAGGGGGAGGGTCGGCACGAAGTGCCGGGGTGGGGTGATTTTCAGCATGCTGCAATCCATTATGGCGCTCGCGGCAATCACCCCCACCCGCCGCTTTGCGGCGACCTCCCCCCTCAAGGGGGAGGTAGACGAAAGACGCACGATGTTTGACCGTTTTATCCAGGCCTGGGCACTTGTGCCGGACGGCACCCCTGTCATCACTCATTCCAGCCGCCTCCTTCCCGTCCGCTGGCTCGGTCTGCCCGCAATGCTGAAGGTGGCGACGGAAGCCGAGGAAAAACGCGGCGGTTTGGTGATGCGATGGTGGGACGGCAAGGGTGCGGCCAAGGTCTACGCCCATGCGGACAACGCCGTTCTGCTTGAGCGGGCGCAAGGCAAGCGCTCGCTGCTGACGATGGTGATGAACGGCGAAGACGATGCGGCGAGCCGGATCATCTGCGAGGCAGTTCAAACACTCCACAAACCGTCTGCAAAACCCTATCCCGAGTTTGTTCCCCTCGATAGCTGGTTTCGTGCGCTGGAACCTGCATCCTTGGCCCATGGCGACATGTTCAGCACAGCAAACGCTGTCGCAAAGGCGCTGCTTGCAGAGCCCCGCGAGACCGGCGTGCTGCACGGCGATATCCATCACAGCAATATTCTCGATTTCGAAGACCGGGGATGGTTGGCCATCGACCCGAAGGGCCTGCTCGGCGAGCGTGGCTAAGACTATGCCAATCTGTTCTGCAATCCGGATCTATCGGCGACGAAGGATCCCGCAAGACTGCGCCGCCAGCTCCCCATCGTCGCACAGCAATCCGGCCTTGAGCCGGAACGGCTGCTGCGCTGGATCATCGCCTATGCCGGACTTTCCGCTGCCTGGTTCATCGAGGACGACGGTAATCCGGCACCGGCTCTTCATGTTGCCGAAATCGCCACAGCAGAACTGGCCAGCGGCATTGGGCCGGTTTCCGGCAAGGCATGATTTACCGGCTGTACAACGCCGATCTCGCAGCTTAGAGCTTCGCCAAATTGCTGGAGACCCCTAATGCACCTGCGCGACGCCGAACAGACCGACCTGCCCGCCATCCGCGATATCTACAATGACGCCGTGCTGAACACGACGGCGATCTGGAACGATACACAGGTGGACCTCGAAAACCGCGCCGCCTGGTTCACTGAACGCAAGCGTCTCGGCTATCCGGTGCTGGTGGCGGTCACCAATGACTGCACCATTGCCGGCTATGCCTCCTTTGGCGACTGGCGCGCCTTCGACGGCTATCGTCATACGGTCGAGCATTCCGTCTATGTCGAAAAGAACCAGCGCGGCGGCGGCATCGGCAAGCTCTTGATGCTGGCCCTGATCGAGCGCGCTGCTGCCTGCGGCAAACATGTGATGGTCGCCGGCATCGAGGCCAACAATGCAGCCTCCATCCGCCTGCATGAAAAGCTCGGCTTTACGATCACCGGACAGATGAAGGAAGTCGGCACCAAGTTCGGCCGCTGGCTGGACCTGACCTTCATGCAGCTGACCCTGCCGGAAAAACCGTAAGTATCTCCCGATTTCGCCTGATCGGTGCTATCAAGGGCCGACGAGATATCTGGCGGAGGTCCCCTCGCGGATGAAACACAAAAGACGGCGGCACGGACGAGCATGGTTGGCAGCGCTGTTTGTCGCCATCTTGCTCGCAGGGACGTTCTCACACGGCCGGACAGCCCTTGCGCAGCCGGAATGGCGTGCGCCACCCTGCGTCTATTCCACGACCACGGCGGATACCACGCTCTGCGTCCGCTCCCGCAGCTACAGCCGCGACATCTGCACGGCGCTTGGGCATTTCGCCGAAACCAATGCGCTGCCGCCCGATTTCTTTGCGCGGCTGATCTGGAAGGAAAGCCTGTTCCGGCCGGATGCCGTCAGCCCGAAGGGCGCCGAAGGCATTGCTCAGTTCATCCCCTCAACCGCGAAGCTGCGCGGGCTGAACAACAGCTTCGACGCGCTGGAGGCGCTTGGAAAATCGGCCGAATACCTCGATGCGCTGCGCGACCGTTTTGGCAATCTCGGCTTTGCCGCTGCCGCCTACAATGCCGGTGAAGGCGGGCTGAGCAGTTTTTTGGCAACCGGCAATCTGCCCTCTGAAACCCGCGCCTATGTGCTTGCCATCACCGCCCATCCGATCGAGGAATGGAAGGACAATCCGCCCGCAGCGCTTGATCTCAGGCTAGACAAGAACAAATCCTTCTATGATGCCTGCACGGCCCTTGCCGACAAACGGCGCCTCAAGGAGGTCGAATTTGAGGAGGAAGGCACCTGGGCACCCTGGGGGGCGCAATTGTCGGCACACTTCCAGAAGTCCGTGGCGCAGCGTCTGTTCCTCACCACCGTCAGCCGCATGCCCTCGCCGCTCAATGTAGAAAAACCGCTGATCCAGCGCGAGCGCAACCGGGCTTTTGGCAACCGGCTGCGCTACACCGCCCGCATCGGCCGTCAGACACGGGCGGAGGCCGATACCGTGTGCACGCAAATCCGCAAGAGCGGCGGTGCCTGCATCGTCTTCAAGAACTGAGCGCCATTTGCAGGCCCCGGCCTATGCCGGCATGACCGGTGTGGATACGGCCGAAACCTTCACGCCGTCACTTCACCGGCATCTCCTTGCCGAGGGGCCGGCAAAGGCCTTTGTGCCAGGTCCGGCGGCAGGCAGCCAAGGGCGGCAAGTGATGCGCGGACGGCTTCATCGATCGGCGTCCAGGGTTCGGCACCGATGGCGGCCACCAGCCGGTCATTGGGCATGCGCAACGGCTCCTGCCAGATGTAGCGCATTTCCCGCAACTCTTTCAGCAGCGGCACGAACGGTGCTGCAAACGGCATCATCCACCACGGGAAGGCCTTGACCTTCATGTCCGGGTTGCCGCTGGCACGCCGGATCGCGGCGGTGAGACGTGTGCCATCCTCATCCCAGAAGCCCTGCATATGAAAGAGCGCGAACGGTGCCAGCGTGTCGCGGCAATCGACCAGGCGCGCCATCGTCTCGGCCACATCCGGCAGATAGGCCCATTGATGGCCGGTGCCCCTGCTGCCCGGATAGTTGACGCTGGTCACCGGTTTACCGGGCGTCACGATGCCCTGCGAAAACCAGCTGTTGGCTGCCCCCGGACCGAAGAAATCCCCTGCCCTGACGATGATGACGCGAACACCCTCTTGTGACGCGGCTTCCAGGCGGCGCTCCATCTCGGCGCGAATCTTTCCCTTGGCGGTGACCGGGTTCTGCGGCGATTTTTCATGCAGCAGCGGAAAGGCATCGGGGCCGAAATTGTAGATCGTACCGGGCAGCAGAACCGTGGCGCTGCTTGCCTTGGCCGCCGCGATCGTATTGTCGATCATCGGCAGGACCAGCGTTCCCCAGTTGCGGTAGCCCGGTGGGTTGACGGCATGGACGATCATGCTTGCCCCGTGCGCTGCGGCAAGCACATCGTCCGCCCGCATCGCATCGCCCTGCACCCATTCGAAATCCGGATTTTTCGCACTCGCCTTGGCGGGATCGCGATTGAGCGCACGGATCGCCCAGCCACGGGCTTTCAAGTTACGTGCCACCGCGCTGCCAATACCGCCGGTGGCGCCGAGAATGAGAGCGATCTGTTTTGCGTGGTCAGTCATGTCTGATCTCCTTGTTCAATGGAGATCATCCTGAGCTCTTTCCGATTAAACGGAATTGCCGAAAATAATTTACCTGATATACAAAAATAGATGAACAGGACTGAACCCAGCTGGGATTTCTACCGCACCTTCCTGACCGTGTTGCAGGAAGGTTCCCTGTCGGCCGCCGCGCGCGAACTGGGATTGACGCAGCCGACCATCGGCCGGCACATCGATGCACTGGAAGCCAGTATCGGCTTCCAGTTGTTCATTCGCTCCCCGCAGGGACTGATCCCGACGGAAGCCGCGGCCGATCTGAGACCACATGCCGAACAGCTGGCCGCGAATGCCGCCGCGTTGCTCCGGACCGCGACCGGACAGGGCGGCGGCGTGCGCGGCACGGTGCGGATCAGCGCCAGCGAAGTGATCGGCATCGAGGTGCTGCCGCCGATGCTGGCCGCGCTCAGCGACCGGCACCCGGACCTCGTCATCGAGCTTTCGCTATCAGATGCCGTCGAGGACCTGTTGCGCCAGGAAGCCGATATCGCCGTGCGCATGGTCGAGCCGCAACAGGACGCACTGATCACCCGCCGGATCGGCGGCATTCCGCTGGGGCTACACGCCCACCGGCGCTATCTCGATAAACACGGGATCCCGGACAAGCTGGAAGACCTGCTTCAGCACCGCACCATCGGCTTTGACCGCGAAAGCGCGTTTGTCCGGGCCATCCGCAAGCGCGTTCCGCTGATCGAACTGATGCGTCCCTCTTTCCGCGCCGACAGCAATCTGGCGCAGCTGGCTGCCATCCGCGCCGGTTTCGGCATCGGCGTCTGCCAGGTGGAGCTCGCCAGGCGCGACCCGGATATCGTGCGGCTATTCGAAAACGAGTTCGCGCTGCCGCTCGAAACCTTCGTCGTCATGCACGAAAACCTGAAGACCACGCCGCGTTGCCGCGCCACCTTCGATGCGCTGGTGGAGGGATTGCTGGCCTACATCGGTAGGTGATCGGACGGTACGCCGCCGGCTGGGGCCTGCGCCATCCCTTGCGATCCCCGGCGCGGTGCCAGCGCCTTGACCGAAAACAGCGCATAGATAATCAGAGGCAGGCAGACGAGATAGGACGTGCGGATGCCGGCATGTTCTGCAATGAAGCCGAGCAGTGGCGGCGCGAGGAAGAAGACGATGAACGTCACCTGCCCGAGCGCTGCGACATTGACCTGTGCTGGCCTGTCGGTGCGCTGGGCGGCCGCCGAGACTGCCAGCGGATAGATCGCGCTGCAGCCGCCGCCCATCAGGGCGAAACCGAAGAGCGCGATATAGGCATGTGGCGCAAGCCAGACGGCGGTGAGACCGATGGCCGACAGGATAAGCAGAACCGACGCGACATTGCGGGCGCCAAAACGATCGACGACCGGATCGATGAACAGCCGGGCGATCGCCATGAAAAAGGTAAACAGCGTCAGCCCGAGACCGCCGATGAACGGCTCGACGGCAAAGACGTCGCGCATATAGATCGCCGACCAGTCGATCCCGGCACCTTCGACGAGGAAGGCGGCGATGCCGATGATGCAGAGCGGCAAGAGGCCGAGGGTCGGCACCGCCAGGAGCGGCGCCTTGGCCTCATCCGAAACGGCGCGCGCCGGTGCGTTACGGATACCCGAAATGGCAAAGAGGCCGACGGCAAGTACGACGGCGAACGTCACCGCCAGGTGGAGCTGCATGGATATTTCGCCCTGGCGCACGAAAGAGGCAATCAGCGCCGTGACGAAAAAACCGAGGCTCCAGAAACCATGGGCGCGGTTCATGATACCACGCCCGAGCCTTGCTTCGAGCCGGTCGATCTCGACATTGAGATTGATTTCAAGCGCGCCGGCAAGCAGACCGGCGACAAACAGCACGCAGAAGACCAGCGGCGCAGCACCGACCCAGGGAACGATAGCAAACGAAGCGGCCGTGCCGAGAATGGTGATAAAAGCTGTGGTCCGCGCGCCCAGATGCGCGATCAGCGGCGAGGAAAATGTCAGCGAGATCAGCGCCCCGATCGCCATGCCGATCAGCGTCAGCCCGAGCTCCGACTTGTTGACCCCAAGCGCCACCTGCAGATCCGGCATACGGGCCAGCAACGCGCCAAGCGATACGGCAAACAGGAAGAAACAGGTATAAATCCTGTGATGCGGCGCGATGGTCATGGCAGGGCTCCTCGATAGGCCGTTGTGTAACGGGATTTACGTTGGAGCGGAAGCTACGCCACAGGTCGGGGAGTGAAAATTTACCCCATCAAGGCCAGATTTTGCGACATGGAGAGATCGCAACAACGCCCACAATACTAACGAAAAAACCCGCCGTTTCCGGCGGGCTCGTTGTCGTTCAGGGACGATGCCTTACTTGCAGGCGCCGCAGAAGCGCTGGATGCGTTTGCAAGCTTCTTCGAGCAGTTCTTCCGAGGTCGCATAGGAGATGCGGAAGTTCGGGCCAAGGCCGAAGGCCGAGCCGTGGACGACGGCGACGCCTTCGCATTCGAGCAACTCGGAAACAAAGTCTTCGTCGGTCTCGATCAGCTTGCCGTTCGGCGATGTCTTGCCGATCAGACCCTTGCAAGACGGATAGACGTAGAACGCACCCTCCGGCGACGGGCACTCGATACCCTTGGCCTGGTTGAGCATCGAGACGACCAGATCGCGGCGGCCTTCGAAGATCTTCTTGTTTTCCGGAATGAAATCCTGCGTGCCATTCAGCGCCTCGACGGCGGCCCACTGGGCGATCGAGCAGGCGCCCGAGGTCTGCTGGCCCTGGATCATATCCATCGCCTTGATCAACGACAGCGGGCCGGCGGCATAGCCGATGCGCCAGCCGGTCATGGCATAGGCCTTCGACACGCCGTTCATCGTCAGCGTGCGGTCATAGAGCTTCGGCTCGACTTCGACCGGAGTAGCAAACTTGAAGTCGCCATAGGTCAGGTGCTCGTACATGTCGTCGGTCAGGACCCAGACATGCGGGTGCTTCAGGAGCACGTCGGTCAGGGCCTTGAGTTCGGCATGGCTATAGGCAGCGCCCGACGGGTTGGACGGCGAGTTGAAGATGAACCACTTGGTCTTGTCGGTGATCGCCTTGTCGAGGTCCTCGGCCGTCAGCTTGAAATTGTTGGCCTGGGTCGCTTCGACGAATACCGGGGTGCCGCCGCAGATCGACACCATCTCCGGATAGGAAACCCAGTAAGGTGCCGGGATAACGACTTCATCGCCCGGGTTCATCGTTGCCATGAAGGCGTTGAAAAGAATCTGCTTTCCGCCGGTGCCGACGATCGTCTGGGCAGCGGTATAATCGAGGTTGTTCTCGCGCTTGAACTTCTTCGAAATTGCTTCGCGCAGTTCCGGGATGCCCGAAACCGGCGTGTACTTCGTCTCACCACGGTTGATGGCGTCGATGGCGGCCTTCTTGATATTGTCCGGCGTATCGAAATCCGGCTCTCCGGCGCCAAGCCCGATCACATCGCGGCCCTTGGCTTTCAGTTCCCGGGCTTTCTGGGAAACGGCGATGGTGGCGGATGGCTTTACACGGGAAAGGGCGTCGGCAAGAAAGGCCATGATATGTTTGTCCTGATCAGGTTGAAACAGCATGCGGCCAATGGAGCGGGCTCTGCCGGGCTCCATAGCGGTTAGGTGTATGTCGAAAGACCGCCCCGGTTTCAAGCGCAAAGAACCGAGAAAACCGGCAAAATGCGTAACCATGACAATGTTTCATCGGTGACATCACTGGTTTGGATGAATCACTTTCTCGGCTTAGTCCCTCAGCCACCTGAAACGACTCTGCTTTTTGAACCCGGCTAAACAAGAAATGCCGGCCCCCACCGCCGGCGTGGACATGAGGATCAAGAACGTTTCTCCACGCAGATTTATTCATCAAAAACAAAAGCTTTGGGCGATTTCCGCAACGCCTTGATTTGGTCACAACAAATGCCTTGGCCTGCCGCAATTCCGTCCTTGTGCAGCCGATTTCGGAGCCTTTTCTGGAGGGAGACGAATCCATGTGCGCCGAGGGGGCCTGCAATGCTTCTGAACACCGAAAACACGGCCAAGCCGCCGAGCCGCATGACCGGGCGGCAAATCGAGTATCTGATCGTGGCGATGCTTGTTGCCGTCACACTCGCTCTGCTCTTCGTGATGGGATTTTTCTCGCATGCCATGGCCGAGACGAACGGAAGCAAGCCACAGCGCTTTGCCGGCTATGTCCGCCCCAACGACATGGGCACCGGCGCCCTGCTCTTCCCGTCGAAGGAACCCGGCTCGTTCGTCGAGGCACCGAGGCTGGCGACCGACGTGGTCATCGACGTCAACGGCCCGATCATCCGCACCCGCGTCACCCAGCGCTTCCAGAACCCGAGCAAGGGCTGGGTCGAGGGCACCTATGTCTTTCCGCTGCCGGAAAACTCCGCGGTCGATACGCTGAGAATGCAGATCGGCGACCGTTTCATCGAGGGTGAGATCAAGGCCCGAGAAGAAGCCCGCAAGGTCTATGAAGAGGCCAAGGCCGAAGGCAAGAAGACGGCGCTTCTCGAACAGCAGCGTCCCAATATCTTCACCAACCAGGTGGCCAATATCGGCCCGGGCGAAACCATCGTCGTGCAGATCGAGTATCAGGGCAGCGTCCACCAGTCGGGCGGCGAATTTTCGCTCAGGTTCCCGATGGTGGTGGCGCCGCGCTACAATCCCGATCCGATCGTCCAGACGGTCGATCTCGACCCCAAATCCGGCTATGCGGTCAACGACCCGGTTCCCGACCGCGACAAGATCACGCCCCCTGTGCTCGATCCGGCCGGGAACGCCAAGATCAATCCGGTGACATTGACGGTCAATCTCAATGCGGGCTTCCCGCTTGGCAATGTCACCTCCCCCTTCCATCAGACCGACACCCAGACCATCGACGCCATGGCGCGCACAATCTCGCTGAAGAGCGGCAGCGTGCCGGCCGACAAGGATTTCGAGCTGAACTGGAGCGCCATTGCCGGCAAGACGCCGAATGCAGGCCTGTTCCGCGAGGTGCAGAACGGCAAGACATACCTGCTCGGCTTCGTCACGCCACCGTCTGGAGCTGCCGTGGTGGATACACCGGCAAAACGAGAAGTTGTCTTCGTCATCGACAATTCCGGCTCCATGGCTGGCCCTTCGATCGAGCAGGCCCGCGACAGCCTGGCGCTGGCCATCTCGAAACTGCAGCCGCAGGACAAGTTCAACGTCGTTCGCTTCGACGACACGATGGAGGTGCATTTCCCCTCTCTCGTCCAGGCAACGCCGGACAAGCGTGAGGAAGCCATCGCCTTCGTTCGCGGCCTGACCGCCGATGGCGGCACCGAAATGCTGCCGGCGCTGGAAGCAGCGCTTCGCACCCAGGGTCCGGTCGAGCCCGGCGCCTTGCGGCAGGTGGTGTTCCTCACCGATGGTGCGATCGGCAACGAGGCACAGCTGTTCGAGGAGATTTCGAAGAACCGTGGCGACGCCCGCGTCTTCACCGTCGGTATCGGCTCGGCGCCCAACACGCATTTCATGACCAAGGCCGCCGAAATCGGCCGCGGCACGTTTACGCTGATCGGTTCGGAAAATCAGGTCGCGGCGCGGATGGGCGAACTGTTTGCCAAGCTCGAAAATCCTGTGATGACCGATATCGCCGTCAGCTTCGATGGCGCCAACGCGCAGGACATCACCCCGAACCCGATGCCGGATCTCTATCGCGGCGAACCAGTGGTGCTGACTGCGCAACTCGACGGCGCAACACCTGCCGGCAAGCTGCAGATTACCGGCAAGAGCGGCAACCAGCCGTGGCGGATCGAAATGGATGTCGCCAAGGCGTCGGAAGGCAAGGGCATCGCCAAGCTCTGGGCCCGCCGCAAGATCGACGATCTGGAGGCCAGCGCCTATGCGGTGAACGATGCCGCGGCCCTCGACAAGCAGATCGAGACGGTGGCGCTGGCCAACCACCTCGTCTCCCGCGTCACCAGTCTGGTTGCCGTCGATGTCACGCCGTCCCGTCCAGCCAATGAGCCTGTCGCCAGCACCGACATGCCGCTCAACCTGCCCGAGGGCTGGGATTTCAAGAAAGTCTTTGGCGAAAAACCACAACCGACCCTCCCGGATGGCCAGCGCAAGGCATCGCTGGAGCAGAGCGAGCAGCAGGCAATGCTGGTCGCCGACCGGATGGCCGCAGCCCCGACGG
>Ga0247813_10000981_pt1 | contig 22919 bp, 14 predicted proteins | sample UWRJL169409C1_FD_180719 | JGI IMG/M metagenome (GOLD analysis project Ga0247813, IMG submission 180719) | Plant litter microbial communities from Arlington Agricultural Research Station in Wisconsin, United States - UWRJ-L169-409C-1 | ecosystem: Environmental > Terrestrial > Plant litter >...
GTGAGGTCCTTCGCTTTTTTGGGCGCGGCTTCGCCGGTGAAGTTGCTGAGGTATTTGACGAGCTTGAGGCGCTGGGACTCACCGCCGCTGAGGGTGTTGAGGGGCTGGCCGAGCGTGAGGTAGCCGAGGCCGACGGAGTCGAGGCTGGCGAGGCGGGTGCGGACGGACTCGTGGTTTTGGAAGAGGACGAGGGCGTCGGTGACACTGGTGCCGAGGAGGTCGGAGACGGAGAGTCCGTTCCAGCGGATGGCGAGGACCTCGGGTTTGAAGCGTTTGCTTTCGCAGATGGGGCAGGGGACGAAGACGTCGGAGAGGAACTGCATCTCGACGCGTTCGTAGCCGAGGCCCTGGCAGTGGTCGCAGCGTCCGTCGCCGCTGTTGAAGGAGAAGGATGAGCCGTTGAAGCCGGCTTCCTTGGCGGCGGGTTCGCGGGCGTAGAGTTCGCGGATGAGTTCCCAGGCGTCGGTGTAGAGCGCGGGGTTGGAGCGGGGCGTGCGCGAGAGGGGGGATTGATCGACGAGGACGATCTCGGAGAAGGCGTCGTCGCCGGTGATCGAGGCGATGATCGCGGGGTCTTCGGTGAGGAGTCCGCGTTTGGAGAGGAGGCCTTGGTGGATGACGTTGTCGAGGAGCGTGGATTTGCCGGAGCCGGAGACGCCGGAGAGGGCGACGAGGCGGTGAAGCGGGAGCGAGAGCGTGACGTTGCGGAGGTTGTGCTTCGTGGCGTCGGCGTAGGTGAGGCGCGGAGATTTTTTATCGACCGGGCGGCGGGCAGGAGGGACGTCGATCTGGTCGCGGCCGGAGAGGTAGCGGCCGGTGATGCTGGCTTTGGATTTGAGGAGGCCGGGGAGGTCGCCTTGGAAGACGATGTGGCCGCCGCGGGCGCCGGGCTCGGGGCCGACTTCGATGAGGTGGTCGGCGGCGCGGATCATGGCTTCGTCGTGTTCGACGACGACGACCGTGTTGCCGGCGTCGGTGAGCGTGCGGATGATCGCGATGAGGCGGTCGATGTCGCGCGGGTGCAGGCCAACGCTGGGCTCGTCGAGGACGAAGAGCGTGTCCACGAGGGACGTGCCGAGGCAGGACGTGAGGTTGACGCGCTGGACCTCGCCGCCGGAGAGGGTTTTGGAGGTGCGGTCGAGCGTGAGGTAACCCAAACCCACTTGGGCAAGGTAACGGAGGCGCGTTTTTATGGAATCGAACGCAATGTGGGCGCTGCGGGCGGACTCGTTTGAAATCCCAAACTCCAAATCCCAAATCCCAATTAAAGACAGGAGGTCGGAGGCGGGCGTCTGGTAGAGCTCGGGGAGGGTTTTGCCGTGCCATTTCCAGCAGAGGGATTCGGGCTGTAGGCGCGTGCCGTGGCAGGACGGGCACTCGTTGTAGGAGCGGTAGCGCGAGAGGAAGACGCGCACGTGCATCTTGTAGGTGTTCTTCTCAAGCCAGTCGAAAAAGCCCTTCACGCCATACCAGGCTTTGGGCCATTCGCGTCCGTCGGTGCCGTAGCCGGGTTCGCCGTTGATGACGAAATCGCGCTGCGCGGGCGTGAGCGCGGAGAACGGGATGTTGGTGGGGATCTTGTGCTTTTTGGCGATGGAGCGCAGGTCGTCTTTGGAGGCGCTGTAAACTTCGCCTTCCCAGGCTTTGATCGCGCCGTCGTCGATGGAGAGCGTCTGGTCGGGGATCGCGAGGCGGTAGTCGATTTCGATGATGCGGCCGAAGCCGCGGCATTGAGGGCAGGCGCCGAGCGGGGAGTTGAAGGAGAAGAGCGCGGGCGAGGCTGCGCGGAAGGTGCGGCCGGTCTCGGGGGAATGGAGTCCGCGGGAGTAGTGGCCGAGGGGCGCGAGGGTGTCGGCGGCGAAGAGGTGGACTTGGCCTTGGCCGAAGTGGAGGGCTTGTTCGACGGCTTCGAGGAAGCGCGGGCGGGCGTCGGGGGTGACGGCGAGGCGGTCCTGGGCGACGAAGAGTGCGTCGGAGGACGAGAGCTGGGCGTTGACGGAGTCGGGGCTGGCGAGAAGGTCGTCGATGCGGGCGACGACGTGGCCGCCGTCGGGCTGGGGCGTGAGGACGCGGACGTAGGACTGGCCTTTGAGATTGGTGAGGATTTCGGTCCAGGTGAGTTTTTCGGGCTTGGTGATCTTGAAGGCGACGATCACTTGGGCGGCGGGCGTGGCGGCGTAGGTTTTTGTCCAGATGGAGGCGGGCGTGTCGTCTTCGACGGGTTTGCCGGTGGCGGGGTCGAAGCAGGTGGCGACGTGGCTGAACCAGACTTTAAAAAAGTCGGTGAGCTCGGTCATCGTGCCGACGGTCGAGCGGGAGGTTTTGACGGTGTTGGTCTGCTCGATGGCGATGGACGGGCGGATGTTCTCGATGGAGTCGACCTTGGGCTTGTCGAGGAGGTCGAGAAACTGGCGCGTGTAGGCGGAGAACGTCTCGACGTAACGGCGCTGGCCCTCAGCGTGGAGCGTGTCGAAGACGAGCGAACTCTTGCCCGCGCCCGACAGGCCGGTGACGACGACGTATTTGCCGAGGGGCAGGTCGAGGTCGAAGCCTTTGAGGTTGTTCTGACGCACGCCGCGCAGGCGGATGCATTCGGGTTTGGCGGTGCGGGTGGAGGAGGAGGGAACGGGACGGACCACGGGTGAGACGAAGTCCAGCGCGCGGCAGAAAGCAAACCGTGAGCGGGAGGAGCGCGTAGGGGATCAACCGGCTGCTGACATAGGGGTGTCAGCGCGGGGCGGCGCCGGGCCACCCCGCGCTGAGAACGTCCAACATCCAACACTCAACGTCCAACGCCCAAGGGGACGGAGGTGGCGAGGCGGGGTGGGGGACGCGGGGGCAGAGAGCGCTTCCCGTGTCACGTTGAGCGGATTTATTTGGCGACACACTCTCATCTCAAAAACACATTTTTTCCCGGCACCAAACCCCATGAGAATACTCCAACTGCCCCTGATCTCCTTCGTCCTCCTGCTGCTGACGGCGTTCACCGCTCAAGCTGCGGAACCCGTTTCCAAAAAGACAGAGCTGTATCTGGTCGTTGATCTTTCCGCTGGGGCGGAGGCCGACTCCTACCCGTGGCGCTACTCGGCGACGCCGCCCGATGTGGCGGGTGATGCCTGCCGCACGCACGAGCTGTGGCTGCGGCGCATTGAGGCCGGAACCTTTATCATGGGCTCGCCCGCCGATGAGGAGGGGCGTGCTCCCAAAGTCGAGACGCCGCACACCGTGACGCTGACGCAGCCTTACTATATCGGTGTGTTTGAGCTGACGCAGCAGCAGTGGCGGCTCGTCATTGGGAAGAATCCCTCGACTTTTAAGGGCGCGGATGCCGTCAAATTTCCGGTGGAAGCCGTTTCCTACCACGACATCCGGGGATCCAGTGCCGGAGCGGGCTGGCCGGGAAGCGATGCGGTGGACGCGGACTCGTTTATGGGCCGGTTGCGCGCCCGGACGGGTCTGGTGCTCGACCTGCCGACGGAGGCGCAGTGGGAGTATGCGTGCCGGGCCGGGACGACGACCGCGCTCTACAGCGGCAAAAGCCTGAACCTGGCCGACCCTCGAAACGACGAGGTGAGGGCGTATGTCGGTGGTAAAAGGAAGGACTATTGGTCAGCGGCGGCGGATGAGTTGGGGCGGTATTGGTGGAATGGCGGGAAAAAAAGTGACGCCGTTCCCGAAACGGGCACTGCGGCGGTGGGCAGCTACCTGCCGAATGCGTGGGGGCTCTACGACATGTATGGCAATGTGTGGGAGTGGTGCCTGGACTGGTTGAAGAAAGATCTCGGCACAGCAGCCGTGACGGATCCGGTGGGGCCTTCAACGGGGCGCACCCGCGTGCTTCGCGGGCACGGCTGGAAGAACGGCGCACAGACCTTCCGCACCGCCGCTCGCGGGAATGACTGGGGCAAGCCGTCCATCGTGGATTACAGCTATGGGTTCCGGGTGGTCGCCCGACCGGCGGTTCGTGCGGTCCGTGCGGGCGAATGAAAGGCGGGCGTCGATAAGGTTTAAACGGGTGCGCCGGGTGTGCGTCGCTGAGCTCACGCTCAGCGCTACGACGGAGGGTAGGCGGGCGGGCGGACCCGACGGGTCGTCGGTTCTCCATTTCGGAGGCGGAGGAGAACGAGAACGAAGCGGAATTCGGAACGAAAGCGCTCCGCGCTTCCGCTACGGGTCAGCCCTTGGACTTCGGGGCGAGGGTCAGGGTCGCGCCGGCGTTTTTGATGGCGGTGACCACGGCGGCGGCGGGTTTTGTGTCGGTGACGATGGAGAACTTGGAGCTGAACGGGGCGGTGAGGCTCAGGGCTTTGCGTCCGAATTTGGAGCTGTCCAGGGCGAAGACGGTGCGTTCGGAGGCGGCGATCATCTTGCGCTGCGTGGCGACGATCAGGGCATTGTGATTCCAGACGCCGGCCTCAGTGATGCCGGCGCCGCCGAGGATGGCGATGTCGGCGTGGATTTGCTCAAGGGACTGTTCGCAGAGCGGGCCGACGAGGACGCCGAGGCGGTTGTGGATGCTGCCGCCGGTGACAATGGTTTCGAGGGAACCGATTTCGCTGAAGAGGCCGGCGATGGGGAGCGAGTTGGTGATGACCTGGAGGCGCTTGGCGGCGAGCAGGCGGGCGACGGCGTAGGTGGACGTGCCGCCATCCAGGATGACCGTCATGCCGGGTTGAACCATGTCGGCGACGAGGCGGGCGATGGAGAACTTTTCCTCGGACTGGCGCTGGTCGCGGGAGATGAAGTCGTATTCCTTGGCGAGTTCGTCGGTCTCGATCAGGGAGGCGCCGCCGTGGTGGCGGCGGAGGACGCCGCGGGTTTCGAGTTCGTCGAGGGCGCGGCGGACGGTGGAGAGGGAACTGCCGAAGAGCGTCGAGAGCGTGTGCAGGTCGGCATAGCGATGTTCACGGATGTGTTTCTCGATGAGATCGAGCCGCTGCTTGTTCGTCATGGGATGGGGTTTTAGGGAGAGCCGGGCAAAGGTCGAGGCGCGTGTGGCGCGAGGTGAGGGTGAGGCGGGTGGGGGGAATTTTTCATTGCCCGAGCGGGAGTCGGCTTGAAAGTGGCGCGATGAAACATCCTTTCTTCGCGCTGCTGGTGCGGTGGTCGGTGCTGGCCCTCGGCGTGACCCTGGCAACCGAGATCATTACCGGCATCCATTACGACACGCTGAGCACGCTAATCGTCGTCGTGGTGCTGCTGAGCCTGTTCAACGCCGTGCTGAAGCCGATCATGATGCTGTTCAGCCTGCCGTTTATCATTCTGACGCTCGGGCTGGGCGTGCTCATTATCAACGCGCTGCTCTTCATGTTGGTCGGCGAGATCGTCAAGGGCTTCCATGTGGACGGGTTCTGGGATGCGTTGGGCGGGTCGTTGATCGTGAGCATCACGAACATGTTTATCAGCGCGTTGATCGGACCTAAACGGCGTCCGCCGGGCGGCGGCATGGGTGGTCCGGGTGGCGAGGTGCCGGCGAGCCGGCCGGCTCCGGCGCGCAAGCTTAAGTCGGACGATGTCATCGATATCTGAGTGTGGCGCTCGCGGCGCGGTCGGACGGTCGCGAGTTTCAATTTGACCGGCTGGGGCGGGGGCGTGACGGTTGCGCCTTTCATCGGCACACGCACCCTCATCTTTTTTCCATCATGGCAGACACAATTGAATACGATCTGATTGTCATCGGCGGCGGTCCTGCGGGCTACGCAGGCGCGATTCGTGCCGGTCAACTGGGCAAAAAAGTCGCGTGCATCGAACTCGAGCGCGCCGGCGGCACCTGCCTCAACTGGGGCTGCATCCCGACCAAGGCCCTTTTGAAGAGCGCGGAGCTCTATCAGAAGATCAAGAAGTCCGAGACCTTCGGCATCACCGTGAAGGACGTGACCTTCGATTTCGCCAAGGTCATGGAGCGCTCGCGCGGCGTCGCCAGCCAGATGGCCAAGGGCATCGAGTTCCTCTTCAAAAAGAACAAGGTCGATTACTTCACCGGCAAGGCCCGCGTGATCGCGGCCGGCATGGTCGAGATCACCGACGGCGAGCACAAAGGGAAGTTTTTCAAGACCAAGAACACGCTGATCGCCACCGGCTGCAAGATGCGCCGCATCCCTGATCTCGCCCTCGACGGCGTGCGCGTGATGACCTCCCGCGAAGCCCTTGCCAACACGAAGCTGCCGAAGTCCATCGTGATCGTCGGCGCCGGCGCGATCGGCGTGGAGTTCGCCTATTTCTACAATGCATTCGGCACGAAAGTGACGCTCGTCGAGATGCTCAACCAGGTGCTCCCCGTCGAGGACGAGGAAGTGTCCAAGGTTCTCCAGAAGTCCCTCGAAAAACAGGGCATCACCATCCTCACCGGCACCAAGTGCGAGAACTTCCGCGTGGGCAAAGACTCGGTGAAAGTTGATCTCGTGACGGGCGACAAAAAGCAGGAAGTCGAAGCCGAGGTGGTGCTCTCCGCCATCGGCGTTGTCGCCAACATCGAAGGTGTCATCGCGGACGCGGTGAAGATCGAACTCGACCGCAACTACGTGAAGGTCGGCGACGATTATCAGACCAACGTGAAGGGCATCTACGCCGCCGGCGACATCATCGGACCGCCCTGGCTCGCGCACGTCGCGACCTTCGAGGCCGTGAGCTGCGTCAATGGCATCTTCGGCCATGGCAAGGCGAAGCGCGTGACGAAATTCCCCGGCTGCACCTACTGCCAGCCGCAGGTTTCGAGCACGGGGCTCACCGAAAAAACCGCGAAGGAAAAGAAGCTCGATTACAAGGTCGGCAAGTTCCCGTTCACCGCGTCCGGCAAGGCCGTGGCGTCGGCCGACAGCGAAGGTTTTGTGAAGGTCATCACCGACGCGAAGACCGGCGAGATCTATGGCGCGCACATCATCGGCAGCGAAGCCACCGAACTGATCGCCGAGTATGGACTCGCGATCGAACTCGAGGCGACGGTCGACGAGATCCACCAGACGATCCACGCGCATCCGACGTTGAGCGAAGCGGTGATGGAGGCCGCCGCGGCGTCCCTCGGCGAAGCGATTCATATCTAAACGTTCCTCACTCCCCGGCCCCCGCGCAGTCTTTACACTGGACAGCGACGGGAGGGCGGGGGAGTTTGCCGGCTCAGTTTTTTGCAGGCGTAGCACAATGGATAGTGTAGCGGTCTCCGAAGCCGTCGATCCGGGTTCGACTCCCGGCGCTTGCACCACTTTACCCGCCCCGTTTCCTGAAAAGGATGCGGGGCTTTTTTCTGACTTTTAACCACAGATAACACAGATGAACACGGATGACGGCATCGGAATGGAGGCGAGATCAGCATGAGGGCTTCACGTGGATGTCATCTGGTGATTTTCGGCGCCGGTTATGTGGGCGGGGAAGTGGCGCGTCAGGCGCTGGCGCGCGGGTGGCGGGTGACGGCGCTCACACGTAATCCGGAAAAGGCGCGTGCGTTGGCGGACGCGGGCGCGACCGTGATCATCGATGATCTTGCGGCGGATAACTGGCATGCGCACCCCGCGCTGCGTGGCGGAGCGGACTATGTGTTGAACTGCGTGAGCTCAGGCGGCGGCGGACCGGAGGCCTACCAGCGCAGTTACGTCGAAGGCATGAAGTCGGTGCTCGCGTGGGCGTCGCGCGTGCCGGTCGGCACGCTGGTTTATACGAGCAGCACGTCGGTGTATCCACAAGATGGAGGCGTGCGCGTGACCGAGGATGATTCGGTGGCGGAGACGCGCGCGGCGGGGAATGCGTTGGTCGAAGCGGAGGATTTATTGCTCGGCTGGGCGGGGAGCGAGGGCGGCCGCACGCGGCGATTCGTGCTGCGGCTGGCGGGGATTTACGGGCCGGGGCGGCATTACCTGGTGGATCAACTGCGCACCGGCAGTGGCGAAGTGGCGGGCCGGGGCGACCATCGGCTGAACTTGATCCACCGCGACGACATCGCGGAGGTGATCCGGCTGGCGTTTGAGTCGGCTCCGACGGAGGTGGCGGGCGGCGTGTTTAACGTGGCTGACGACGGTGCGGCACCGAAAGCCGAACTCGTGGAGTTTTTGGCGGGCAAACTCGGCGTGCCGCTGCCGCGTTTTACCGACGCGCCGGCGCAAGGACGGCGGCGGGTGACGCCGGATCGGGTGATCGCCAACGACAAGGTGAAGCGCGAGTTGGGGTGGCGGCCGCGTTATCCGAGTTACCGCGACGGATACGCGGCGATACTTGGGGCTTGAAGATTTGCGCCGGTTGCTAGGCACTAGCCGTTCTTTTCGAACCTCACGTTTAACACCCAACTCTTTTTACCATGGCAGGCGTAGGCAAACTTCTCAAACAAGCTCAGAAAATGCAGAAATCCATCGAGTCCATCCAGACTCAGATGGAGGCGAAGGTCATCGACATCACCAGCGGCGGCGGCGCGGTGAAGGTGAAGATCAACGGCTCGGGCAAGTTCCTCGCGCTCGAAATCGACCCCGAGTTCCTCAAGGAAGACGCCAAGGTCGTCTCCGAGACGCTGCTCACCGCGATTCAGGACGCCGCGAAGCAGGCCAAGGAATTCAACGATGCCGAGATGCAGAAGGTCACGTCGGCCTTCCAGATGCCGGCGATGTTCTGAGGAATTTATGGTTAATGATGTGTGATTGATGATTGGACGGAGCGGCTTGAGTGCGCTTTGGTCCAATCATAAATCATCAATGTTAAATCATAAATCGCATGACTCCCGCGTTTGAGCGATTGCAGCAGCAGTTGAAGCAACTGCCGGGAGTGGGTTATCGCTCGGCGGAGCGCATGGCGCTGCACCTGCTCGTCGGCAAACCGGGGGCGCTGCCCGTGTTGGTGAGCGCGCTCGAAGAAGCGGCGCGCAGTGTGCGCCGGTGCGTGCGCTGCGGGAATCTCGCCGAGGGCGAACATTGCGCGATCTGCTCCGATGAACGCCGCGATCAACGCATCGTGTGCGTGGTGGAAAACGTGCCGGATCTCGTGGCGCTGGAACGCTCGGCGGCCTACCGCGGTGTTTACCATGTGTTGCACGGAAAACTCTCGCCGATTCACGGCGTGGGGCCGGCGGACCTGAATCTCGCCGCGCTGATCGCGCGGGCGCAGGCGGGCGAAGTGACGGAGCTGATCCTGGCGTTGTCCAACGACGTGGAAGGAGAAGCGACCTGCCATTATCTGACGGAGCACCTGCCGGCGGCGGCGGGCATCGCGGTGACGCGCATCGGTTTCGGCCTGCCGAGCGGCGGCGGTGTGTTGTATGCGGATTCGGTGACGCTGAAGAGCGCGCTGGATGCGCGCCGCGAATATTCGTGATTGCGGGCGCGGGGCGGGCGGGTTTGATCGCGGACGTTCTTACCTCAGAAACGCGGGTGTAGTATACCGGCTATTATGTGTGCTTCCCAAGCATGAGAAGAGGGTTCGACTCCCTCCACCCGCACCACTTAACCCGTCCCACTTGGACGGGTTTTCTTTTTAGGTGGCCTCATTGCCCTTTGGTCGTGATGCCAGTGTTTGGCGTTGATGTATGCTCGCTTGCATAAATATTCACGGCGTTCAGCCATCTCGACGTGATGATGAATCGGAATTACGCAGCAATTCTTTCGTCCGAGCCCTTGAGGCATGCCCTGGCCTTTATGTTCATGGTGCTGGCGGTGTATGGCACCTACAGGCTGGGAGGAAACCTGACCGGACGCATTTTCTTTATCTGGCCGCCGGCCGGATTGCAGATCGGACTCTTAATGCTGGTTCCGCCGCGCCGGTTGTTTTCGTATGCGCTGACATGCACCGTGGCGACGGGGTTGGCGTCCTGTTGGTTTTTCGGAGCACCGTTCGCGTTGAAGATAGGGTTGAGCCTGGTGATCCTGGCCCAGACGACCTCGACGGTGTGGGTGATGCGTCGCGAGCGCGCGTGGGTGTCGGGCCAGGACGATGGCCTGAGGGTCTGGGGACGGTTTGCGCTCCATGGTTTGCTGCTGATCCCGTTGGCGGCGTCGGTGGTATCGGCGGGGATTTTCCAGCTAGGGGATGGCGGCGGTGATTTTGTGCAGACCTTGCGCAGCTGGTTCATTTCTTCCGTGCTGGGCAGTGCGATTTTCGTCCCGGTATTTCTCCGTTGGAGGCTTGGACAGATCAAAGCCTATGCAAAAAACGGCAAGTTGAAGGAGATGCTGGTGCTGGCGGCGCTATTTGCGGTCACGGCGATTGTGGTGATGGGCCAGGACCGTTTTGTTTGGTTGTTTGCGATGGTGCCGCTGCTGGTGGTGATCGTCTTTCGCACCGGCATTCCCGGGCTGGCTTTGGCGATGCTCATTCTGACGACCGTCGGACTGTGGTTTGTTTTTCGAGGAGCCAGTCCTTTTGGGCACCTACCGGACGACAAATACCTGATGGCGCAGCTTTATCTGCTGCTCGGTTGGGTGTTTTTTTATCTGATTGGGGGGCTCGTGCACGGGCGGCAGCGGTTGCATGAATTGTCGCAGGCGGCCAAGGAGTGCGAGCGTGAGCAGGCGGAGCGGGAGCGGCGCGACAGCGAACGGCGTTTCCGGCTGTTGGTTGAACAGGCGGCGGACGATTATTTTTTACATGATGACAAGGGCGTCTTCCTGGATGTGAACGAGCGGGCGTGCCGGAGCACCGGGTATTCGCGCGAGGAATTACTGACGATGACCGTCACGGATATTTCACTCAATCTCACGCAGGAGGAGAAAGAGGAGATTTGGTCGAAGATGCCTCCGGGCGAAGCCGTCACGGTGTATTCACGCCACCGGCGCAAGAACGGGACGACGTTCCCCGTGGAGGTGCGGGTGGCCTGTCATCTGATCGATGGAAAGAAGCTGTTCCTGGGAATGGTGCGCGATATTTCGGAGCGGCTGGAGTCGGAGGGGGCGATTCGAAAGCTCAATGAGGAGCTGGAGCAGCGCGTCGCCCAGCGCACCGAGGCGCTGGGATTGAGCAACGAGCGGCTGCAGGTGGCGCTCAGCGCAAGTCGCGTGGGCATCTGGGAGTTGGATTTTACCCGGGGCAGTTTTATTTGGGACGAGCAGATGCACGCCCTCTACGGGATAAAGCCGGGCGATTTTGACGGCAACCTGTCGCGGTGGGTATCGTTCATCCATGCGGAGGACCGGGAGGGGGTTCTGCACGCCTGGAAATCGACGATCACGGCGGGCTCGATTTTCGAGCGTGAATTTCGCATTTATCAACCGTCCGGTTCGATGTGTTACATCCATGCGCTGGCCAAAGTTTTTCGCGATGCGGACGGAGTGCCCCTGAGGGCGATCGGCACCAACTGGGATGTGAGCGAACACCACCGGCTGAACGAGGAGTTAAAAGCCGAGAAGGAGCGTCTGGCGCTGGCGACGCTCGCCTCGGGAGTGGGCATTTGGGAGTTCGACTTTGCGTCGGGACTTTATCGTTGGGATGCGCGCATGCATGAAATCCATGCGCGGAGTCCGCATCGTTTCCGCGCCGGGGTGCCCGCCGGAGAGTATGGCGGCACGCGGAAGGAATTTATGGCGGTGATGCCGCCGGAGGATGCGACGGCGATGGACACGCAGGCGCTGTTGGTGGCGCACGGAGCGACGACGACCGAGTGCGAGTATCGCATGGCCGATGCGGCGGGCGGCTGGCGGCATATCCGTTCCCTGGGCCGGGTTTTACGGGATGCGCAGGGGGCGGCGGTGCGCATGGTGGGGACGGATTTGGACGTGACCGAGGAGCGGCGCGCGGCGGAAACCCTGCGCAAGGCCAAGGACGCGGCCGAGGCGGCCGAGCAGGCCAAGAGCACGTTTTTGGCGACGATGAGCCATGAAATCCGCACGCCGATGAACGGTGTGCTGGGCATGTCCACGCTCCTGGCGGATGCGACGCTGACGCCCGATCAGCGCGAGATGGTGTCGATCATCCAGCGCAGCGGTGAAAACCTGCTTCTGATCATCAACGACATCCTGGATTTTTCGAAGATCGAGGCGGGCAAGCTGCGGCTGGATCTGCAGCCGTTCAACTTGCGCAATGTGGTGGAGGAGACGGTGGCGCTGCTGGCGCCCCAGGCCGAAAAAAAGAGGCTGGAGCTGGTGTGCGACATCGAGCCCGGGCTGGATGTCGATTTGCTGGGCGACGCCGGTCGTATCCAGCAGATCATTACGAATCTCGCGGGCAACGCGGTCAAGTTTACCGAGCAGGGGGAGGTGCTGGTCATCGTGCGCCGGACGGAGGGGAGCCCGGGGAAGACCGGCGTCCGCGTGGAGATATGCGATACGGGAATCGGCATATCGGCCGAGGCGCAGGCGAGGTTGTTTCATCCGTTTGCCCAGGCGGATGGCAGCATCACGCGCCGTTTTGGCGGCACAGGACTGGGGCTGGCGATCAGCCGGCAACTGGCGGACCTGATGGGCGGCAGCCTCGAGGTGGAAAGTCGCGACGGAGGCGGGAGTCTCTTTCGATTTGAGGTGGCTTTGCCCTGTGTCGAGAGCCTGCGGATGGCGGCGGCCGGGCGGCGGCCGGGGGCGATTCGCGCGTTGATCGTCGATGACAACGAGTCGAGCCGCCGCGTGCTGGCGCGGCAACTGACGGTGCTGGGGGTGGAGGCCGATCTGGCGGCGAGCGCCGGCGAGGCGTTGGAAAAATTACGCGATGGGGAGATGAGGAAGGCGTGCCGAATGGTATTGATCGACCGGCACATGCCCGAGGTTGACGGTCTGGCGTTGGCAAAACTGATCCGATCCGAAGCGGGGTTGGCGCACCTGCCGCTTATCTTGATGGGACCTCCGGAAATCCACTTGCGAGGTGAGGCTGCGGCGACGGGCATCCATGCGGTGCTGACCAAGCCGGCGCGGGAAACGCAATTGGAGCGCCTGGTATTCCAGGTGCTGGGCGGGAAGGCCGTGGCGGCAAAAAGCACGATCCGAAATCCATTGAATCTGAATCGTCTGCGATTGCTGGTGGTGGAGGATAATGCAGTGAACCAAATCGTGGTCCGGAAGATGTTGGAGCAGGAGGGGCATTTGATCGAGGTGGTGGGCAACGGAAAGCTCGCGCTGGAGCGCCTGGCGCAGCAGCGCTTCGATGCCGTCCTGATGGATTGCCACATGCCGGAGATGGATGGTTACGAGGCGACGCGGTGCATCCGTGAGGGGCAGGTGCCGGGCCTTGATCCGCACATCACGATCATCGCGCTGACGGCGTCGGCGACTCCGACGGATCGGTCCCTGTGTCTCAGTGCCGGTATGTCCGATTTCGCGGCCAAACCGCTTAACCGGGATGCGCTGGCGGATATCTTTATGCGTCAGGGGTTGCTGGTGAATGACCTGCAACGATGACGCGTCCGCGGGGGCGCTGATCACGCCCCTTTCACCGATGAAGGAGGCCTTTGTTAGGCTTGGAAGGCGTTCCCCCTCGATGGTTACCGGGCGTTTTTTAGGGGAATCCCCCATCCGGCGTCTCGTTGACTGCCCCAAGGGGTGAGTTTTCCTCCGCGGCTGGGCTGTTCGTATTAACGCGAGTCGCCTGCACCCGATACCTTTATGAGCGAAGGAAATTTAACGAAACTCCCGTCCGCAATCACCCGGTCGAGCACTCCTGCGCGCCCGGCCTGGGGTTCCCGCAGCGGGGCGCCGCTGTGGATCGGATTGGCCGTCGTCGTCGTGTTTTTCGTGACGAGCAGCGTGATGGGTTACTTTAAAATCCGCAGCCTGCGGGACAACTCGCAGATGGTGGCCCACACGCACGACGTGATGGATGCCCTGGCGGATATTTTGTCGTTGGTCACGGATGCCGAAACCGGACAGCGCGGGTTCCTGCTGACCAACGAGGGGCGTTACCTCGAACCTTACACCCTGGCGTTGGATCAGATTGATGTCCGCGTCGAAGAGTTGGAGCGGTTGGTCGCCGACAATCCCGAGCAGCAGTCCCGTCTGCCGATGCTGCGGAGGAACATTGCCGCCAAACGCGCGGAGCTGGCGGAAACCATCGAATTGCGGCGTGCGCGCGGGGCCGAATTCGCGCTGGCCGTCGTGCTTTCGGATCGGGGCAAGGGCGCGATGGATACGCTGCGGGAGAACGTGGGGGTGATGACGGCCGCCGAAGCAACCTTGCGCAACCGGCGTCTGGCGGAAGCGGATGCGGCTTTTCAGACCGCAGTCTGGAGCACGGTTTCCGTCAGCCTGATCGGACTGGTTCTGGCCGGCGTGATTACGGTGGTCCTGCGGCGGGCGGCGCTGGCCAAGCAGCGGCAGGAATGGATTCAGTCCGGCCAGCTCCGGCTGGCGGAGCGCCTGGTGGGAGAGCAAAAAACCAGCGAACTCGCCGAAAACGCGCTGCGTTATCTGAGCGATTATTTGGGGGCGCAGGCGGGTGCGATGTATATTGAAAACGGAGACGCGTTTCATCGTTTCGCGACCTATGCCTTGCCGGCCACGGAGAAGGTGCCCGAACGCATCAAAGCGGGGGAAGGTTTGCTGGGGCAGGTCGCCAAGGACGGAAAGGCCGTGGTGGTGCACGACGTGCCGGAAGGGTATCTGGCGATCGGATCCGCCCTCGGCCAGGGCCGGCCGCTGCATCTGTTGATCGTGCCGGCGACGGTGGACGGCAGTGTGAACGCGGTGCTGGAATTCGGATTTTTCCACGCCATCCCCGCCGATGCGGCCGAACTGCTCGCGCGCACCGGAGAAACGATCGGTGTCGCGGTGCGCTCGGCGAAGTATCGCACGCAGGTGCAGGAGTTGCTCGAAGAAACCCAGACGCAGGCCGAGGAAGTGCAGGCGCAAAGCGAGGAGTTGCGCGTTTCGAATGAAGAACTCGAGGAGCAGACGCGCGCGCTGAAAGAATCGCAGTCCACGCTGGAGGAACAGCAGGCCGCGCTTGAGCAGACGAATTCGCAACTGGAGTTGCAGACGCGGACCCTCGCGAAGCAGAAGGATGATCTGCACCGCGCGACGGCGACCTTGGAAAAGCAGGCGCGGGCGGTCGAGCAGGCCAGCCGTTACAAGTCGGAGTTTCTGGCCAACATGTCGCACGAACTGCGCACGCCGCTGAACTCATCCCTCATTCTGGCGAAGCTGCTGGCGGATAACAAAGGCGGCAATCTCACCCCGGAGCAGGTGAAGTTCGCGCAAACCATCCAGTCGTCCGGCAACGATTTGCTCGGCCTGATCAACGAGGTGCTCGATCTCTCGAAGGTGGAGTCGGGTCACATCGAAGTGTTGCCGGAGCCGGTGTATGTGGCGCGTCTGACGGAAACGCTGCGCGGGATGTTTGAGCCGGCGGCCACTCAGAAGAACGTGGCGTTCCGCATCCAGGTCACGCCGAAGGTCCCGCTCAGTTTGGTGACCGATTCCCAGCGGTTGGATCAGGTTTTGAAGAACCTGTTGTCCAACGCGCTCAAGTTCACGGAGCGCGGCGAAGTGTCGTTCGTGATCGACCGCGCCGACGACGGCCGCCTGGCGTTCATCGTGCGCGACACCGGCATCGGCATCCCGCCGGAGCAGCAGCAGATCATCTTCGAGCCCTTCCGCCAGGGCGACGGCACGACCAACCGCAAATACGGCGGCACCGGTCTGGGGCTTTCGATTTCGCGCGAGCTGGTGCGCCTGCTCGGCGGCGAAATCCAGCTGGTGAGCGAGGCGGGGAAGGGCAGCGCGTTCACCGTGCTGCTGCCGGAAATCTACACGGGTGCCGTCGCGACGCCGGGCGCGGAGGCCGGTGCCGTCGCGTTGGAGGCAAAACCGGCGGCGGGCTCTTACGCGCCGTTCCATGCGCAGCCGCATTCCGCCGGCACGCCGGTGGCGCGCCGCATCCCCGATGATCGCGAGCGGCTGACGGGCAACGGTCGCTTCATTCTGATTGTCGAAGACGACGAGGCCTTCGTGAACATCGTGGCCGATCTGGCGCATGAAATGTCGTTCCAGTTCCTAGTGGCATCCACGGCCGAGGAAGCGCTCATGCTGACGCGGCAATACCTGCCGAGCGCCGTCGTGCTCGACGTGGGGCTGCCGGACAACTCGGGGCTCTTTGTGCTCGAACGGATCAAGCAGGACGCCCGCACGCGGCACATTCCCGTTCACGTGGTTTCGGCCAGCGACTATACCTCCAAAGCGCTTTCGATGGGGGCCATCGGCTACATGCTCAAGCCGGTCAAACGCGAGCAACTCGCTGAGGCGTTTCAAAAACTCGAGCTGCGCCTCACGCAAAAACTGCAACGCGTCCTGATCGTCGAAGACAACGAAGTCCAGCTGGACAGCCTGCGTCTCCTGCTGGGCTCGGGCGGAGTGGAAACCGTCGGCGCCACCACGGCCGGCGAGTGTCTGGAGCAGCTCAAAAAAACCACGTTCGACTGCATGGTGCTCGACCTGACTTTACCGGACGCCTCGGGTTTCTCGCTGCTGGAAACACTCTCGGCCAACGAGCAGTATTCCTTCCCGCCGGTGATCGTTTACACCGCGCGCGAATTGAGCGGAGCCGAGGAGCAGCGCCTGCGCAAATATTCAAAATCGATCATCATCAAGGGCGTGAAATCCCCCGAGCGCCTGCTCGATGAAGTCACGCTGTTCCTGCATCAAGTGGTGTCGGAATTGCCTGCGGAAAAACAGGTCATGCTCGAGAAGGTGCGAGGCCGTGACGACACGCTGGAAACCCGCCACATCATGCTGGTCGAGGACGACGTGCGGAACATCTTCGCGCTCACCAGTCTCTTCGAGCCCTACGGCGTCAAGTTGACCGTGGCGCGCAACGGCCGCGAGGCGTTGGAGGCGCTCGAAAAGAGCCTGGCTCCGGCGGCGGCCGCCGTTGATCTGGTGCTGATGGACCTGATGATGCCCGAGATGGATGGCATGACGGCGATCCGTGAAATCCGGAAACGCTCCGAGTGGAAGAAACTCCCGATTATCGCGCTCACGGCCAAGGCGATGAAGAATGATCGCGAGCAATCGTTGGACGCGGGCGCGAACGACTACCTGGCCAAGCCGCTCGATGTGGAGAAACTGCTCTCGCTCGTTCGGGTCTGGATGCCGCGATGAGAAGTCCCGCCGTCAAAACCGAGGAGATCGAGCTGCAGTTGCTGCTCGAGGCGCTCTACCAGCAATACCACTACGATTTCCGCGGGTATTCGATGGCGTCGGTCAAGCGCCGGATCACGCAGGCGCTGGTGCTGTTCAAGTGCCCGAGCATCTCCGCGCTGCAGGAGCGGCTGCTGCATGACCCCGCGATGGTTTCTCAACTCGTGGCATATCTCACGGTTCAAGTGAGCGAGATGTTTCGCGATCCGTCGTATTATCGCGCGCTGCGGGAAAACGTCGTGCCGCACCTGAAAACCTATCCGTCGCTCAAGGTGTGGGTGGCGGGGTGCAGCGCGGGAGAGGAGCTCTATTCGCTCGCGATTCTCTTTCGTGAAGAAGGGCTGGAGAGCAGGACGATTTTCTACGCGACGGATATCAACGCGGACGCGCTGAAAAAAGCCGAGGCGGGCATCTACGATCTCGATCGCGTGGCGCTCTACACCGAGAACCATCGAAAATCGGGGGGGAAATCCTCGTTGTCCGATTATTACACGGCGGCCTACGGCGGGGTGAAATTCGACAAGACGCTCCGCGAGCGCGCGGTGTTCTCCGATCACAGCCTGGTCTCCGACTCGGTGTTTGCCGAGGTGCACCTCGTCTCATGCCGCAACGTCCTGATTTATTTCAACCGCGAGCTGCAAGACCGGGCCATCGGGCTGTTTGAAGACGCGCTGGTGCGGCGCGGGTTCCTCGGTTTGGGGCTGAAGGAAAGCCTGCACTTTTCGACTCACTCCGACGCGTTCACCCCTCTGGTTTTAGACCAACGCGTTTACCAAAAAAAGGGCGACCGATGAAACCTGCCGCATCCCCTGAATCGTTATCCGCGCCGGACCGGGCCGAGTGCATCGTCATGGGGGGATCGGCCGGGGCGATCGAAGCGTTGCTGACTCTCTTGCCGGCCTTGCCGCGGGATTTTCCGCTGCCGGTGCTGGTCGTCGTGCATCTGCCGCCCAACGAACGCAGCCTGCTGCCCGAGATTTTTTCGCTTCGCTGCCAGCTCCCGGTGAAGGAAGCGGAGGACAAGGAGCCCATTCGCGGCGGCACGATTTATTTCGCGCCTCCGAATTACCACCTGCTGGTGGAAACCGATTTCACGCTTTCCCTCTCCAGTGACGAGCCCGTGTTTTTCTCCCGGCCGGCGATCGACATCCTGTTCGAGACCGCCGCCGATGCCTATGGCAGCTCATTGCGGGCGGTGGTGCTCACCGGCGCCAGCAGCGACGGAGCCGCCGGACTCCGGGCGGTTCACGGTGTCGGAGGCCTGGCCTTTGTGCAGAGCCCGGCTTCGGCGGAAGCCGGGCTGATGCCCCGCAGCGCGCAGGCGGCATGTCCCGCCGCGCGGACGGTTGACTTGCCGCAACTCGCGCGCGAACTCGCACACCTGCCTGGAAATCCACCTCTTTTGCCGTGAACAACGCCATGACTGCGAATCGCACCATCAAGTTTTTGCTCGTGGACGATCTTGAGCCCAACCTGCTCGCGCTGGCGGGGCTCCTGCAACGCGAAGGGTTGGAGCTGCTCCATGCGCACTCGGGGCCGGAAGCACTCGAGCTGCTCCTGCGCCACGAAGTCGCGCTGGCGATCCTGGATGTGCAGATGCCCGGGATGGACGGGTTTGAACTGGCGGAGCTGATGCGCGGGACGGAGCGCACACGCCGCGTGCCGATTATTTTTCTCACGGCGGGTGCGGTGGACATGCAGCGCCGGTTTCGCGGCTACGAACTCGGAGCGGTGGATTTTCTCTTCAAGCCGATCGAGCCCCACATCCTGCAAAGCAAAGCCGGGGTTTTCTTCGATCTGGCGAAGCAGCGGGATCACCTGCAGATCGCCCAGCAAAAGCTGGCGCACCATGCGGCGGACCTGGAGCGGAAAGTTGCGGAGCGCACCGCGCAGCTCCAGGAAACCGTGCAGGAGCTGGAGGCGTTTTCCTACAGTCTGGCGCACGACATGCGCGCGCCGTTGCGCGGCATGCACAGTTTCGCACAGCTGCTGATCGACGAATACTCGGACGGGCTGGATGCCAGCGGGCGGGATTATCTCCAGCGCATCGCAGGCTCGGCCAACCGGCTGGATGCCTTGATACGCGACGTCCTCGACTACACGCGGGTGTTGCGCGCGGACACCGTGTTACAGCCGCTGGACATGAACCGGTTGCTCAGCGACATCCTCGCCACTTATCCGAATCTCCATCCGGCGAAGGCGCATATCAGCGTGAACGGACAGTTGCCCTGGGTGCTCGGGCAGGAGTCGTTTCTCACGCAATGCCTGTCGAATCTGCTGGGGAACGCGGTGAAGTTTCACCACCCGGAATCGCAGCCCGTCGTTAAAATTTGGGCGGAGGATGAAACCTCGGGGTCGACGCCACGCAATTATGCGGGAGCCGGTTTCGTGCGGATATGGATCGAGGACAACGGGATTGGGATCGAAGAGAAAGACCGCTCGCGGATTTTCAGGATGTTTGAGCGGGTTTATCCGACCAACCGATTTGAAGGCACGGGCATCGGACTCACCATTGCGCGCAAAGCGGCCGAGCGCATGGGCGGAGGCATCGGCTTTGAATCTGAACCCGGGCGTGGAAGCCGTTTTTGGATCGATGTGCGCAAGTCGGACGCCCCGGCACGCAAAAGCCCGGGCCAGTCGTGATGACCGGTCCGGGCTTTTGCGAGCCGTGAGACGGGCTCCGATGAACCGGAACCCGTTTCAGGCGAGGGTTACTTGACGACGATGTTGTTCTTCACGTCGGTCACGCCCTTGACGGAGGCGGCGACACGGCCGGCCTGGGCCTTCTCGGCGGAGGTGTTCACAAAACCGCTGAGTTGCACGACGCCCTTGAAGCTTTCGACCGTGACGTCGAGAGCGCTGACGACGGGATCATTCACGAGAGCGGCCTTCACCTTGGTGGTGATGGTGCTGTTATCGATGTATTCACCCGTGCTTTCCTTAGTCGCGGTGGAGGCGCAACCGGTGGTGAAGGCGGTGAGGCCGACGCTGGCGGTGAGCAAGGTGGCGAGGGAGAGAATCTTAAGAGATGATGTTTTCATACGAAGCGCACAGTAGTCCAAACAACGCACTGGTTCGGCCGGATCGTGATTTTTATTTTAAGTCAGTCAGTTACCTGAGGGCGCAAGGTGGATTCTCCCCTATGGATGCCGGGTGATCGCCACGGATACCGGGCATGAGCAGGTGGTTCAGCCGGCGGTCGTTTCGCCACCCATCACGGGCAACACGATGCCGGTGATATACGAGGAGTCCGCCTCCGACGCCAAAAACACATAGGCGGGCGCAAGTTCCTCGGGCTGTGCGGGGCGTTTCATCGGATTATCCGCTCCGAACTTGGCGACCTTCTTGGCCGGCAAACCCGGGTCGGACGGATTGAGCGGTGTCCACACCGGGCCCGGTGCCACGGCATTCACGCGGATGCCGCGTTCAATGAGGGAAAGCGCGAGGGCCTTGGTGAACGCGTTGATCGCGCCTTTGGTGGAGGAATAGTCGGGCAGCTTGGGGGAGCCGAGCAGGCCGGTTTCCGAACTCGTGGCGATAATGGCCGCACCGCGTTTCATCAGCGGCAGGGCGGCTTTGGCCAGGCGGAAATAAGCATAAATGTTGGTCTTAAACGTGTGGTCGAATTCGGCGTCGGTGACTTTTTCCAGCGACGGTTTTCGCGTCTGATGCGCGGCATTGGACACGAGGATATCGAGGCGGCCGAATTTCCGGTGAGTCTGTTTCACCACCCGCTCGCAGTTTTCGCGCTTCGAGAGATCGGCGATTAGCACGAGGCAGGTTCGGCCGAGGTTTTCAACGGCGGCTTGGGTTTCCGCGGCATCGGACTTCTCCGACGGCAGGCAAGTGATGGCGACATCGGCTCCTTCACGGGCGTAGAGAAACGCGACGGCGCGTCCGATGCCGGAATCTCCGCCGGTGATGAGCGCGATTTTGCCTTCGAGTTTCCCGGCGGCCCGGTAACGCGGAGCCTGCCAGCGGGGCAGCGGACTCAGCTTTTTTTCCAAACCCGGCTGGGTTTGATGTTGTTGAGGGAACGGCAGCTTGGGCTCCGCTTTTATTTGAGGCGAACGGGAGCGGCGGGTGGCGGGCGCAGGAGATTTCTTGGATTTGGCCATGATGGCCGAACGGTTTCGCACGAGCCGGCAGCGTTCCGTCAACGCCGTCTTTCGTGAGCAAAATCATGCCGGGCTCCCATGCGCCGGACGGAAAATATCCCATGCGCAAAAAGCACCGGCTAAGTTTTTCCGGGATCGGACAACCCTCGCCGCACACGTTGCGGCGTCGCGCCGCGGCCTCACCACATCAGGTCGCCGGTCATGAGGCCGGTGCGGTCGTCGAAGACGTAGCGCAGGAAAATACCGAGCGAGAAATCGTCGTAGTCGGCGGCGCTGTTGACCGAGAAACCTCCGCCGAGAATCCAGCGGCGGTCGATCAACAAACCGCCTTTGGCGGAGAGTCCGTAGGTGATGTCGGCGGCGGCGACACTGGGATAATCGCGGCCGTCGGGGGCGAGCGGGAAGTAGGGGGCGCTGCTTTGCTGGTTGCGCTGGTAGCCGGCCAGACCGTTGGCGGTCACGAGCCAGGAGCGGCCTTCCTTGGTCGCCAGTTGCGCGCTGAAATCGCCCTGCATCATGTAATTCGGGCTGAAGTAGCCGCCGTGGCCGAGGGTGAACTGGCTCAGGTTGCGGCTGTAGTGCTCCAGCGAGATGCCGGGGCCGATGACCACGGAGACGCCGTTCTCCAGTTGCACGGACCGGCCGAGCGAGGCGCGGAAACCGACGTGTTCGTTACTCTTCACGCCTTTGCCCGTGAGGCTGCCGCCGATGAATTGGGTGTAGAAGGAATCGCGGTCGTTGAGCTGCTGGTAGGCCGAGAGGGCGATACCGGTTTCCTTGACTCCGCCCCAGACGGTCGGGCCATACGGGTCGCGCAGGCCGTCGAGCGAGAGGAACGAGTCGCGCACGGGCTGCGTGAAGAGCCGCGCCTGAAGCTGGCCGGAGGTGTGGAAACGTTGGAGCCCGACTTCCCAGTCGAGGCGCTTCTCGGTCAGGCCGGTGGTGGCGGCGCGCGAGACGCCGATGAAGGGCGACCAGAGACCTTGATAACGATAACGCAGACCCCATTCGAAGGCGTTGATGTCTTTGGACGGATCGCTGGGAACGGGAGTCGGGACGATGGGCGGGGGCGCGGGGAGCACCGGGGTGTTGCCGACGAAGGTGCCGGCGGGGACGGTGCCGGAGGTGATGGAGACGCGACTGATGCGCGCTTCGAGGTCGTGTCGCGAATAGGCGGTGAGGCGCGCGGTGATGGCGGGCAGCTCGACGGTGGTGAGTTGCGAGAGGCCGTCGGTGCCGGACTTGGAACTGATGCGCGTGCCGATCGAGAGCGACGGCGCGACGACAGCGCGCAGGTTGGAGTAGGCCGCGGGGTCGGCTTGGATCGCAGCGCCGTAGAGGCCGTGGTTTTGGTAGGCGACGCCGGGGTTGACGACCGGCTGCACGAGCGCGGGGTTGACCAGCGGGCCGGGGTTTTCGGCGGCGATGCGGGCGAGGCGTTTTTTGTCGGAGGGGAGCGTGGTGAGACTGGCTTCGAGGCCCGTGGCGCTCTCTTTGTCGCGATACACTTTGTAGAGCGCTTCGAAGAGATCGGCGGCCTGCTGGGTGCGGCCTGCTTTGAGGTCGCTCCACGCGAGGTTGGTTTCCTCGCCCTTGCTCAGATAACGGTATTTGGCGGCTTCGCGGAGGGTGTCGGCGGTGGTGGCGGGATCGGTCGAGGCAAAGGCGCGGCGAACGAGGATGTCGCCCTGCATGTTGCGCAGGCGGGGATCCTCGGACTGGTAGCGGCGGGTGATGGCCTCGGTCTTGGCGTCGTCGCCGGTGGAAAAATAGATGA
>Ga0247813_10000983_pt1 | contig 22858 bp, 21 predicted proteins | sample UWRJL169409C1_FD_180719 | JGI IMG/M metagenome (GOLD analysis project Ga0247813, IMG submission 180719) | Plant litter microbial communities from Arlington Agricultural Research Station in Wisconsin, United States - UWRJ-L169-409C-1 | ecosystem: Environmental > Terrestrial > Plant litter >...
ACGAGAGAGATGGTCCGCCACATCGCGTCTGCGCACAGGTTGCGTGCGAACCGCGGTTTAAGCTAAGCCTTCGTCGCGCCGGGGGTGAGCGACCATTCATCCGGCAAGGCCCGCGGAGGAAACAATGCCAGATCATTCGTTTGTCACCTATGTCGGCGTCGCCCATCCGTGGATGTGTGACGTGATGGGGCATATGAATGTCCGCCATTATGCCGCGATGTTCGATGATGCCAGCTTTCAGCTTCTTGGCCATATCGCCGGTTCCCAAGGCCTTGCCGACACGAGCAGCGGGTGGGCCGACGTCCGCTGCGAGGTCGAATACAAGCATGAGACGAGACCGGGTGCGCTGCTGACGATCCGCTCGCATGTGCTGAAGATCGGCCGCAGCTCCCTGACGTTTGAGCAGATCATGTCCGGCTCGCTCGACAGCGTCGTGCATGCGATCAACAGAACGGTCAGTGTCCGGTTCGACCTGGTTGGGCGGGTTGCGATATCCCTTGACGCCGGGATGCGGACGCGCGCCGAGGCGCTTCAGGCAAAGGCCGCCGCCCATGAAAACAGTGCGGATTAGGCGCCGTAGATACGGTCTTCCAGCGGTGTTTCGGCAATCGCGGCCTGAAGGACGGTGATCAGTGCTTTTTCGGCACGATTGATGATCTTTTCCGGGTTCACCAACAGGAAGACATCGATTGCGGGCGGCGCTTCATAGGGCGGCAGCCGCCACAATACGCCGTCCGCGACGTCGCGCCGCGCGACATGAAGTGGCAACGGCCCGATGCCCAGCCCCGCCACGATCATGCGGCGAACCTCCTCAAGGCTTGACGATACGCCAACCACGTTGGTGGCGAGCTTTGCCTCGCTGCGCAGAAGCGCTACGGGACGCAGCACGTCTGCAACATTGTCGGTGTGAAAGGATACGGATGGTTCGCCCTTGAGATCGGCAAGCTTCAGTCCGTTCTGCCCGAAGAAACGATGATCAGGCCCGCAGAAGAAGCCGAAAAACTCCCGGTAAACCATGGTGTAGTCGAGGGCGGCATCGCGGTTGCTGACGAGGCATAACCCGAGCGATGCCCGCTTCTCACGGACCTGCCGGGTGACGTCGCCGCTGGTTGCGACCGAGATGGTCAGCGTCGCGCGCGGGTGACTGCGATGAAAGGCTGTCAGGGCTTTGTCGAAGATCGGCGAAATCACATGGCTGGCGACCGCGATCGTGACATGGCCGGTCACGTCGTCGCCGACGCCGCGCACCAGTTGCGGGAGTTGCGAAATTGTGCCGAACACCTCAATGCTCTGCTCATAGAGCAGCTGGCCGACATCGGTGAGCTCAAAGCGGGTGGCGTCGCGCTCGACCAGGCGGCGTCCAACCCGATCTTCCAGGCGTCGAAGCGCATTGCTGACGCTTGGTTGCTTGAGATTGAGCTGCTCGGCGGCGCGGGTGATGCTTTTGACTTCGGCGATAACCACGAAAGTGCGCAGAAGATTCCAGTCCAGTTCCCAGACCAGTCTTTCGGATCGCGGTGAAATCATTCTTGAAATCTATGCCTTCTATTTACATTATCTATTTGCGCAATAATAGCACAAAGGCAATCATCAAATCCGCAAGGCGCGTCCACGCGTACCCCAAGCGACAGAGAATGCGCTTTCATCCAGAGGAAAACAGCTAAATGAAGATATTTCTTTCAGGCCTCGTTGCCGCTACCCTGGCGCTTGCAGCCGGTTTTACCGCTTTCTCGGCCAGCGCCGACGATCTCGAGGCGATCAAGTCCTCCGGTGAAATCCGCATCGCCATGTCCGGCCAGTATCCGCCGTTCAACTTTGTCAACGAGAAGAACGAAGTCGTTGGCTTCGACGCCTCGATCGGCACGGCGATCGCGAAGCGCGTCGGCGTCAAGGGCACGCTCGTGACGACGGCCTGGGACGGCATTATCGCCGGCCTGCTCGCCAACAAATTCGACACCGTGGTCGGCTCGATGACCATCACGCCCGAGCGTGAGAAGGTCGTTGATTTCGTCGGCCCGTACTACCACGCCGGCCGCGCCGTTTTCGTCAACGAAGCCTCGGCAGTTCAGAAGCTGGATGACCTGAAAGGCAAGACGCTCGGCGTCACGCTGGGCGAAACCCATGAGAAATGGGCCCGCGAACAGGGCGGATGGGACGTGCGCACCTATAAGGGCCTGCCCGAACTGATGTTGGAACTGAAGTCCGGCCGCGTCGATGCGATCGTCGTTGACAATATCCCGGTCATGGTTGCAGTCAAGGAAACCGGCGAAAAGGTCCGCCGTCTCGAAACGCCTGACATCGAAGGTGGCAGCGTTGCCATTGGCATCGCCATCCGCAAGAACAATCCGGAGCTGAAGGCTGCGATGCAAAAGGCTCTTGACGACATGATGGCGGATGGCTCCTACGAGAAGATCGCCATGGAGTGGGTCGGCAGCGACATCCGCTGATCGACCGATAATCAGAGGTATCTGGCCGGCTGAGACAAGCCGGCCAGATGCCGTTTGCAGGCCCTTCCGGAGTTTTTCCCATGGATTTCCCGCTGATGCTGCGCGTCTTCCCGTTCTTCGTGGAAGCGGCTTGGGTCACCGTGCAGATATCGGTGCTGTCGTTGCTGCTCGGTCTTTTCGTTGCAGCCGTTATTGCGTCGGCGAAAATGTCGGGTTCGCTTGTTCTACGGACGTTCGGACGTTTCTATGTCAGCATCTTTCGCGGCACACCGTGCCTGATCCAGCTGTTCGTCCTTTATTTCGGTGGTCCGCAGATCGGCATCAATCTTGATCCCTTTGCCGCCGGTGTCATCGGTCTCGGGCTGAACATCGGCGCCTACATGGCCGAATCCATCCGTGGCGGCATACTCGGCGTCGACCGGGGCCAGGTGGAGGCAGCACGCACCATCGGCTTCAGCCGGCTGCAGACGCTGCGTCTGGTTGTCCTGCCGCAGGCAGCGCGCCTGATGATCCGTCCGCTCGGCGTCAACGCCGTCGGCCTGATTAAGGGATCGGCACTCGTCTCGACGATCTCGGTCGTCGAACTCACCTATACGGCGCAACGCTTCATCGGCTCGACTTACAAGCCGTTCGAGATCTTCGGCATTGCCGCCCTGCTCTATATGATCATCGTTTATGCGGTGTCGCGCACGGTCGATGTTCTCGACCGTCGCTACGCCATCAACTGAGGGAGGGCGCAACTTGCAAGGTCTCGATTTCAGCGTCGTTACGCCCTATAGCGACATCCTGCTCATGGGGGTGTGGTGGACGGTGGTACTGACCGTCACCGGAGCTGTCATCAGCTTCTTCTTCGGCATTTTCTTCGCCGTCGCCGTGCTCTATGCGCCGAAGATGATTGCCTATCCGATACGCTTTTTCATGTGGCTGTTCATGGGAACGCCGCTGTTGTTGCAGCTGTTCCTGATCTATTTCGGCCTTTCCCAGATCGGCATCAATGTCCCGGCGCTCGCTGCCGGCATCATCGGTCTTGGACTTCACTTTGCCGTCTACAACGCCGATGTCATGCGCGCAGGCATAGTCTCGGTCGATGTTGGACAGACGGAAGGCGCGCGAAGCATCGGTTTCGGCCGGTACCAGACGCTGCGCTACATTGTCATTCCGCAGGCGGTGCGCAACACCCTGCCCTCGATCGGCAACAACCTGATCGTGCTGTTGAAGGAATCGTCGCTGGTTTCGATCATCGGCATCGCCGAACTGGTACATTCGGCCCAGCTCGCCATCAGCGAAACATTCCGGCCATTCGAATTCTACATCACGGTGGCAGCACTCTATTATATTCTCAATCTCGTCCTTGAAACCGGTTTGCGGCGGGTCGAAAAGCAAGTGGAGGAAACCCGATGACCCAGCGGCCTATGGTCGAGGTGAAGGGCGCCCGAAAAGCCTATGGTGCGCTGGAAGTCCTCAAAGGCATCGACCTTTCGGTCGACCGCGGCCAGATCGTCGCCATCATCGGTCCGAGCGGCTCGGGCAAGAGCACGCTGCTGCGCTCGATCAACCATCTCGAAACATTGAACGGCGGCGAGATCTGGCTTGATGGCGTGCAGGTCAATCAGCCGCTCAGTGGCCAGGCCTTTGAGCGCCATATCAATGCGGTGCGCCAGCAGATGGGCATGGTGTTTCAGCACTTCAATCTGTTCCCGCACCTGACAGTGCTGGAAAATATCACGATGGGGCCAGTCATTCTCAAGGGCATGGCCAAGAATGCGGCTCGCGAGCTTGCCGTCGAGCTGCTGTCGAAGGTGGGGCTGGCGGAGAAGGTCGATGCCTATCCCTCGCGGCTGTCCGGCGGCCAGAAACAGCGTGTCGCCATTGCGCGGGCGCTTGCCATGCAGCCGAAGGTCATGCTGTTCGACGAAGCAACCTCGGCGCTCGACCCGGAGCTGGTCGACGAAGTCAACGCGGTGATGAAGCAGCTCGCTGCCGAGCACATGACCATGCTGATTGTCACCCACGAGATGCGCTTTGCCGGCGAGGTCGCCGACCGGGTTCTGTTCATGGATGGCGGCGTCGTGGTCGAGGAGGGACCACCAAGCGAAATCTTCCGCGCCCCGACCCACGACCGCACGCGGGCCTTTCTGAGGAAATACCTCGCAGCCTAGCCGGTCCATCCAGCCTGAGCTCGGAAATTCGAACGCACACGCAATAAGCCTGGAGCCGGCACAGTGTTCCGGTCTCCCGTGCCCTTCATGATCCTCGCTCGATCATCTGCCGTCGGCCAATGGGCGATGCCTTCCTCGCCTCAAAGCTGAAGAATGACGTCTAAACTACTGTATATATATAGTTTCAGGAAACAAATTCGCCAACGAGCGAACTCTGCCCGCCTTGTATGCCTTGGACCGACTGGTTGGACAGATTCGGGATCTTGAAACGCGCCACGTCCCTGACAGGAGGCAACCCATACATCCGGGCGTATTCTCGGGAAAACTGTGAGGCGCTTTCATATCCGACCGAGAACGCAATCGCAGCCGCATCGCGAGGTTCAAACAACAACAGCCTGCGCGCCTTCAGCAGACGGAGGCGCTTTTGATACTGGATGGGTGTCATTGCCGTCAGTTCCTTGAAGTGGCGATAGAAGGTCGCGACACTCATCCCCGCCATTTCCGCGAGTGGCTCGACCCGAAACTGCTCCGTACAATGATCACGAATCCAGTCGATCGCACGCCGCATCTGTGAAAGGCGGCTGCCCTCATGCGCGATATGCCGAAGCATTTCTCCCTGTGGTCCCTGCAGAACCCTGAACAGGATTTCCTTCTCGATCATCGGTGAGAGGATAGCGGCCTCGTTCGGCAGATCGACCAGCCGCATCATCCTAATCCATGCATCGATCAGCTGTGGCGTGGCGTTGGAGACCAAAAAGCCCGGGGCGGTCTGTTGCGGTGAATTGCATTTGAACTCGTCAAGCATGGCGCAGATCACGGCCGGATCCAGCGTCAGGCTGATCGCCAGATAGGGCTCCACGGGAGATTTAGGTCCGACCTGCCCGATGGCCGGGATATCGACGGGAACAATGAAGTAGGTCGCCCCGTCCAACTCCAGAACCTGCTCACCAATAGACAGGCTTTTGCTTCCCTGTAGGACCAGATGGAGCATCGGTTGGTAGACCTGGTTCGCACAGGCCTCTGCTCTGACCATCGAGACGCGGGGAATGCCCGTGGCGGTCCATTTGTCGCCGGCGCGCATCACGATGGCGCGCAATTCGTCCATAGCCTGATTCATAACCTCAACATAGCGAGCATGAGGAGGCGCGACGTATTACATCTCCAAAACGGGAGTAGTCCTGGGTGTCTAAATACACGATAGGAACGCGGGACATGGAGGGCTCGTTGTCTGGGAATGTCGTGTTTTCTAGGACCGCACAACTCACCCCGTGATTGGCGCGCCGCCCCTCATGGGAGAGCGGCTAGCGGCCATGGATTGGAAGCGAAACACGAACCCGCGCACCGCGATCCTTAGCCACATCGATCGACAAATCACCACCATGTTCCATGAAAACTGATTTGGCATATCGCAGAGACCGTCCGGAAACACTCAGCCAATCGTCGGTCACCGATGTGCCCGCGTTTGAGAGCCACGACTCGTCAGACACAGTTCCCTGACAGAGGAGGATCAGGTTCGTCCCGTCGATCTTGCTAGTGACGACCCGTTGCTGGTCCTTGTCGAAATGTTTGAGCGATAGCGCCGCAACCTGGAACAGCGACTGCTCAAGCATTTCCCTGGATCCATCGAGGATCCCGTTTTGCACGTTGATATTTACGGACACATCGTGATCGACATACTCTTTGACGCCATCAACGACATATTCGATCAGCGCTCTCGGATTGAGGTGCTCGTTCGGAAGCTCTGATCCGTCGCGGATAATATACGAGCCACCGTAGAACCTTGGGAACCAAGCGGCCACGCCCTTATCAAATCTCCGGAGCGCCGCCAGCATCTTGACCGCTCCCTTTGCGCCACGGGGCGTCTCCAGGGTCTCTCGCCAGTTGTCTGCAACGGTTTCCAGCACTGCCTTGGAGGCCGCATTATAGTCAATCAGTCGATGCCTGAATCGGTGAAGTTCGGCGCTCAACTCAGCTTCCCTGGAGGACGCCTCGGATATGCGAGCGGTTAGAGTCTCGATGCGGTGTCTATAGTCAGACACGTCGAACGCAAAAGCAGCTTTGCCGCCGTCTCCCAATGGCACAACGACCACGTTATGCACCCCGTCGCCGTCGGAAATTTCGTACTTCTCTGTTTTGCCTAGGCCGGGTTCGCCGACGCGTCTCATGCAGCGGACCCAATCGGACATCGTCCCCCTATCGTCCCTATCGCATCCGACGCGGGTCATCAGGTTGTCGAACGCAGTGTTGAGACCTTCGATCTTTCCAGTGCCGGACCAGACAGCAGTCGGCAGCATCAGGTCGGTCCACCAAACAGAAGCCTTCTCGCTCACGTCGACGGTGGGGTGATCGGCAGCCTTGCGGCGACCAAGCGCCGCAACACCTGATTCCGTAATCCTGAAGTTCGCTTCGCGGCCGACGCTCCGGCGGTCGACAAGACCGTTTGAGGTCATGACCAACAGGACGCGCGATAGGTTTGCGTCTCCGATCTTCAACTGCTCCGCCAAGTCTGAGCGGCCTACTTCGCCTTTGACCCTAGCGAGAATAGCGAGAATGGCTTGGACGTGCTTTCGATTTAGGACATCGGCTACTGGCTGAGCCTCTGCGAACCTGTGCGATCTGGATACGAGATCGGCCAATGCACGCACGCGGCCCGCTATCTCTGCCTTGCCACGGCGCTTCAGCAAGGAACTCGCGAACTTATGCGCATTGAACCATGTCACAAGCTCGTCATCGAACGCCCGAGCGGATACGAGCCGCCATGTGGCTTCACTCAGCGCCACATAGACATGTTCTGCGAGATCCTCTGTGTGATTGAGGGCGGTCTCCACCAAACCAATCACGTCGTCGGCGGGGACGTCGCCTCGGCCAACCTTTTCCAGCGTTTTCGTAAGTGTGCGGGTGTCGAGTTCCATAGGGCCCTTGCGATCCACATGTTATTTTACTTCATTTTACATCGGCTGCCATTATGCCACTGTCAACCCTCGGTGTAAAATTTAAGTAAACTTTCGGACCCAGGTCGCGTTCACTTTGGTGCTCTTGCTCGTGGGAGATGCTCCGTCGGCGGCGAGCAGCACGTATCCGTTCGAGCGGGGTTTCTTCGGATATGCCTGCTGCACGACAAACGTGGCAGTCGAATATCGCGTATCGCTTCTGCTGGCATTCTGCAGGTGGCTCTCCATTGTCTTTTCGTCGCCACAGGACGGAACTAGCAGGAAGTCGACGTCTAGCGTGCCGTAGACACCATCAAACTGCCTGTCGCAGAAATCCAGACAAATGGCGAATGCGACAAGCCCATCCCTAGTCACCAGGATCGGGAAGTCAGAACCGGGCTCGATCCGTTCACGTGCGACGCGACCGCCGCCATAGGACAACCGTTTACTGTAGCTTGCCACTCTATCCCCGGACCCGTCGAAGACATGGGCGGCATTGCGGAAACCGTCGCTGTGCTTCTCATGCCAGCTTCCAGCGACGATCAATGTCGGAGGAACAGGGTTGCGCCCCTTAAGGAACGGCTTCTCCACGAGCTGCCGCTCTATCTCCAAGAGCGAGACTGGATCGATCACCAACTCCGGAAACACGGTTACGAAGCAATCGTCAAAATGTGAGTTCTCGATCGCGGTTTCAATCGTCCGCACTCGGTCCTTCAGGGCAACAGCCGTTACGACAAACGTGTCATCCTGAATGTCTTCCGTGAACGTCACGCCGCTGAAAAGGGCCGCGCCGAAGCCCAGTGAATTGGTCGCTCTGGTCACGGAATCGACGGGCCGCAGAGTGACACGTGCTCCATCCGCCTCCACAGGAAGAAGACGATGGGCATAAAGTACCCGCTTCGTGAAGCCTCGCCGATCCTCGGCTGGCTCCATATGCCTCCACATTCTCCTGGGAACCGGCACCAGAAAAACGTCCTCGTCTGTGGCGGATGTGACTCTCCAGGCCTCGTTCATGTCGACCGGAAGTTCACCTGTTTCCCCGTCCGTCAACTCGACCTCCAATGCACGGAGTCGAATTACAAGCGCCTTCAGGTTTTCAACGTCCCTCCCCGAGGCCCTGTCGGATTTCGTAGTAATCGGCCGATAACCGAACGCGGGGTCGCTCAGACTATCGGAGATCTTGGCCGCTTCGGAGAAAAGGAAGGCCTCGCTCCAGTCTGTGAAGTGTTTCAATAGCGGGCCGCCGGCCCTCGACGCGGTCCTGTGGATGGCGACGACGGCAGATCTGTAGTCCTCTTCGTCCGTACGTTGGATCTCGGCAAGTTCCACCGCAAGATCTTGTAGTTCCTGGTCCCACGTCTTCTTCTTCGACATCGATCGTATCCTGCAAGCGTCAGACCGGTCTCGCAACCCAGAGGCGAAAAGTCAATTGGCAATTTGTACCAGAGAGTCACGAGCGTCGGCCCTGAAGTTGCCGACCGATGGTCGACGAAATCATGTCATTGGGTCAGAGTCTTCTCCGCCTTGCCTTGTGCCCAGTTGATCAAAGCGGCGACACGTTGGACGATGCCGAGCCGCCGAGATCCTTTAGACGCTCGTGGGCTTGTACGACATCGCAATACCTGAACGGTTGACCAGATATCTGGCAGTTCATTTCCGGAATTAGGTAGCAACCGCCTCCGCGCCATAAGCCGACTACCATTTGCGGACATAGATTGGGTCCTCAGGTAGGGAATCTGGAACTCTCGATTTGCCGTCACGCCAGCGCTGATTTCAATGATCGGCCAGATGTCGGCTGCATTCTCGATGCCGAATTCATGTTCCAGCATTGAGATGAAAGCTCTTGTTGAAAGAATGTCCAAATTGAGATCTTCGTTCTGTCTGAGAGCCGTTCGAGCGCGTCGAGCGTCGACCAAGAGGACAACCGCCTCGCTGTCTTCGACGAAGGTTTCCGCAGCCTTGAGAATGTCGACAAGGCTGTAGTCGCCTCGATCAGCCCAGTCCGGCTATAGATCGGGGTGGCTTCCACCCATCCTCCAGTTCGTCATCGCTTTCGAGTATTCACGCCCGACAGCGGTCTCCAATAACCTCGAGCCAACGCTCGAATGCTCGCGATAACTTCCCCTGCCCTTTGGCTATCCGTGATGACCCGTCCCGCAGCATCTGTCGCCTCCTCCATATTAGGGGGGTCGCAGGAAAGCCAAGTCATGCATGCTGCGGCGTTAGTTGTGATCGCCATTAAAGGCTGGTTCATTTCGTGTGCGATGGAGATCGTTAGTTCCCCGATTGCGGTCACCCGGCCCACATGAGCAAGCTCTTGCTGAGCCCGTCGAAGACTTTCCTCCACTTTGTACCGCTCGGTCATGTCCCTGAAAACCAGGACTGTCCCTGTTGTATTCCCGCTGTCGCCTATTATGGGAGCTTCACAGGCGTCGATCGGCACTTCACGACCGTCTCTCGCCAAAAGGATTGTGTGATTGGCCAGTCCGACAACTCCACCCAGCCGCAACACTTTGGCGACGGGGTCGTTCACCGATTGACGGGTCACCTCGTTGACGATCCGAAACACCTTTTGCACGGGTTGTCCAGCCGCCTCGGCTTGGGTCCATCCGGTAAGGCGCTCGGCCGACGGATTCATGAACGTAATTGCCGCCTGATCGTCTGTTGCGATCACCGCGTCACCAATACTGGCGAGAGTGGTGGTGTAGCGGCGCTCGCTTTCCTGGAGCCGCCGCTCGGCACCGTGCTTATAGATAGCCATCTCGACAACCGTTCGAAGCTGGGAGTCATCAAATGGTTTCAGGAGGTAACCGAAAGGCTCGGTTACTGTTGCCCGTCTTACGGTCTCGTCGTCCGCATATGCGGTCAGAAATACGACGGGTAACCGACAGAGGTTCCGGATCTGATGTGCCGCCTCAACCCCGTCCAGAGGACCTTCGATCCGGATGTCCATGAGAACCAGATCCGTCTTTGCCTCCATCGCAATCGCGATGGCCTCGTCGCCCCGCGCGGTGTAGCCGGCAACTTCATGACCAATACGTCGCAATTTCGACTGGATATCTCGGGCAACGACGCGGTCATCCTCTACGACGAGGATTCTAGCCGGTGTCATCGAACAAGTTCGCAATAAAGCGTGGAAAGAGAGGCACCAACGGAAAATTCCTTTCTTGCATATCGGCAACGATCCTGGGGGAAATCTCCTGCAGTCAAATATAAGGATAGAATTGACATTGCCGTAAGCACGCCTGCAAAGTTGGAAAAAAGCAACGCCGGTGACGATCTCCTGCCGTCCGTCAGAATTCGTGAGATTGTGACCAACGTTGCACAAAGTCCGGTGAAATGTCGTGAGGCGCCTTGAGGTGTTGAGAGGGCTGTCCCGCAACTAAGTAGCAACCTCCACGAAACACCCGGTGACTGAGCACATCGGTTCCCTGCGGTCCTATGGAGTGGTTGCGTATGGCTCTTGTTGTGTGTGATTGAAGGGGAAGCGGGCCGAGATAGGCCACATGGTTGAGGATCTGCGGGCGCAGATCGTACCGCTGAAGCACCAGCAGGCCGACTTCGACGTGGTTATCCGGCCTGACTACTTGCTGACAGGGGTGCCAACTGCAGGCCGACGGCGCCGCAAGCGCGACAGGGGTCCCGATGGCATCGGCGAATTCTTCGACGGCGTAGATCGCCGCAGCTTTGTGCTACGCACGCTGCGCGAGGCAGGTCGTCCTATCGCGACCGAAGAATGCGCTCTCGCCTTCGCGCGCAGAAGGGAGCAAAACTGCCATTGGCGCTGTTCTTTTCGAACAATCCGGCTGTCGAACCGTTACGTTGGGACATCGGAAACTCGAACTATGAAAAGACTGCTCGTCTCGTCCCTTATCGCCCTCACATCATCACAGGTACTGGCAATGGACAGTCTCTCAGACCTTAGCTGGAAAAACCGCGTCGTTCTCGTGTTCGGCACTGCTGACGATCAGAAAGTGACGCGGCAGGTGAAAGTCCTGGAGACCCAGAAAGGCCAACTGGAAGAACGCGACATGGTCGTTATTTTCGTCTCCAGGGAGAAGGCGACAGCCGTTTATGGAAATGCCACTGGCCTCGACCCTGCCAAACTCAGGAAGGATGCCAAGGTTGAGGATGACAGCTTTCATGTCGTTCTCGTGGGCAAGGATGGTGGAATAAAGCTCCACAGCGAGAAAGTCGTCGGTGATGTCGAGATGTTCGATCTTATCGACCGCATGCCGATGAGGCGGGCCGAACGCAACTAACCGAACGCCAGTCATGTCACTGGTGCTGTGTCGCACCGCCTAGGATGCTCGGCGCTGACAGCGACAGGAACGAGGACAACCGTCAAAAGCAAGATCGACGAAACGCGTAGCGCGACCGACCTTCGTCCGCCCTTGGTGATCTGCGCCTCCGCTCGCAGACCACTGTTGTTGGTCAGTCAAAGACGTCTCGGCACGCTGTACCTGAACCAGGGACGATCCAGGCGCGGTCTGTGGCCGTCTATACCGGGCAAGGCTGTCTGGATCGCCGTCTCGCATGTCTTCAGCTTGTCCTCGCTGTGGTGGTGGGGCTGAAACAGGCTGAGATGGCGCGCGCGTCCCATCAGTACCACGTCGCAGGCGGACGAGCTGAGACCAGCATCGGGATCGACGAACGGCCTTGCTTGCGGTTCATGGCCTTCACCAGAAGCAGCGCAGCAAGCCGCAACGTGAGGGCCATCGATCACAGGTCAGGGGGCAACGCGGCGAAGCGCGATCGACACGACCACGCTGGATGCATCAAATGAGGAAACACCGATAACATTCTGATAGAAAACATGAATTACGCCCACGCAGTGGCGCACCGCGCCTGACGGCGCAGGCCCTGCACCGACGAAGCCGCATCAGCATGCGGATGCACGGCCACACGTCAGACCGGTTCGGAGACGCTTTTGCGCGCGGGCAGTCTCAAGCCCTTCACGAAAGGGGCATTGCCCATGCCGGTTTGACCGGCTCAAGGCCGATTTTCCAAAGCGTTATTTTGCACCGTTTGATGCGTCGATGCGCGAGAAGGCTGCAAGCACGGTCCGCTCAGACTGCATAAGATAGGCTTCCAAAGCGGTCGCTGCTTGAAAATTCATTCCGGCCTCGAGCTGTTCGAGGATGGCAGCGTTCAGATCGACATAGGGTGCGTGCAGCAGTTCAGGATCGTCGAGCAGGCCGAAGCTCAGACGCAGTTCGGCAGCGATTTGAGCGTAAAAGGCGTTCAGCCGCTGGCTGTCGGCGAGATCAACGATCGCCGCGTGGAAGACCATGTTTTCGCTGCCGACCGTGCCCCAGGCCTTGGCGTCGCGTGCAGCCTTTGCACGGGTGACGGCCGCGCGCATGCGGGCAACCGCCGGATGATTGGGATAGGCCTTGGCAATGGCCTGACATTCGAGCATGCGGCGCACCCGGTATATATCGATGATCGAGGACATGCTGGGTGTGGCGACGAAAACGCCACGGTTGGGCTCATGCCGCAAAAGGCCTTCCTTGGTCAAAAGCCTGAACGCTTCGCGCAGCGAATTGCGCGATACGTCGAGCCCTTCGCTGAGTGCCGCCTCGGATAACCGCTGACCGGGTTTCAGTTCGCCTGCGATCAACCTGTCGCGAATCGCTTCCGCCAGGCGCGGCGCCAGCGCCGATGTGGTATCCTGCTCAGCCATCAAAGCCCCTCATGCGTGAGGCGAATGAACCATTCGCGCCCTGCGCATCGATATACCGGTTCGCTGAGCTTGGGAACCGGGTGATGGAGAACGGAGCTTTCAAACCGCGACGTCATCAACCCTGATACCGGGGTGCATGGCACGCAGACGCGCAACACCATGGATCAAGTTCAAGCGGGTGACGGAGCGTGCGGCAGGCAATTGGCGCTCGAGATTGATGAGAAGATGTCACCAAGATGGCCGTTTTGTGCGCAACGACGTGTCAAATCGTGCTTTGCTTGACCAATTTAGTAGAACGATAGAATAATATCGTTGAACAATATTGACAGAATTGTGAAACACGGCGAGTTTGTGCGGATCACTAATCAATTCAGCCCGAGGCAATTGGGAACAGAGAAGAGGGTAACATGGAAGAGCAGATGAAATCGGGCGCGAACGCCAGCCCTGGAGGGATGTCGGTGAAGTCGCGCCGTGCTGCACTGGTCGCCGCAATCTTTTTGATGGCGACATCCGCCATCGGCCCAGGCTTCATCACCCAGACGGCAACATTCACGAGCCAGCTCGGAGCCGCCTTCGCTTTCGCGATTCTTGCCTCGATTCTCATCGATTTTGTCGTACAGCTGAATATCTGGCGGATCGTGACGCTTACCAAGATGCGCGCATCCGATATTGCCAATGCTGCCATCCCCGGCACCGGTTATTTGCTGGCTGTCCTGGTTATCGTTGGCGGCCTGTTCTTCAATATCGGCAATATCGGCGGCTCGGGTATTGGGCTCAATGCCATGCTCGGCCTCGATCCGAAATGGGGCGGCGCAATCAGCGCACTGATCGCCATTGGCATTTTCAGCTCGAAGCGCGCAGGCGTTGCCATTGATCGGCTGATCGTCGTGGCCGGCGTCCTGATGATCCTGCTGACCCTGTATGTCGCGATCGTCTCCGCCCCACCGGTCGGTGATGCGCTGTTCCAGACGTTCCTTCCCTCCACTATCAATTTTGCCACGATCACGACCATCGTCGGTGGAACCGTCGGCGGCTACATCACCTATTCCGGCGCCCATCGTCTACTCGACAAGGGCACCGTCGGCATCGAGAATCTCGGCGCGGTCAACCGCGCGGCACTCACCGGCATCGCCGTCACCGGCCTGATGCGTTACGTGCTTTTCCTTGCCATTCTAGGCGTGGTCGCCAGCGGCGTCGTCATCGACGTCTCTGGCAAGGGCGCCAATCCGGCCGCACAGGCCTTCCAGGCGGCTGCGGGCGAGACAGGCTATCGCATCTTCGGTGCGGTTCTCTGGTTTGCCGCCATTACCTCGGTCATTGGTGCCGCCTACACGTCGGTCTCATTCATCACGGTCTTCAAGAAGGACATCAGCGAACGCGCCCGCAATATCGCGACCGTGATCTTCATCGCCGTATCGCTGTTCTTCTACGTCATCATCACCACGCCACCGGCACAGATGCTGATCTTCGTTGGCGGACTGAACGGCCTCATCCTGCCGATCGGCCTGTCGATCTTCATCTACGCAGCCTGGGCACGGTCCGACCTGATGGCCGGTTACCGCTATCCGCGCTGGCTGCTGGTGCTCGGTGTTCTGGCTTGCGCGCTCACCTGGTACATGGGCTACAAGTCGATCGGCCCGATCTTTGCCCTGCTATCGCCGGCCGCCTGAGGAGGATAGACCATGACTGCCATCGATCTGAACAGCGATCTTGGTGAGAGCTACGGCGCCTGGCGCATGGGCGACGACGAAACGATGCTGGCCATCGTTTCGAGCGCCAATGTCGCCTGCGGCTTCCACGCCGGCGACCCCGCCGGTATCTGGGAGACCGTCAAGGCGGCAGCCGAGAAGGGTGTTTCGATCGGGGCGCATGTGTCCTATCCCGATCGCGTCGGCTTCGGCCGGCGTGACATGGATGTGACGAGCGGCGAACTCATCGCCGACGTGATCTACCAGATCGGCGCACTAAAAGGCATCGCCGCAGCCGCCGGCGTGACCGTCGGCTACGTCAAACCGCATGGTGCACTCTACAATCGCATCGCCCATGACCCGCAACAGGGCCAGGCGGTGATCGACGGCATCAAAGCCATCGATCCAGCCCTGGTGCTGATGGGTCTTGCCAATGCCCCGATCCTCGAACTGGCCCGCAAATCGGGCCTCAAGGTCGTCGCCGAAGCCTTTGCCGACCGTGCCTATACACCGGATGGACAGCTCGTTTCGCGCCGCCAAGGAGGTGCCGTCCTGCACGACACACAGGTGATTGCCAACCGGATGCTGCAGCTTGCCCGCCAAGGCACGCTCGAGGCAATCGACGGTTCGACCATCAGGATCAATGCGCAGTCAATCTGCGTGCATGGCGATAGCCCCGGTGCCGTGGCCATTGCCCAGGAAATCCGTCGTGCCTTCGAGGCGGATGGTATTGGAATCCGTTCGTTCCTGTCTGCCTGATCGACGTTTTGGGAGAGAGACCATGATCGCAAGAGACCACCTTCGCCACGTCAACACCGAGCCGGCCCGTGTTGCCCGCGAACGGTATCGCACCGGCAGCATCGAGCCGACATCTGGCGTTGCCCCGGGTTTCACTCAGGCCAACATGATCGTCCTGCCGCGCGACTGGGCTTTTGATTTCCTGCTCTACGCCCAACGCAATCCCAAGGCCTGCCCGGTTCTTGACGTATCGGACCCCGGCTCGCATACCACCATGCTTGCGCCGGGCGCCGATCTGCGCAAGGATCTGCCGCTCTATCGCATCTGGCGTGATGGCAAGCTGTGCGACGAGACGGCGGACGCAACCGCTGCCTGGGCCGAGCATCCCGATCTCGTCAGCTTTCTGATCGGTTGCAGTTTCACCTTCGAAACGCCGATGGCGCAAGCCGGCATCGAAATCCGCCACATCACCGACAAGTCCAATGTGCCGATGTATCTGACCAGCACGCCGTGCCGCCCGGCCGGGCGCCTGCATGGCAACATGGTTGTCTCCATGCGGCCGATCCCAGCCTCGCGCGTCGCCGATGCTGCGACCATCTCCGGCCGGTTCCCGGCAGTACACGGCGCCCCCGTCCATGTCGGCGCACCCGAAGAGATCGGCATCATGGATCTGTCAAAACCGGAATTCGGCGATGCGGTGCGTATCGAACCCGGCGAAGTGCCGGTGTTCTGGGCCTGCGGCGTCACACCCCAGGCTGCGGTCATGGCGTCAGGCGTGCCGTTTGCCATTACCCACGCGCCGGGGCACATGTTCATCACCGATATTCCCGATTCAGCATACCACGCCTGAGGTTCCGATGCGTTTTTTGCCCGTCAGCCTGACGACCCTAACAGTCGAACTCGCCGATCTCGATGAGACGCTGGCGCTGTTTGCATCGCTTGAAGCCGATCCGGTCGAAGGCGTCACCGATATGGTGCCTGCCGCCCGCACGCTGATGATCCGTTTCCGGCCGGAAAAGCTCACTGCAGAGACACTGGCCGCCAGGATCGTCACCCGCGATCTCTCGGCCCGCATTGCACCATCCGATCGACTGGTCGAGATCCCCGTCCGTTATGACGGCGAGGATCTGGGGGATGTCGCGGGCCTCACAGGCCTTTCAGTGGAAGAGGTCGTCCGTCGCCATACCGACAGCGAATTCACCGTCGCCTTTTGCGGTTTCGCGCCCGGCTTCGGCTATCTCGTCGGTGGCGATCCGGCCCTGCAAGTGCCGCGCCGCCAGAGCCCGCGTACGAAGATCCCGGCAGGCTCGGTCGCGCTGGCAGGGGCATTCAGCGGCGTCTACCCGCAGGCAAGCCCGGGTGGCTGGCAGATCATCGGCACGACGCCGGAAAAAATGTGGGACCTTTCGCGCGATCCACCGGCCCTTTTCCAGCCGGGATATCGCGTGCGCTTCGTCGATCTGGCCAAGAAAACCGTGCATGCCGCCCAACGGACGGCAAGGATTGCCGATGTCCATACCGCCGACAGCGACGCGGGTGCCGTGACGCTGCACGTTCTCGCAGCGCCGATGCCGGCGCTGTTTCAGGATCTCGGCCGCTTTGGCCAGACCGGCCAGGGCGTTTCCGCCTCCGGCGCCCTTGATCAGGCCGCCCTCAACGCCGCCAACCGCGTGGTCGGCAATCCCGCGGGCATGGCCTGTCTTGAAATTATCCTTGGCGGGTTTTCGTTTGAGATCTCCGGCCGCGCCGTGATCGCGCTCACCGGCGCGCCCTGTCCCGTCAGCATCCGCGACACATCCGGCCGGACGGCCAGCGCCGAAACGTATCGTCCAATCGCGCTTGAAGCCGGTGATGTCGTGACGCTCGGTCACGCGCCGGCCGGCATGCGGTCCTATCTCGCCATCCGCGGCGGATTTGCCCTCAGTGCGGTGCTCGGCAGCATGTCTACCGATACCCTCGCCGTCGTCGGCCCCGATCCCGTCACCACAGGCGCGGTTCTGACCGTCAATTCCGAAACCAGGGGGCTGTCGGCCGTTTCGCTCGATGAAACGCCGGCCTTTACCCATCCTGCCTCTGGCGAGATCGTCACGCTTGATGTGGTCATGGGGCCGCGCAGCGACTGGTTTACCGAGGCCGGGCTTGCGACGCTGGCCGCACAGCTCTGGACAGTGACACCGCAATCAAACCGTGTCGGCATCCGCCTTGCCGGTGAACAGGCGCTCGAACGCAAGGACAAGGCAGAACTGCCAAGCGAAGGCACCGCCACGGGCGCGATCCAGGTGCCGCATAGCGGCCAGCCGGTCCTGTTCCTCGCCGACCATCCGCTGACCGGTGGCTATCCGGTCATCGGCACGGTGGCCGAATACCATCTCGATCTTGCCGGGCAGATCCCGGTCAATGCCCGCATACGCTTCCGGCCGGTAACGACCTTCGCCGATATTCAGCCCTGCGGGGCTGAAATCGCAGACGTTGGCCGATGAAAACAATGAGGAGACCTTCATGCAAAAAGTCCTGATCGCCAATCGCGGCGAGATCGCCGTCCGCATCATCCGCGCCTGCCGCGACCACGGCCTGCAATCCGTCGCTGTTTATGCCGACCCGGACACGGACGCCCTGTTCGTCAAGCTCGCCGACGAGGCGTATGGTCTTTCCGGCACGCAGCCGGCGGAAACCTATCTCGACATCGACAAGCTAATCGGCATCGCCAGGCGCTCCGGCGCGGATGCTGTTCATCCCGGCTATGGCTTCCTGTCCGAACGGGCGGAATTTGCTCGCGCCGTGATCGATGCCGGCCTGATCTGGATCGGCCCCGATCCGCATGTGATTGAAGCGCTTGGTGACAAGGTTGAAGCCCGCAGGATCGCCACAAGCGTCGGCGCGCCACTGGTTGCTGGCAGTGATGGTCCAGTCGAGACAGCCGCAGAAGTCATCGCTTTCGCCGAAAAATTCGGCCTGCCGGTTGCGATCAAGGCGGCCCATGGCGGTGGCGGCCGCGGCCTGAAGGTCGCCTGGAAGATGGATGAAATCGTCGAACTCTATGCATCGGCCGTGCGTGAAGCCAAAGCCGCCTTCGGCCGGGGCGAATGTTTCCTTGAACGTTTTCTGGACCGCCCACGCCACATCGAAGCGCAGGTCATCGCCGACAAGCATGGCAACGTCCTGGTGCTTGGCACGCGTGACTGTTCACTACAGCGGCGAAACCAGAAGCTTGTTGAAGAGGCGCCTGCCCCCTTCCTCAGCGACGCGCAGCGCCAGTCGATCCATGACGCCGCGAAAAGGATCTGCGCCGCTGCCGGCTATTGCGGTGCTGGCACCGTCGAGTTCCTGCTGGGCGTCGATGGCACGATCTCCTTCCTCGAAGTCAACACGCGCCTGCAGGTCGAGCATCCGGTGACCGAGGAAACGACAGGTATCGACCTCGTCATCGAGCAGTTCCGCATTGCAGACGGCTTGCCGCTGCGCGTCACCGAGACGCCAGCCCCCAGGGGCCATTCGATCGAGTTCCGCATCAATGCCGAGGACCCCGGCCGCGGCTTCCTGCCGACGCCCGGCACGATCACCGCATTCGAGGCACCTTCAGGCCCCGGAATCCGCCTCGACAGTGGCGTTGTTTCCGGCTCGACGGTGCCCGGCACGTTCGATTCTTTGATGGCCAAGCTGATCGTCACAGGCGCCACACGCGAGGAAGCGTTGAAGCGGGCGCGGCGAGCATTGAAGGAATTCCGGATAGAAGGCATCGCCACGGTTCTGCCGTTCCATCGCGCCGCAATCGAGACGGAAGACTTCACCGGCGAAAACGGTTTCAAGGTTCATACGCGCTGGATCGAGACCGATTTCGCCAGCCGGCTTGAGGCGCAAGCCCGCCCGGCTCCAGCCGCAGACACGTCTCTGATCCGTACCCATGTGGAGATCGACGGCAAGCGCCACGAACTCGCCATTCCCGCCTCCCTGCTTGCCGGTCTGGGCGGACTTTCGGGTTCCGATTCCGGGATGGCGACCGCTGCCGGGGTCGAAGACGTGCTGAGCATCCTGTCACCGATCTCTGGTACCTTGCAGGCCTTCAAGGTTGAGGACGGCGCAGACGTTGCGGCCGGTGACCTGATTGCAGTCATGGAAGCGATGAAGATGGAAACCCAGGTCACGGCCTCCCGCGCCGGTACGATCCGGATCAGGTCGCAAGCCGGAAGCTACCTTGAGGCCGGTTCCGAGATAGCACGCTTCGAGGCGTGAGTACCACACCGGACGCCTGGACGATCGCGCTCAAGACAGACAGTACTTACGACTGGAAGAACGCGGAGTGGAAGCGTGCCGAACAATTTCACGGTTTGGAAACAGGCAAAGCTCAAAGAGCAGCCGGTGATAGCCGGACGAATTTTCGCGCCTGGCTTGGATAGAAGAATGGATCACAGGCGACATCAGCATCAGGGAAAGGCAGCACCGCTATGCAGAGTTGCTACTGTCGAGAGACAGGACGGGTTGCCCCGAACGATGAGGTCGCGAAAGGCTTGTTGAAGAAGATTCTTTAAAGCTCGGCGGAATTCACAAAGCCGTCGAGCGCGCAAAGACTACCCGTACGATCGGTACTGCTTGAAAGATCGATGATGAGCTCCCCGCGCCCAAAGAAGGGCTCCGTTCGGAACTCGCACACTGCCGGAACAAAGCTGCCAACACTTGGTTACTGCCGCGCTGAACAATAGCCGGAGGCGTTGCCATGCCACACTATTTTTTCCATCTGCGGACCACCGACGGCGTTGAACCAGACCTTGAAGGCCTCACCTTCGCGAGCCTCACTGAGGCAAGAGCCGACGCACTGTCCTGTTTGTTTGAGATGGCGTCTGAGGAATTGTCGGCTGGGCGACAAACAAACCTAGTCGGCATCGACATTACTGATGGCAAGGGAACGGTTCTTGCAATGTTGAACTTGAGGGATGCGTTTCCAAACTCTCCTCGATTGAACTAGACCTCCCCTGAATGACCAACTGGGGAAAAACATCCAGAACGTGACAGCTTGCCTTTCAGGGTGGAATTAGGTCGTCCTTCGGCCCTGAAAAGCCGAGTTCCTTTAAAATAATTTATGGCCATCATCGCGATTTGGATTTTTATAGTAGGTCGTCACAACGACCCATGGGTCATAGGGGAGGCGCCAATGGACGTCAGGACAGCCAAATCGATCCTAATTCTCGAAGACGAGCCGCTTATCGCTTTGGAGCACGACGAAATTGTCGAACGGGCAGGATTTACACAGGTTACGATTTTCTCCGAATGCGCTGCCGCTCACGCGTGGCTCAAGCTAAATACCCCTACAGCCGCCCTATTGGATGTTCGCTTGCGAGATGGCCCCTGTTCCGACGTTGCCACACAGTTGAAGAACAACGGCGTTCCTTTTGTCGTTTGTTCGGGCTCAAGCAAGGACGATGTCGATCCGGCATTTCGACATGGGATTTGGGTGTCGAAGCCATGCATACCAGAGGACTTAATCGCTGCACTCACACAGGCCAAAGCAGAGGTGGCCAGCCAAGCATAGGAGATTTGAAATGGAAGATCGGAAACCAAGACGCAACCGGGGACCTTCTGCTTTCGGAAACTTCGACCAGTCCAAGAGGATAGCTGAGGCGATGATCAGGGAAGATCGCGAAGCGGACACCCAGAAAACGCAGCGCTTACGGGAATTGCGACTTAGAGGACAGGCGACCTCGCATGACTCAATAGAGATACCCGCGAAACGGCCAACACAATGAGTGCCAGGATCTTTTTGAACGTACCCAGGGTCCATCGAGATGTAGGACGCTACGATCATTGGTAGACCGAAATATCCGGTATACCACGAGGATCGCCATCTCCCTTGTCAGGACGCTATCGTTCACGAGCTGGAGCATCGCCCGATCCTGACGATAGCGCTGACCGGCCCGGCACGTAATCAGCCTAGAGATCTCTTCGACACCTGGAATCTCCAGGAAGAGTTCGGCCTTGAGATGTCAGAGTTGGCGAACGCCATCGCGGAGAAACTGACCTTTCGGGGACGGATGCGAAAAAGATGGACGCGGCGTTTGGCCGAAAAAAGACTCAAGGGACACGTGGTCAGCGAGGCTGGATCCGCACATGGGGACCTGGCCGCCTTCGATACCGGATACCCCGAGGGGAAGCGGATTTCAGGCAGTCAGATCTGTTCGAACTGGTCTTGGCGAGCAGAGGAGAAACGGTCTGGGTCAGACCCCTTAAACGTGCGGCATTGAAACTGCATGCTCCTGTCGCTTACGCCGCGTCGAGGATGGCGGCGTTCTGATCCGGATGACCGCGTCGAACGCAGCCTGCTGCCGCTCGAACGCGACAGCTCCAGTCTGGTTACGACCTAATTGCGTGATTTTGCTAACCTTGCGAGGTCGCTTTGGACGTTAGCCGATCCGCAGAAATATTCCTATCGGTCGGGGTCGCTGCGGCTGCTGCCCTGCTGGTCGTTGTATGGTGGCTGGGTCGGGCTTGACGCCCGACGCTTAACATAGCGCCGAACGGGGCTAACGTCGGCCCCCTCACCGGCAAGAATCAAAATAGTCGTCTTGAACGCGAAAAGGCCCGCCGATGTTTACGGCGGGCCAAACTTTTAGGTGATGAAATTACCGTGCGTACCCCACACGGCATATTCATAACTTCGAAAATACGAGATGGTTCCCAAAACATGGTGGATCACGTGCTGACGTGGAAGAAGGTGGGGGCGAGACGGGGGTGATCGATTAGCTAAGCCAATGGCTCCCTACATCTTCTGATCAACTTGAAATCGACACATCACCGGTTCATATTAAGTCACAGAACTCGCCCACAGCATTTGACCACGGATGTACTGGCACTTGCTGTGTGGCGCCTGGAGAGGTCGGGCAAGCGTTCGGCCTTTTTCTTTGCCATCTCGTCAACTGGCTCAATCTCTTGACAGAAGCGTGGACGCTGTCAGGTTGCATGCATTGTGCGAGCAATAAAGGACTGTCCATGCCAACCTACCAAGGCACTCAACAAGAAATCATGCAGGCGTTGGCCGACCACATCGGCAAGCTAAACGAGCGGGTGACAGTTCTGGAGGACCGGGCGAAGGCACACATGGGCGTGCTGTCGATGATCGGGGGGACCTTCAAGGTCACCAATCCTGAGCTTCTTGAAGCTTTCGTCGGGACTGTTTCCAGACTTCGCGATTTTCACGCGAATCCCGACAACTACGCTGCGG
>Ga0247813_10000984_pt1 | contig 22847 bp, 20 predicted proteins | sample UWRJL169409C1_FD_180719 | JGI IMG/M metagenome (GOLD analysis project Ga0247813, IMG submission 180719) | Plant litter microbial communities from Arlington Agricultural Research Station in Wisconsin, United States - UWRJ-L169-409C-1 | ecosystem: Environmental > Terrestrial > Plant litter >...
GTGGTGACCTCCGCGAGGGACTCTCCCTCGAGCTCTCCCGCGAAACCCATACGGTTGAACGCACTGAGGGCGTTCGGCGAGGCGAAGGTGACAGTGCCATCCACGTCGAGTCTGATGAGACCATCGGATGCTCGGGGTGCACCACGGCGCGGCCCGGTCGGGGCGCCGAGGTCGGGAAAGTCGCCCGAGGCGATCATCGCGAAGAGGTCGTTGGCGCACTCGTTGAAGGTGAGCTCTTGGCGACTGGGCGTGCGCGCCTCGCTCAGGTTGGTGTGGCGGGTGATGACCGCGACCGGGGCGTCGCTCACCTCGGATCCGGTCGGTGACAACCGGCGCACGACCGGTACGGCCCGCACGCGCGTGGGGGTCTCCTCGTACCAGGTGGGGGTTCCGGAGTCGACGATGCTGCACGTCTCGAAGCTCTGGGTGACCTGCTGCTTCCACTCCGGCTTGATCGCCTGCCCGACGAAATCGCGGTAGAAGAGAGTGGCCGAACTGGATGGCCGGGCGTGAGCTACTGCGACGAAACTGCCTTCGGCGCTAGGCACCCACAGAACGATGTCGGCGAAGGCGAGGTCGGCGATGAGCTGCCAGTCGCCGACGAGCAGGTGGAGCCACTCAATGTCAGCGTCGCTGGAACGCCCCTGGGCCTGGACAAGATCACTGAGGGTCGACACCTGTCTAGGCTATCCCGCTCGATGCTCGGGCACGGAACGTAGATTGCCTCTGCCTCTGTGCACGGAGCGCTCGAATAAGAGGAGCCCCTGCTGCCCCTACTATCGGCACATGGAGTTCATTCGATGGCTCAACAAGCCCGTCACCTACGTCTATGTGACGATCGCGATCTTCTTGTTCGTCGGGACAGTCAACATGGAGCCCAGCAAATACGACCCTCGACCCGAGCCCACGTCGCCTGACCCAGGGGTTCTGCTGTTGATCTTGATCGTCGGGCTCTTTGTGGTTCGCGCCGCATGGTCCGTCATCAAGATAGTTGGTGGGGCGTATGTTTCGGCCATGACCATGCGGCCCGATCGCAACACAGGCAAACCGTTCTCGTTCTGGGACTACTAGCGTTTCTCGCTAGCCGGCGGGTCTCTAGTTAGCCGCGGATAGAGAATTCCCACCTTCACAGCTCACATTCGCATAGAGACCGGTTCGAGGAGAACTACTGGGCACGGGCGAAGAACCCACGCTTGACCCCACGCCGCCGCTGCGGCACCCTCGCCGGGAGCAAACGCGTGCGCACGAGCTGCTGGATCGCCAGCCTCGCCGCCGACTTGGGAGCCACCTCGGCGAGGGTCTTGCCGGCGAGGAGCGCAGCATCCATCCCCTGTAGGTCGAAGGGAACGAGCACGGGCGACTCGATGCTGCCGAAGCGGGAGAGCGTCTGGCGCACCTGGCCCGAGGGGTCGAGGCCGATCGCGCTCGCGCGCAGCTTGTTCATGACGACCGTGACGGGGCTCGGCTGGGTGAGCTCGACGAGTTCGCCGTGCGCGCGGAGGAACCGCGAGAGGCCAACCGGGTCCCCTGAGCCGACCGCGATGACGTGGTCAGCCTCGCGCACGGCCGTGAGGGTTGAGGCGTTGCGGCGTGGGGCAAAGAGGTCGCTCGAGATCTCCTCGTCGTTCTCGAGGCTGAAGCCGGTGTCGAGCACGGTGAAGTCCACCCAGCCGCGGCACTGCGCGATCGTGGTCGCAACGCGCTGGGTCGAGAGTTCGGGCCAGCGACTCGGCTGGCCGATGCCGGTGAGCACCCAGAAGGATGCCCCGCCGCCCTGGTAGCGCTGCGCGACTCGTTCGAGCTCCGCGCGCGTGAGGCTGTCGGTTCCCGCGAGGCGGCACGCTGCCGCGAAGCCCGGCGCCTCGTCGAGCATCCCGAGGGCTGGAGCGACCGACGCGCTGTGCGGGTCGACATCACCGAGCGCCACCGAGTAGCCCGCCGCCGCGAGCTCGACAGCGATGCTGATCGCCACGGTCGTGCGCCCCGGGGCGCCCGCCGGCCCCCACACTGCGATGACCATGCCACGCGGCGGCTCGTCGTCGGCCGACTCCTCGAGGCTCCCGTCGAGCATCGCGTCGATGTCTTCCCAGCCAGAGTCAGACGACAGCGTCTCGTAGAGTCCGACGTCGCGCGCGTGTCGGCGCTCGGCATCCGAGTCGACAATCGCGAGAACGCGGATGCCGCGGGCATCGCACTGGGCGAGAACGCCCGCGCTGAGCGTGGCCGGGGTCGATGCCACGAGTGCCAGCTCCGGGCGTGACGCATCGAGTCCTGCGACGAGCTCGAACGAGTCAGCCGCGGAGAGTGCGATCTCGTGACCGTGGCGGCGCGCCGTTCGCGCGAGACGGGACTCCACGGGGCGTGGCACGGCCAGGGCGATGCGCATGTCAGTTCTTCACCGGGATGCTCGTCGGCACGAGGGACAGCGCGTCGTCGTTGGCGATCGCCTCGAGCACGCGCGCGATGCGGAGCCGCGGTACGAGCACTTCGACGGTGCCGGAGGAGTCATCGACGACGATGCCCTCCGAATCGACGATGCGCACGACTGTCGCTGACGAGACCACGACGATCGGCGCCCCGAAGGAGCCGGACTCCAGCTCTTTCGCCGCCCAGACATCCACGACCGAACCGGGCCCGACCGACGCGGGCAGCTGGCCGCTGACGGTGATGACGACCGACGATTGCCGGAGCCCCGCGGCGGACCCCACCGCCGACGCGGGCACGAGCTCTCCCGCGGCGATCGGCCGGGACAGCACGAGGCCGTCGGACGGGATGTCGCTGGCGACCAAGTAGTGGTCGAGCGCGCCGTCGAGCCGCACGCTCGTGATCACGAGATCGTCAGCGTCGACCACGTCGCCGGGGTTGAGCGGCTCGCGCGCCGCGAGCACCCGCACGCTCGTGTCGGCAGCGTTCACAATCGCAAAAACTCCGGCGACGGATGCCACGATGAGGGCCAGCCCGATGGCGAATCTCGGGTCGAACCAGACTCGCTTGCGCGTGGGCGCGGCATCCTTGGTCATGTCTCTCCTCAGGTGGACTGATCACATCGTCCATTCACTCCCCGAGCGATGGCGGAAGTTATCCACACCCCGGTTCTCGGTGCCGTGACGCGGCAATAATCGGATTATGAATCAGGGCGACACCGATAGTTTTGCGAGGTTCCTGACCATCGCTGACACCTCCGAACTCCTCAACGTGTCGGCTAATCAGGTCTACCTCCTGGTGCGCTCGGGCGAACTCCCCGCCATCCGCATCGGCGGTCGTGGCGCGTGGCGCATCGAACGCACGGTGCTCGAGGCATTCATCGAGGCCAAGTACGAAGAGACCCGGCGGATGAACCTCTGGCAGCAGGCCGACTTCGACAGTGTTCCCGAGCTCTCGCTGGGTCACACGCGCACGAGCACCAGCTGGGACAAGGGCACAACCCGGTAGTGCGCGACGTCGGCTTCGCGCCGCGGAACATCCCTCTCGTGCACGGCCAGGTCGAGGTGGTCGCGGCCCACGCGATCGATGGTTCCGAAGACCGGCCCCGTGGTTGTGACGACTTCGATTCCGCTGCGACGCCGGCACAGGTCGCGCAACACGAACGGCAGGCTGAGCCGCGCGGCGAGTGAGCGCGTGCTCGTCTCGCCGGGCGTTGCATCCATGCTCACCGCAATCTGTTGACGTGTGAGGGTGAGCGCGGCAATACCGACGAGAGGAACAATGCACTGGCCGCGGATGCCCTCACCCACGACATCGGCAGCGAGCCAGTCCCGCCCGAAGGTAGTGGGCCGCGCGCGCAGGGTCGAGCCGTCGATAAGCACAAACCGGATCGAGTAGTCGCTCCCCCGCTCCTGCGCCTCGTGGATCGACAGGATGCGATCGCGCAACGACAGGCGACCGAGCCTGATGCGCTCCTCTTCGGCCTGCAGGTCGATCTCCTCGGCCGTGAGCTCCTGCTCGAGCTGGCCCTCGAGGTCGTCGAACAGGTTGTCCCACCGCATGCGCTGACGCTATCCCTGCACGGACTCCGATTCTGCGCGTTATCCACAGTCGGCACAAGGCTCTAGACAAGTGAGCCGAAGTCTGGTTGAGTTTCGACACCCCATTGGGGGTGGACAACTTGTTTCACCCCTACCCCCACTCCCGCACGCTGCCCAGAGAGAATGGACCGACGTGAGTATCCCCGCGACGAATCCAGCTGTGCCAGCTCCACCCTCGCCTGTTCCGCCTCATGCCGTCACGAGTCCGGCCCGGGGCAGCCTCCCCTCCAAACCCATCCGCGCGCGGTTCATCCCAGACGAGTTCTTCGGTGCACAGCCGAGCCCTCGCGCCGAACTCCCCGAACCAGAGCCCCTGCTCGAGAACCTCACGAGGTGCGTCATTGAGATTCTCGCGGGCGCGCGTGAACTCGAGCAGATCGCGAGATGGGTCACGGATGACGTCTACCGCCACCTGCTCAAACGAGTTGTGCTCTCGTCGCGCGCACGCCAGGTCAAGGGCGTCGTGGCATCCCGCCCCGCCTTTGCCATCGGATCGATGTCCATCTGCGAGCCGCGCGACGGCGTGATCGAGTCGGTCGTGATCGTGCGCGGTCGAGCGCGCACGCGAGCGGTGGCCATCAGGCTTGAGGGACTCGACGGCCGCTGGCGGGCGTCGGCGATCAACGTTCTGTAGCGACGGGACGACGGGACCGGCGACCACCTGCGAAAGACCATGAGCCGGTTTGACAACCGGGATGGGGATCAATACCCGTCACGGATGTCAAACCGGCTCATGGTTGGCCTCGGTGGTTTCGGTGGCTTCGGTGGTTTCGACAGACTCCACCCTCCGAGAGCGAGCTACTTGCGCTTGTCCTGCGCCCGGCGCTGCGCGCGGTTCACGGGAGCCGCGGAATCCGGAGCGTCGTCGACCTTCTGGCCGAACGCGCCGAGAGCCGGGGGCTGCTTCGCCGCCTGCTGCTGCTGGGCGCGACGGGTCTCGGCCTGCTGCACCTGGCCGCGCTGGTTGCGCACCTCGACCTCGCCCGAGGCGTCCGCGCTCGGGGCCGAGTAGGAGAGACGCTCTGCGGGAGCCTGGATGCCACCAAGGCCACGAGCCGCGACCTGCGGGGCCGACGCGTTCGCGCCATCCCCCGTCACTTCGACCTCGAGGTTGAACAGGAAGCCGACCGACTCTTCGCGAATCTGGCCCATCATCGACTGGTAGAGAGCGAAGCCCTCGCGCTGGTACTCGACGAGCGGGTCGCGCTGCGCCATGGCGCGCAGCCCGATGCCGTCCTTCAGGTAGTCCATCTCGTAAAGGTGGTCGCGCCAGCGGCGGTCGATCACACTCAGCACGACGCGACGCTCGAGCTCGCGCATGCCGGGCTCGCCGAGCTGCTGCGTGCGCTTGTCGTAGGCGACCTTCGCGTCGGAGAGGATCTCCTCGCGCAGGAGCTTGTCGGTGACCTTGCCCCGAGCGCCGGCTTCGGTGAGCACCTCGTCGATCGTGATGCCGACCGGGTAGAGCGTCTTGAGCTCGGTCCACAGGGCGTCGAAGTCCCAGTCGTCCGAGTGGCCTTCAGCGGTGTGCACGTCGACGACCTCGGTGATGACGTCTTCGAGGAACTTCGACACGCGGTCCTGCAGGTCGTCGCCCTCGAGAATGTGGCGGCGGTCGCCGTAGATCGCTTCGCGCTGGCGGTTGAGAACGTCGTCATACTTGAGCACGTTCTTGCGGATCTCCGCGTTGCGGCCCTCGACCTGCGACTGCGCCGAGCGGATGGCACGGCTGACGACCTTCGACTCGATGGCGAGGTCATCGGGCACGTTTCCGCGGCCCATGAGCGCCTCGGCTGCGCCGGAGTTGAACAGGCGCATGAGGTCGTCCTGCAGCGACAGGTAGAAGCGGCTCTCGCCCGGGTCGCCCTGGCGACCGGAGCGTCCACGCAGCTGGTTATCGATGCGGCGCGATTCGTGGCGCTCGGTGCCGAGCACGTAGAGCCCGCCCACTTCGACGACCTTGGACGCCTCGACCTCGACCTCGCCCTTGACCTGCTCGTAGACGCCATCCCATGCCGCTTCGTACTCTTCTGGGGAGTCGACCGGGTTGAGGCCCTGCTTGTTCATGTGCGCGACGGCGAGGAACTCGGCGTTGCCGCCGAGCATGACGTCTGTTCCACGACCGGCCATGTTGGTCGCGACGGTGACGGCGCCGAGGCGACCGGCCTGCGCGACGATCGCGGCTTCACGAGCGTGGTTCTTGGCGTTGAGCACTTCGTGCTTGACGCCGCGGCGCGCGAGCATCTTGGAGAGCAGCTCGCTCTTCTCGACGCTCGTGGTTCCGACGAGCACGGGCTGGCCGATGGCGTGGCGCTGCACGATGTCTTCGACGACCTGCTCGAACTTGCCCTGCTCGCTCTTGTAGACGAGGTCGGGCTGGTCCTTGCGGAGCATCGGCTTGTTGGTGGGGATCGCGACGACGCCGAGCTTGTAGGTGCTCATGAACTCGGCGGCCTCGGTCTCGGCCGTACCGGTCATGCCCGAGAGCTTGTTGTAGAGGCGGAAGTAGTTCTGCAGCGTGACGGTCGCGAGGGTCTGGTTCTCGGCCTTGACCTGAACGCCCTCCTTGGCCTCGATCGCCTGGTGGATGCCCTCGTTGTAGCGGCGACCGGCGAGGATACGGCCGGTGTGCTCGTCGACGATGAGCACCTCGCCGTTCATGACGACGTAGTCCTTGTCCTTCTTGAACAGGGCTGCGGCCTTGATCGAGTTGTTGAGGAACGAGATGAGGGGCGTGTTGGCCGACTCGTAGAGGTTGTCGATACCGAGGTAGTCCTCGACCTTCTCGATGCCGGGCTCGAGCACACCGACTGTGCGCTTCTTCTCGTCGACCTCGTAGTCGACGTCGGGAACGAGCTTCTTGGCGAGGCCGGCGAACTCGGTGAACCAGCGGTTCGCCTCACCCGATGCGGGGCCGGAGATGATGAGCGGGGTACGAGCTTCGTCGATGAGGATCGAGTCGACCTCATCCACGATCGCGTAGTAGTGACCGCGCTGCACCATGTCCTGTGCCTGCCAGGCCATGTTGTCGCGCAGGTAGTCGAAGCCGAACTCGTTGTTCGTGCCGTAGGTGACGTCGGCGGCGTACTGCACCCGGCGCTCCTCGGGCGTCTGGCCCGAGAGGATGACCCCGGTCGTCATGCCGAGGGCGCGCAGAACGCGGCCCATGAGCTCTGACTGGTAGCTCGCGAGGTAGTCGTTGACCGTGATGACGTGGACGCCGCGTGCGGCGATCGCGTTGAGGTAGGCGGGGAGAACGGCGGTCAGGGTCTTGCCCTCACCCGTCTTCATCTCCGAAATGTTGCCGAGGTGGAGGTTGGCCCCACCCATGACCTGCACGTCGAAGGGGCGCATGCCGAGCGTGCGGCGCGCTGCCTCACGGACGGCGGCGAAAGCCTCGGGAAGCAGGTCGTCGAGCGACTCGCCACTCGCGTAGCGCTCGCGCAGTTGGACTGTCTCATTGCGCAACTCGTCATCGGTGAGCGACGTGAAGTCGTCTTCGAGGTGCGTGACGGCATCTGCGTAATTCTTGAGGCGACGAAGCAGTCGCCCCTCACCCACACGAAGAACGCGTTCGAGAACGTTGGCCACCGGTTACTCCACAACTGTCGTGTCCTGCGCGCCGTCCTGGCGCACAGCCGTGCCAATCTTACCCAGCCGCAACCTGTGTTCGGGCTGGTTGGGGAGGTTACGCCGACAGCAGAAGGGGCGGATGCCGCAGCATCCGCCCCCGATCATCTGGTTAGCGCCGCGCGCCCGCCCCTGCGAGCTGGGCGGCGGTGCTCGTTTCGGCATCCTCATCGAGCCCGATGACGCCATAGTCCCAGCCCTTGCGGCGGTAGACGACGCTCGGGCGGTGGGTCTCCTTGTCGATGAAGAGGTAGAAGTCGTGGCCGACAAGCTCCATGTAGTAGAGCGCGTCGTCGACCGTCATCGGTGTCGCACCGAAGGTCTTGGTGCGGATGACGACGGGGCTGTAATCCTCGTCGTCGTCATTCTCCGGGTTCTCGCCCACGACGTCGATCGCACCGGTGCGCACTTTCTCGAGCACTTCGGGAGCGGCCGGTGTCAGGTCGATGTTGGCGAAGCCTCCGCCCGCGGCATCGTGCAGCGACGTCGGGCGATGCTGCCCGCGGTGCACTTTCTTTCGATCTTTGGCCTGTCTGATGCGCTCAACGAGTTTTCCCATCGCCAGGTCGAAGGCGACGTACTTGTCGGAGCCGCTGGACTCAGCGCGCACGAGGGGGCCAGGGCCGACGAGGGTGAGTTCTACCCGATCGTCTCCGCTTGAGCCGCGGGTCTCGTGGTGGCGTGTGACCTTGATCTCGAACGCGATGGCCTTGTCGGCAAGATGACCGACCTTCTCGGCCTTCTCAGTCGCGTATTCACGGAATCGATCCGTAACGCCAACGTTGCGTCCGGTGACAGAAATTTCCATGGTGACCTCCCAGCCGTAGGACGCGCCGCCAGGGGGTACCAGGCGGTTAAACTTTCGCGCCTTTTCGCCCAACCTAGCCCTGCGGTCTGGCAATGTCACGAGAACTGGAGAAGTAATCACCCTGAGTTGTACAACTTCGGCGTGAATGCGAGCACCGCCGCCCCCACGACCTGCCCGCCCGCCGCACGGATGGCGCGAGCCGCCTCCTGGAGGGTGGCGCCGGTGGTGAGCACGTCATCGACGAGCAGAAACCTGGAGCCGGCGAGCAGGCGCCTCGCGCGCAGGGATCCCTCCCGATTGGCCCGTCGGGCGGCGATCGCGAGCGACTTCTGCGCGTCGCCCGCCCGCACCGCCACGAGGGTCTTCGCGCCACGTTGCCCGGCCCGCGCGAGTAGGCGGGTGACGGGGTCGTAGCCCCGCCGCGCGTGCGCCGAGCGGCTCGACGGCACAGTCGTCAGCAGGGCGGGGCCCACCTGCGCGAGCGCGGAATCCACAGCGACGGCGAGTGGGCGCGCGAGTGCGGCAGTGAGGTCGGTGCGGTCGTTCTCCTTGAACGAGAGGATGGCCCTGCGCACAGCACCCTCGTAGCGCACGGCAGCCCACACCGGGGTCGCGTCGTCGAGGGCGTGCGTGGTGACCCGCGCGGCCAGGGTGGAGGCGCAGCTCGCGCACAGCGCGCGGTCCACCCGCCCGCAACCCGCGCAGTCGACCGGCGAGAGCAGCGCGAGTGCGTCGAGGAGGGCGCTGCGGACATCCATTCGCCATGGTCTCGTGGAACGCCCACGCCCGAGTCAACGACTTGTGAAACTGGGGAGAACCCTATTGCTGCGTGGCAATGAAGGAGGCGGTGGCGGTGCGCTGCCACGAGCTACCGCGTGGCCCGTAGACCTCGCCGTCGGTGGTGAGCACGCGGAGGCCATCGATGCCGTCGTTGCCGCCGACGATCGCCTTGCCGCCGCGCAGGGTGCCGACGCTCTCACCCGGTCCGCCGATGATCCACGCCGTGACCGCCGTCGTGTTGTCGTCGGTCGTGAGGGTAGCGACAGTGCTGTCATCGACCCAGGTGGCGTCGAGCGGTGCACCGGGGCCCACCGGGATGAGCTGCAGCTCGCTGAGTCCGGTGGGCACGCCGTCGGTGCGCGTGATGCCTGCAACGTAGAGCCGCGGGCTGCCCGCGATCGACAGGTAGATGAGAATGCGGGCACCGTCGCGCGAGACATCCATCGAGATGACACGGGCGTCGCTCGACAGGCCGGAGGTGATTGTGTGCCGCGTGCCGTCAGCTGTGAAGGCACGCAGGGCGGCGGCGTTGGAGCGCGGCACCGACCAGATGAATCCGCCGTTGTCGATAGACGGCGGAACCAGACCGGGGCGGCCATCGACGAGCACGGGCTCTGCGTCTCCGGAGCTGACGGAGTAGACCCCGCCATTGCCGAGCACCGCAGCGCGCTTACCGCCTCGCGCGAGCGTGACGGCACGCGGCTCGAGGGCGAGGATGCGTGCACTCAGTACGGCGATCGGCGAGATGGCGTCGGCTATGACGTACCCGAACTCGGGCTCGTCGACGTCCGTGCGGCCGACGAGAGGAAGCGGCTCAACACCGGGGCTCGAATTCGCACCCGTGCCCGAGACCGGCACCGAGAGCGGCGTGCCCTCGACTGTGATGACCACGCTCGACACGTTCGAGAGGCTCGCGAGGCTCGTCACGAGCTGTTGGCGCATGCGGTCACGGTCGGTGTTGCTCGCCGAACGCGCCTCCTCGGTCAGGTCGACGCTCGCGACCCCGGAACTGATGGAGACGGCATCGGGCCCGAGCGCTGTTCCCGCCGGGAACGCTGAGACGAGCACACCGTTGCCGAGCCACGACGACTGGCCCGCGAGCAACTGTGTCACGACGCGGGATGCCACGCGCGTCTGGTTGGGGAACCACCGCACGTCGGGCACGAGATAGTCGTAGCTCGGGTCGAAGAAGTACAGCCCGTACTTGCGGAACACATCGTCGAGTTGCCCGTCAGCGAGCACGATGCCGTCGGGGGCTGAGCTGATGCGCCACTCCTCGCCGACCTTCACGAGTTGGAAGTTGAGAGTCGCGGTGTTGGAGTCGCGCTGCTCTTTGTAGCGCCCCTCCGCGTCGACGAATGCCGAAGTCGTGAAGCTGAAGTCGAGCGCCGTCTCGGAGATGGCCTGCGTTGTTCCCACGCTCGAGCGCACGAGCACGCTCGCATCAGGATCCCACTCCTCGGCGAAACCGGCGGTGAGAAACTGCTGGGCGATCGCGAAGTCACCCTGCGGGTTGGTCGCGGCCCGCAAGAAGTCCTGCACGATCTCCTCCTGCGTCGACCCCGGTCTCGGTCCCTGCGGCGCGAAGCCGATCTCGACCTCGACGTCGTCGTCGATCGGGTCACCCGCGACGGGGTTTCCACCGGTGGGGATGCCACCGCAGCCGACGAGAAGCGTTGCTGCAATCAGGAGCGACATCACGCTGATCGGTTTACGCATCGGGGGCCTCCCGCTCCGGAACCTCATCGACGGGTGGCAGCTCGAGCGGCGAACTGACGAGCTCGACGCCGCGCACGCGCGGCAGGGTGAGACGGAAGCACGAGCCCTCGCCCGGGGCGGACCACACCTCGAGCCAGCCTCCATGGAGGGCGGCGTCTTCGAGGGAGATGGCGAGCCCGAGCCCCGTGCCACCCGTCACCCGCTGGCGCGACGGGTCGGCGCGCCAGAACCTGTCAAAGACGCGCTCCATGGCGGCGGGTGACATCCCGACCCCGAAATCTCGAACGGCGATCGCGACGGCCGACGTGTCGCTGTCGACGTAGATGACGATCGGCTCACCCTCACCGTGATCGATCGCGTTGCCGAGCAGGTTCTGCACGATGCGACGAATGCGCCTCGCATCGACGTCGGCCTCGAAGTAGCCGCCGGGTGCGACGAGGCGCAGGTCAGACCCCTTGGAACTCGCGAGAGTGGACACCGAGTCGACGGCATCCTCGACGAGCCGCACGAGGTTGGTCGGCTCGGTCTCCATGTCGACGGCACCCGCGTCGTAGCGGCTCATCTCGAGAAGGTCGGCGAGGAGCAGCTCGAATCGCTCGACCTGGGTGTGGAGGAGCTCAGCCGTGCGCGCGGTGGCGGGAGGGAAGGTGTCGCGCTGGTCGTAGAGCACATCGCCCGCGAGCCGGATCGTCGTGAGCGGCGTGCGCAGCTCGTGCGACACGTCGGAGACGAATCGCTGCTGCACCTGGGAGAGCGCGGCGAGCTTGGTGATCTGGTTCTGCAGACTCGCGGCCATGCCGTTGAACGACCGGGCCAGGGTCGCGATGACGTCTTCGCCCTTCTCGGGGATGCGCACCTCGAGTTGGCCGGCGGCGAGCTTCTCGCTTGTCTCGGCCGCCATGCGCACCGGGCCGACGACGAGCCGCACGACGATGTAGGTGACGGCGCCGATGAGGATGACGAGGGCGAGGCCGCCGAGCCACAGGGTCTGCTGGATGAACCACAGCGTTGCCTGCGTATCGCTGAGGTTGAACACGAGGTAGAGCTCGTACTGTCCCGAGTTGGGAACGTCGAGCACCGAGCCCACGACGATGCCGGGGTCGACCGTGCCGTCCTCCTGCACGAGCGAGACGGACTGCCAGTACTGTCGGCGGTCGGTCGAGGTCGAGACGAGTTCGACGAGCTCAGGCGAGATCACCGCAGCCTCGTTGAGTGTCGGGCTCACCTTGTTGATCGGGATGCGCGCACCCGACTGGCCCGCGGTGCGTCGGATGGCGATGAGGGTCGAGCGGTCGGGGCTGGACGCGGACTGCAGTGCAGCCTGCGCCGCGTTGTCCATCGCGCGCTCGAGATCGAGCCCGACAGACTCCTCGGTCGCGTCGAACCTGTTCTGTGCCGCGACGTTGGAGCGCTCGGAGCTGTCGAGCGCGGAGTCCAACCGCCCGGTGAACAGGTTGTTGCCGACACTGAACGAGATGTACGCGCCGATGATGCCCACGGCGAGCGCCGAGAGGGCAACGGAGATCGCGACGGTACGCAATTGGAGCGACGCCCGCCAAAATCCGGCGAGGCGGCGCACCCAGGAGCGCCAGTCAAGATCGAACACGGGACCCTAGGCGGCGCTGCCCGCGCGATAGCCGACGCCGCGCACGGTCATGACGATGCGGGGATTGTCGGGGTCGACCTCGACCTTGGCGCGCAGGCGCTGAACGTGCACGTTGACGAGGCGGGTGTCAGCCTTGTAGTGGTATCCCCAGACCTGCTCGAGCAGCATCTCGCGGGTGAACACCTGCTGCGGCTTGAGAGCGAGCGCGAGCAGGAGCTCGAACTCGAGGGGGGTGAGGTTGATGCGGTCGTCTCCGCGGCGCACCTCGTGGCCCGCGACATCGAGGCTGAGGTCACCCACGGTGAGCGAGCCGGTCGGGGCATCCGGTGTCGGACGCAGGCGGGTGCGGATGCGGGCGACGAGCTCCTTGGGGTTGAAGGGCTTGACGACGTAGTCGTCTGCCCCGCTCTCGAGACCCTTGACGACATCGGAGGTGTCGCTCTTGGCCGTGAGCATGATGATCGGCACACCCGACTCCTCGCGGATGCGGGCGCACACCTCGATGCCGTCGATGCCGGGGAGCATGAGATCGAGCAGAACCAGGTCGGGCTTCGACAGGTGGAACGCCTCAACGGCGCCCGTTCCGTCAGCGCAGAAGAACGGTTCGAACCCTTCGGTGCGCAGCACAATGCCGATCATCTCCGCGAGAGCGGTGTCGTCATCGACTACAAGAATTTTGGCGTTCATAGCCCTCATCGTTGATCGGCCCGGTAACACCGGGAGAGCCAAGCTTTCGCACAAGAGTAGTCGAGTGTGAAAGCATGAATGTTGTGAAGCCCTAGCATGAGGCTTCGTCAATAGCTTTTGCTGCGGAGCGCGACCCAGGGGGCACACCGGTGACGGACAACAACACGTGGCAGTCTCCGGCCGGGATGCCCACGCCGCCACCCTCGCCCTATGGTGCGCCCGCCGCCAACACGCCGCCTCCTCCTGCGAGTCCGGCGCCTCCCCCGGCTCCCGGCCAGTATGCGCCGCCATTACCTCCCGGGCAGTTCCCGCCCCCGGCGGGGCTCTACCCGCCGCCGCCCACTCCCGTGTTCGGCGCAGGGTTCGCCCCACCCGCACCGACGGCGGGCGGCCCCGTGTGGACACCACCGCCCAAGCCGGGGCTGATCCCGCTGCGGCCCCTGGGATTCGGAACGCTCCTCGGCGCATCGTTCCAAGTGATGCGTCGCAATCCCAAACCGACCCTCGGTGTCGCACTCCTGTTCAACGGCGCGATCATCCTCCTGCTCGGCATCATCGTCGCCTTCGTCGTGATCACCGTGTTCGGTCGCATCCAGAACGCCACTGTCGACGACAGTGATGAGGTGGTTGCGGGCGCCGTGGGTATCGGAATCGTGGCCGCCCTCATACCGGTCGCCCTCTCCCTCATCGTGAGCGCGATCATCCAGGGCATCGTTTCGCTCGAAGTCGCTCGTGGAACCATCGGCGAACGCCTGCGTTTCTCCGGACTGTGGAAGCTCGCGAAGGGTCGCGTCGGCGCCCTCATCGGGTGGTCAGCCCTGCTCGTCGCGGCCTTCAGCGTGGTGATCGTCGTCTTCGCACTACTCATCACCGTCGTTGCCGTCGCATCAACCGACGCGGGCCCCGGCCCGACCATCGGCACGATCTTCCTCGTCGTGCTCGGCGGTGTCGCGCTGTCGCTCTGGCTCACCACGAAACTCTGTCTCGTGCCGAGCATCCTCATGCTCGAGCGGCTCACACTGGGATCGGCCATCGCCCGATCGTGGACGCTCACCCGCGGATTCTTCTGGAAGACTCTCGGCATCACGCTGCTCGTCAACATCATCATCCAGACGGCAACCCAGATCATCTCCGTGCCGATCAGCCTCGTCGCGACACTTCTCGGTTCACTCATCAACGTCAACAGCGAAGAGGAGACAGCGCTCGTCATCGGCGCCGCATCGGCAATCGCGAGCGCCGTTGTGAGCATCGTGCTCGGGGCGGTGGCCAGTGTGCTCTCCGCGTCAGTCGTCACACTCATCTACATCGACATCCGGTTCCGGCGCGAGGGCCTCGACCTCGAGCTCTCCCGCTTTGTCGAAGCACGCCAGAGCGGCGACACGAGTATCGCCAACCCCTACGAGCGCGCGACGCACAGCACGCAACCGGCGAACGACTCACCCTGGGCATGACAGTCATCTCCCGAATCCTGAGCGCGATTCCCGTCGACCCCGACGGCCCCCAGGGCCAGCAGTGGGTGCGCGATGAGCTCGCCAAGCCCGAGTACGAGGCGGCGCGCCCGACCTGGTTCGACCGGCTCTCCACGAGCGTCTTCGAGTGGCTCTCCTCCCTCGACTTCGGCGGCGACGGTGGTCCTCCCGGCTCGGGGCTCGTCATCATCCTCGTGATCGTGGGCGTGGTGATTCTCGTCGCGTTCCTGATCTTCGGGCTCCCCCGCCTCAATCGCCGCAGCCGGGTCACCGGAACACTCTTCGGTGACGACGACTCACGCACGGCTGCATCCATGCGCAAAGCCGGTGAGGATGCCGCGCGCGCCGGCGACTACGCGACAGCCATCGCAGAGCTCTTCCGCTCGATAGCCCGAGGGCTGGCGGAGCGCTCCGTGCTCACCACAACGCCCGGAACCACCGCCCACGACTTCGCGACACGGGCCGGACGTGCGTTCGCCGATCACGCCATCGCGCTCGACGCAGCGGCCGTCGCCTTCGACAGCGTGCGCTACCAGGGCGGCGAGGGATCCGTCGAACAGTTCGAGTCCGTCGCGGCGCTCGAACTCGCGCTGCGTTCGGCCAAGCCTGTTCTCACGGCGGTGGGCGCATGAGTACAACAACCGATTACGAGATCCTCACCCCGACGACGCGCGTGCGCGTGCGGCGCTGGGTCTACTGGATCGTCGCGTTCACCGTTGTGCTCATCATCGCTGTGGTCGGCCTTCTCGTTCGCGGCTCGACCCAGATCGGCCAGGCACTCGACGCCACCAACCCCGGGCCGGGCGGCGCGAAAGCTCTCGTCGAGGTGCTGCGCCAGCAAGGGGTGGATGTCACTGTCACCTCCACGCTCGCCGACACCGAGAAGGCGGTCACCGACACGGCCAACACGACGCTCTTCGTCTATGACCGTGACTTCATCCTCGACGAGACCGACAACAGCAGGATCGTGGAACTCGCCGACACCCTCGTGCTCCTCGACCCCAACTACGACCTGCTCGAACTCGCCGCCCCCGCGATCGCCATGGCCGGCTCGGTCGAGGGCACCATGCAGGCGGACTGCGATGTCTTCGCGGCGACGCAGGCCGACGAGATCGCGGGCGACGGCAGCGGCTACCGCATCGTCGACGACACTGTCGACGCCGAGGGCTGCTTCACAACCGACGACGATATCTACTCGCTCGTGCGGGTGGAGAGCGCGGGCAAGACCGTCTCAGTGATCGGCACGACGAGCGCGCTGACCAACGAGTTCATCGGCGACCGCGGCAATGCCGCACTCGCCCTCAACCTGCTCGGCGAGAACGAATCACTCGTCTGGTACATCCCGGGCATCGGGGATCTCCTCGGCGAGAGCGCACCGACGCTCGGAGAGCTGAGCCCGCCGTGGGTCACCCCGTCGATCCTGCTCGTACTGCTCGGAGGCATCACGGCCGCCGTCTGGCGCGGTCGCCGCTTCGGCCCGCTCGTGATTGAGAACCTGCCCGTGATCGTAAGGTCGAGCGAGACCATGCAGGGGCGCGCGCGGCTCTACCAGAGCAACTCGACGAGGCTCCACGCCCTCGACGCGCTGCGCATCGGCACGATCTCGCGGGTCGCAGCGGCGTGCGGGTTGCCGCGCGCGGCCACCGTCGACGACGTGATCGCCGCTGTTGCGAGTGTGACGGGGCGGGACATCCAGTCGGTGCGTGCGCTTCTCATCGACGCTGACCCCGGCTCCGACCGCGACCTCGTGTCACTCTCCGACGACCTGCTCGAACTCGAGCAGCACGTCGCAACCAAGCTCAAGCCCGTCTGAAGCCCCACGAATGAAAGAGAATGGCTCAATGAACGAACATGACCTGCGCGATGCTTTCACGCGAGTGCGCACCGAGGTGGGCAAGTCCGTCGTCGGCCAGGATGCCGCTGTAACCGGACTCATGATCGCCCTGCTTTCTGGCGGCCACGTTCTGCTCGAGGGAGTGCCGGGTGTCGCCAAGACCCTGCTCGTGCGCACGCTGAGCCACACCCTCAAGCTCGATGCGACGCGGGTGCAGTTCACTCCAGACCTCATGCCGGGTGACGTCACGGGGTCCCTCGTCTACGACGCCAAGGCGGGCGAGTTCGAGTTTCGCAACGGGCCGGTGTTCACCAACATCCTTCTCGCCGATGAGATCAACCGCACGCCCCCGAAGACGCAGTCAGCGCTGCTCGAGGCGATGGAGGAGCGCCAGGTCTCAGTAGACGGCGTGAGCCGCAAGCTCCCGGTGCCGTTCATGGTCGCTGCGACGATGAACCCGGTCGAGTACGAGGGCACGTACACGCTGCCCGAGGCGCAGCTCGACCGCTTTCTCCTCAAGCTCGTGCTCGATCTTCCCGAGCGGAGCGACGAGATCGAGGTGCTCACACGCCACGCGGCTGGATTCAACCCGCGCGACCTCTCCGCGGCGGGAGTCGAAGCCGTGCTCGATGCTGACCAGCTCGCAGCGGCCCAGGGCTTCGTGGCCGAGGTTGGAGCGAGTGCAGACGTCATCGGCTACGCCGTCGACCTCGCGCGTGCGACTCGCCAGAGTCCCTCGGTGAAGCTCGGCGTGAGCCCGCGTGGAACGACCGCACTGCTCGGCGCGTCCAAGGCATGGGCCTGGCTCAACGGTGCCAACGCGATCACCCCCGACCACGTGCAGGCCATGGCGCTCCCGGTATTGCGTCACCGCCTGCAGTTGCGCCCGGAGGCCGAGCTCGAGGGTGTCTCCGCCGATGCGATCCTGCGCTCGATCCTGCAGCAGGTGCAGGTGCCGATCTAGCCATGGCTGTTTCCGGGTACTTCGTGGCGCTGGTGTTCATCGGCGTCGTGCCGATCGTTCTCACTGGCGAGCCCGCGTGGCTGCTCATCTGGATCGGCGTCGTCATCGCCGCAGCCATCGTCGACCTCGCCCTCGCCGGGTCCCCGCGAGCACTCGAGCTCGAACGCACTCTCCCGAGCGCGATCCGTCTCGGTGACAGCGCGGAGGCTACTCTCTACCTCACCAACTCGGGGCGCCGCACGGTGCGCGGATCGGTACGCGACGGATGGCCTCCATCGGCCGGAGCCACCTTCAACCGCACCCTCATCGCGATCCCGGCCGGCGAGCGCCGCGCCGTCACCACGCTGCTCACCCCGTTCCGCCGCGGTGAGCGCCGTGCAGCGCACGTCACGGTGCGATCCTTCGGTCCACTGCGCCTCGTCGCGCGCCAGTCGACGGCACGCATGGGCGGAGCGGTCACAGTGCTCCCGCCATTCAACTCGCGCAAGCACCTTCCCTCCCGCCTCGCCCGCCTGCGCGAACTCGACGGCATGACCAGTGTCATGGTGCGCGGGCAGGGCACCGAGTTCGACAGCCTCCGTGACTATGTGCGCGGCGACGACGTGCGGTCGATCGACTGGCGCGCGACGGCACGGCGCAAGGATCTGGTCGTGCGCACGTGGCGCCCCGAGCGCGATCGCAGGGTGGTCATCGTGGTGGACTCCGGCCGAACCTCAGCCGCACGCATCGACAATGAGCCCCGCATCGACACGGCGTTCGAGTCCGCCCTGCTGCTCGCCGCCCTCGCCTCGCGCGCGGGCGACCGCGTCGACCTGGTCATCTTCGATCGACGCGTGCGCGGACGCGTGCAGGGCGCAACCGGGGCCGACCTCCTCAATCGAATGGTCACCACGATGGCGCCGATCGACCCCGAGCTCATCGAGATGGACTGGAGCGCCGTACCCGCGCTTGTGCGCTCAGTCACGTCGCAGCGCGCGCTCGTCGTGCTCGCGACATCCATCGATGCCGCTGGAGCATCTCGTGGACTGTTGAGCGTGCTGCCTCAGCTGACCCGCCGACACACCGTTGTTGTCTCGTCGGTCACCGACCCCGCTGTGCTCGCCGCGACGCTCGACCGCTCGAACCGCACCGAGGTGTACAACGCCGCGGCGTCCGAGCGTGCCCTGCTGGACATCGCGCGGGTGTCAGCGGCGATTCGCCAGTTGGGTGGCGAGGTGGTCTCCGGCGCTCCCACTGACCTGCCGCCCGCCCTCGCCGACGCCTATCTCGCGCTCAAGGCGGCCGGGCGACTGTAACCTCGCGTACTTTGATGGCGTGGGCTCTACCTCGGGGGTAGGGTCGAAACACGGTTCAGCCCATTCACAGAAAGCAGGTCGGCTCGTGGCAACTAACGATGTCGTAAACGCTGACGTCGATCTCGACGCAGCCCCCACCCTTGTCCGTCGCCTCGGCGCAGAGGTCTTCGGCACGTTCGTGCTGGTCTTCGGCGTCATCGGCACGGCACTCTTCTCATCGGCGAACACCGGATGGCTCGGCGTCTCCCTCGCCGTCGGTCTCACCGTCATCGGTTCCGCCTACGCGGTCGGCCACATCTCGGGTGGACACTTCAACCCCGCCGTGAGCATCGGTGCGGCAGCTGCCGGACGATTCGCGTGGAGCGACGTGCTTCCCTACATCGCCGCACAGGTTGTCGGTGGCGTGCTCGCCACGACGATTTTGTTCGCGATCCGCGCTGACGGCCCCGCAGACCTCGGCACCTTTGCCGACGTCTCGAATGGCTTCGGCGATCACTCCCCCGCCGGATACGGCCTCGTCGCCGTCATCCTCGCCGAGGTCGTGCTCACCGCGATCTTCCTGTTCGTGATCCTCGGTGTCACCGACCGTCGTGCGCCGAGCGGCTTCGCGCCCCTTGCGATCGGCCTCACGCTCACGCTCATCCACCTCGTCGCGATCCCGATCAGCAACGCGTCGGTCAACCCGGCTCGTTCGATCGCCACGGCCGTCTTCGGCGGCGGCGACTCGCTCGCCCAGCTCTGGGTGTTCATCGTCGCCCCGATCGTCGGCGCGCTCATCGCGGGCCTCGCGTACCGCCCGCTGTTCGACCGCGCAGGCAAGTAGCTTCGAAGAATGGATGCCCCGGGCTTCGGCTCGGGCGCGGTGGAGCTTGGGCAATCGCGCCAGCGATTGCGCGACCCCAGCGCCGAAGGAGCCTGCGACTGAGGACGCGGACTCGGCTCGGGGCATTTGTTCGCCTAATAGCGCTTGCGGGCCCCGTTCTGCTGCCCGCAGTCAGCGCTTAACCTGCGACGAGCTGCTTCGCCCCGGCCTCGAACTCGTCGAGGTCGCCGGTCTGGCCGAGGCGGTACGAGCGACGACCCACACCCCACTGGTAGAACAGGAACGCGCCGAGAGCGACGGTTCCGATACCGATCTTGACCGGCCACGGCCAGTCCTGGCGGGTCACGAAGCCCTCGATGACTCCCGAGACAAAGAGGGCGAGAGCGAGCCCCACGACCACCGTGAAGAGCGCACGGCCGTCCTCGGAGAGCGCGCGCGTTCGCGTGCGTGCGCCCGGGGCCACCCAGGCCCAGAAGATGCGCATGCCCGCGGCTCCCGCGACGAAGATCGAGTACAGCTCGAGCTGGCCGTGCGGGGCAATGTAGAGAAAGAAGACGTCGAGGCGGTCGTACTCGGCCATCATCGCCGCGCTGAGTCCGAGACTCTGCGCGTTACTGAACATGACGTAGGGCGTGTAGACCCCGATGATGCCGAAGGCGATGGACTGCGCGGCGATCCAGGCGTTGTTGGTCCAGACGAAACTCGTGAACGCGGTGCCGGAGTGCTCCGAGTAGTAGTTCACGAAGTCCTCCTTCGCGTACTGCTCGATCGCACCGGGGTCGCCGAGGGTAGCGAGTACCTCCGGGTTGGACATGCCCCACCACGCGTAGAGCGCTGCAACGATGAATGAGAGCCCGGCGATCACGAGGCTCAGCCAGCGAATGCGGTAGAGCGCCGCGGGCAGGTGGTAGGCGAAGAACTCGGGGATGCGGGAGAAGACGTTTGACGTCGTTCCGGTGAATCGCAAGCGCGCCCGCGACAGGAAGATCGACAGCCGTTCGCCCTCGAGGGAGCCGGCCGTCGTCGTGCGGATCGCCGAGAGATCGGACGCCCCCGACTGGTACCGCTCGATCAGTTCGTCGGATTCCGGGCCGGTGAAACGGCGCTTCTTGCCCAAACGGGCAAGGCGATCCCACTCTTCGCTGTGAGCGGCTGAGTATGCGTCAAGATCCATCTGCTTAAATGATTGCATGCCGACCACTGAGCACGTCGCCTCCGACGCCTACGAGGGCCAGGAAACCGAGCTCATGACCGGCGAGGCGGTCGCGCTCGAGCTGCGTCCGGCGAGCTTCATCGTGCGTGCGGCAGGCGCGATCATCGACTACCTCGTGTACTTCGGTGGCTACATCCTGCTGTTCATCTTCTTGCTGCCGCCTATCGTCACGACCCTCGGCCTCAACGAGGCGGTCATGAACGCGGTGTCGATCGTGTTTCTCGTGCTGTTCATCGTCGTCGCTCCGATGGTGGTCGAGACGCTCTCGCACGGTAAGTCCCTCGGTCGACTCGCCCTCGGCACCCGGATCGTGCGGGACGATGGCGGGGCCGCAGGGTTTCGGCACGCCTTCATCCGCTCGCTCGTCGGCGTTCTCGACATCTACATGACGTTCGGCGGTTTCGCTGCCGTCACCTCCCTGCTCACCGCGCGCTCGAAGCGCCTCGGTGACCTGCTCGCGGGAACCTTCAGCCAGTACGAGCGCTACTCGAAGGAGCCGCGACCCGTCTACGGCGTTCCCGCCGACCTCGCCCAGTGGGCGCTCACCGCGGACGTCGGACGGATGCCCGACCGCCTCGTTCGACGCATCGCGCAGTTTCTCGCGCAAGCGGCCCACCTTTCGGGCAGCTCCCGTGACCGGATCGCCAGGGAACTCGCCCATGAGGCAGCGCCCTACGTCTCACCCCTGCCGTCCGTGAGCGCGGAGCTGTTCCTCGCCGCGATCACCGCCCTGCGGCGCGAGCGCGAGGCGACGGCACTCGAACTCGAGAAGTCAGGGCTCGAGCGCCTTGAGCCGGTGCTGACCGGGCGCCCGCACGGGTTTCCGAAGCGCTGATCGAGCGGGTTGAAGAGCGCGCCAGCGCGTATTGAAACCGGGTTTCGATACAAGCGCTAGAGCGCTTTACTCAATCAGCTCAACGACCTAGTAGCGGTAGTGGTCGACCTTGTAGGGGCCGGCAACATCCACACCGATGTACGCAGCCTGCTCGGGCGACAGCTCGGTGAGCACGACGCCGAGGGCGTCGAGGTGCAGGCGGGCGACCTTCTCGTCGAGGTGCTTGGGGAGCACGTACACGCCGATCGGGTAGTTCTCCCCGTGCGCGTAGAGCTCGATCTGGGCGAGCACCTGGTTGGTGAAGGAGTTGCTCATGACGAACGACGGGTGGCCGGTGGCGTTTCCGAGGTTCATCAGGCGACCCTCGGAGAGCACGAGGACGGCGCGGCCCGAAGGGAGCCTCCACTCGTGCACCTGCGGCTTGATCTCGATCTTCTCGGTGCCCGCGAGAGCCTCGAGGCCCGCCATGTCGATCTCGTTGTCGAAGTGGCCGACGTTGGCGACGATCGCGAGGTGCTTCATCCCGAGCAGGTGGTCGACGGTGATGACATCCTTGTTGCCCGTGCCGGTGACCCAGATGTCGACCTGATCGAGCACTGCCTCGATCGTGGTGACCTGGAAGCCGTCCATCGCCGCCTGGAGGGCATTGATCGGGTCGACCTCGCTCACGATCACGCGAGCGCCCTGACCCTTGAGCGCTTCGGCTGCGCCCTTGCCGACATCCCCGTAGCCGGCGACGAAGGCGACCTTGCCGCCGATGAGCACGTCGGTCGCGCGGTTGAGTCCGTCGGGCAGCGAGTGGCGGATGCCGTACTTATTGTCGAACTTCGACTTGGTCACCGAGTCGTTGACGTTGATGGCCGGAAACTGCAGCTCGCCGCTCTTGGCGAGCTCGTAGAGGCGGTGGACTCCCGTTGTGGTCTCCTCGGTGACGCCCTGGATCTCGGCGGCAATCGTGGTCCAGCGGTCGGAGGAGACGGCGAGGGAGGCGCGGAGGGTGTCGAGGATGACCGTCCACTCGTGCGCGTCACCGGGAGCAGCGTCGGGCACAGCGCCGGCGAGTTCGAACTCGCGCCCCTTGTGCACGAGCACCGTGGCATCCCCACCGTCGTCGAGGATCATGTTGGGGCCGTCGAAGCCTTCTGTGCTCCAGTCGAAG
>Ga0247813_10000986_pt1 | contig 22797 bp, 16 predicted proteins | sample UWRJL169409C1_FD_180719 | JGI IMG/M metagenome (GOLD analysis project Ga0247813, IMG submission 180719) | Plant litter microbial communities from Arlington Agricultural Research Station in Wisconsin, United States - UWRJ-L169-409C-1 | ecosystem: Environmental > Terrestrial > Plant litter >...
ACCATGGATTTGTCTTGTTGATTGAAATAGCCTTTTTTATGTCAATTTCTGCTTCAGGTATCCGATCCAGGCGATATTTCAATAAGGCGAGTTCATAATAGGCCGCATCATTATTTGGGTCAAGCGAAACAATTTTACTGAAACTTATATTTTCCCTGATATAGTCATCATTCAACTTGTCACGTAATCCTGCAAAAAAGAGTTGTTTTATGGTCGTACTATCGGTAGCCGACAGCGCTTTGATTTGCGCATTGCTATGCAGTGCTGCAAATAACATCAACCATAAAACAACAGCTAATTTCATATCAATTATTTACCTGTATGTCCATATCCTCCTGCGCCACGTGCAGTATCACTTAGTTCTTCTACACTATCCCAAACCACAGTTTCATGTTTGGCAATAACCATCTGTGCTATCCTGTCGCCATTTTTCACGACAAAGTCAGTATCAGAATGGTTAATCAGCAATACTTTGATCTCCCCTCTGTAGTCAGCATCAATTGTGCCTGGTGAATTAACAATGCTGATTCCATTTTTATAAGCCAAACCACTTCGCGGGCGAATCTGAGCTTCATAACCAATCGGTAATTCAATATGTAAACCCGTAGGAACTAATACACGTTGTGCAGGTTTAATTACAATTTCTTCTGCTGTAAAGGCACGCATATCCATTCCAGCAGCATGAGCTGTTTCATATTGTGGTAATGCTAATCCTGACTTGTTAATAATTCTAATATTCATTGATTGTGTTATTTTGTTTTCAATAATTTAATAATGTCACCTTTTTCCAACTGAAATATGCCTGCCAGAAATAAAATCAGCAAACCATTTCCTATAAATATGTTTTGTTTAAAGGTATAAAATGATAGATAAACCAACAAAATGGACACGCTTAAATATCCTGCCATCCGTTTCAGATTATAAGGTATGGGATAGTGTTTTTGTCCCAATACATAAGAGATAACCATGATCATAAAATAGGCAAGCATGCTCACCCAGGCAGAACCCATATAGCTGTATTTGGGAATCAGAATGATGTTCATAACGATAGTAAATACCGCCCCTATCAGAGAAATATAAAGACCATACCGGGTTTGATCTGATAGACGGTACCAGATAGAAAGATTCATATAAATCCCCAGACAAACATAACCGAATAATAAAAATGGCACTGCCGGTAATCCTATCCAGAATTTACTGTTAATGAAATATTTTAAGATTCCAATATTAGCAATTAGTCCGACAAATAAAATCGCCAATGCCAGTACGAAGTAATTTAATATGGTAGCATAAGTATTTTTAGCATTTTCATTTTTAGCATGACTGAAGAAAAACGGCTCTGCTCCTAATCGAAATGCGGTGTTAAAAATACTGATAAAAATAGCCAGCTTGCATACAGCTCCATAAATTCCTATCTCATGGTCTGCAATGTTAGTAGGCAGGTATTTACTCAATAAGATCTTGTCCAGATTTTCATTGATAATAAATGACAAGTTAGCCACCAGCACCGGCCAGCTGTAGCCAAACATTTTGTAAAATAATGATTTATCAAATTTCAATTGCAGGTCCCGGAACTGCGGCAGCAGCATAACTAAAGTAACTATGCTGGCGATAAGGTTGGAAACAAACACATATCCTATCCATTTAGGCCTGAACCAGCCAGCTAACCATTCGGCACCCGGCCCATGATGTTTTATTAACGCGGGTATGATGAAAATGAAGAGCAGATTGAAGCCAACAAAAAAACCTATATTCAGAAATTTAATCAGACTGTACTTGAAAGGTTTCCCATCAGCTCTTAACTTGGCAAATGGAATAATACTGATAGCATCGAAAAAAAGAACCCAGACAAAAAATTGCACATATTTCCGCTGATCTGCTAATCCGGAGATGTTTCCATTTAAAGTAAACCGGGCAAAATAATCATTAAAAACAAGGCCTGTGATTAAAAATAAAACAGCCATGAAGCTAATAATCCAAAAACTATTATTGTATACCTCCTGCTTCCTGTCTTCGTGTTTGTTCAGGTAACGAAAAAAGGTAGTTTCCATTCCAAAAGCAAGAATGGGATTAATTAAGCTCACATAACTATACATTTTTGTAAACACCCCATATACACCTTCTGCATACACGGTGGTATAGATAGGCGTCAGAATAAAATTGAACAGCCTGGAGAAAATAGTGCTCAGACCATAAACCAATGTCTGCCCGGCAAACTTTTTATAGATCGACATGCGCTGGCTTACTTTTTAATAATTTCAAAATTCCTGTAGTTCTTCAGTTCGCCGTTGGTCACTTCTACATTTTCAATCTTAGCCCTGTCTGGTCCTTCATTACACCATTCCAGAAAAACTTCCAGCAAAGTATCATCACCTTCAGCTTCAATATATAAACTACCATCTTTTTCGTTTCTAACCATTCCCCTAACCCCCATCTGGTCGGCTACTACTTTTGTGGTGTATCTAAAAGATACACCCTGCACTTTACCTGTTATTCTTATAACTATATGTTTCATCAATGATATTTATTTTTTTCTGTTAATATTGTTTTTGTCGGCAGTGCCATCGTCTCTTATCCGTTGTGAAGCTCTTTTCCCAATCTCCAGCCTGCCATCATTAATATCAGCGTCAAACATACCTAATTTTGCTCTTGCCCTTCCCAATAAGTCTGTTAAAAAAAATGATTTTTAGTACAAACGGCAAATGCTCGTATGATCTGTTATATTGCCTTCTACTAGTCCCTCAATCAGATTAATTCCTGGTGACTTACCTATTTCCAAAGTTCCAAACCGGGCACTTATTCCCAGAAAATCCGCACCGTTTAAGGTTGCCCAACATAACAATTCTTCAAATCTTACCGGATAGTTGTCCTGAATCGTTTTCATCTCTGCGAGAATACTCAAACCATGATTACTGGCCAGACTGTCAGTTCCAAGCGTAATCTTAACTCGCGCACCTCTCAATAGTTCAACGTCGGGCAGCCTGTCTTCAATATACTGATTCGCATTCGGACACAAACACCAGTATAAATTTTCATGATTAGTAGTCGCAAATTCAATATCTTCCATGCTTGTGAATGTATTATGAACCAATAAGGTGCGTGGCGCTGTGGCCAATAACGGAAGATAAGTCTGGAGAGAAGTTTTACCCGCAGGTTTAAAAAAAGAAATATCCAGTCCCAGGAATGAATATAAATTCAAAAAATGCCCGGTCTTAGTTTCAAAAAAATCATTCTCCGCTATTGTCTCCTGATTATGTATGGAAACAGCATCTCCGGCATCGTTAGAAAGTTGAGCGATCTCAGCAAATAAGGCTTCAGAAACAGAATAAGGCGCATGTGGTACAACGGTAGCCTTTAAGGGAAAAAAGGCTGATGCGGTTTCTTTTGCTTTTTCAACAATCTCTTTTGCACGTAGAGGATTAAAACCCATAGCCTCGACAAAAGTATGGTAATAGAGGCGACTACCGGACTTCACTTCTCTGGAAATTACCTGATTTGAGATGTCGCCCACAGCAACAATTCCATTTAAATACATCTCCTCATCTGCTTTCAGCATTGCTGCATTTATTTCTTCGGCTGATTTTTCACGCTGCTGCATCACTTGCTGTACAAAGCCCGGCAGACCGGTATGAATAGCTATCTTTCCTTTAAGATGTGATAATTCCAGATGACAGTGTGTATTAACAAGACCGGGTACGATTACCCCTGTATAATGTTTTATAGGCGTCAATTTCCGCTCCTGAGCCTCTACAGCAGTAAAAACTCCGGTGATGGTTCCATTTTCAGAGATAGCAATAACTCCATTCTTTAATGGTGTGGAACTAACCGGGTAAATCCAGGATGCTGACAGGTAAGAACTCATTTTACAAATTACGGTTATTCTTACGAAAGCTTAAAAGATTGCAGGGTATTTTATATTTTCACTCTTTGTAACAATACTTTACAAGGTACCTCCGAAGTAACAGTTACATAATGATCTTTATGCAGGGGAATAGTAAGATAATCTCCTCTTTTTAAACTATGAATTTCGTTTTCAATGGTGATCGTACAAGTCCCTTCCAAAATGAGGAATTTTTCGTATTCATCGTCATGTACTTCCTGGGGAGCCATCTCTTTAATCCAGACTATCGCACTGATCAATTTCTCAGTTGCGCTCAGGATTTTAGCATATACATCTTCAAATCCATCGGTAAGAACCATATCCTTCCGTTCTATCCATTGCGCGTAATCAGCTATTTGTGAAGCCTCATTCAATATTGGCGGACTGCTAAATTCTTCCCCAGCCTTCATCCGTTCCATATAATCGATAGTTGCCATTAAAAAAGGCTTTATAATTGGATCCGGTGCTATAGCATTGGCTAAGGCATCTCGTTCCAGTGCTACACTTATCGCATTAATTTCCTCCATTATTTCAGGGAAATTCTTAGCCATTTGTTCCACCTCATCATTCTCTATTGCAGTGGTTAATTCCAAAACATATAATTCTAAAATGCCAGATGCAATGAATTCCCCGCAATTTTTCATGTTATTACCGTTCCTTTTAACTGTTTAAGTATTTTGATCATATTACCACGCAGCATAACCACTGGAATTCCTAATTGTTCTGCCGCTGATGAAAAACTGCAACCTTTAAAATAAATCAGAAAAATAGCCTTTCTAACATCTTCATCTATCTCATTAGCAAATCTTTCCCCGTCACCCTCGTTCTTCTGCTGTAAAAAGAATTTGATATCAGTTGCATAAACAAGGTCAATTTCTTCGCGGATTTCATTATCAATAAATTGCTCATTCGTAACAGACTTAAATGATTCACATCCTTTCACCATCTTTAACATCCAGGTAAACAAACGTTCCTTAGACGGATCAAATGTCAGGCGTTTATTCCACATTTCGCAAAAAGATGCCTTAACGCATTCCTCAGCAAGATTAACATCTCCAAAAGTTCGTATCAATACACCTAAAACGGCTGGAGCATATTTATTGTATATATTTCTATAATCCTTTTCATCCCCCCGCCGAAACAAGGCAACCATATTTTTATCCATTTCATCCAAAGGAGAAGGATTTTTCATAAATTTTAATGTTTGGTGGTATAAAAGTAGATATTTTGATTTATCCATCAAAATCATTTGTATAAGATGGCATAAAGATTGTTTAATCCTGAAAATGAAGCACATATTAACATTAACAGGCATATCATTTTTACTGCTGTATACTATGGCTTCCTGCAGATCCGGCGCCGGAAACTTGTTTAAAACAACCTCTCCTCACGAGCAATATCAAAGAAAGTTGGTTGCTGCAGGCCTTGATAAAACTTCAATGGGTAAAGCATGGAGCACGATGGCGAATCAAAGTTTAAATAACGCGCTGCTTATTACTCTGCCTTTTAAAGCAAATGGCTATTTCGCAGCCGAAAAAATTCCTGCTATGGCTTATCGTTTTGAGGGCTTACGCGGACAAAAAATAAGTATTCATCTAATTCGGTCTGCAGCACGTGCTAATCATATTTATATAGACCTGCTTACAAAGCAGGATAATGGTGAGTTTAAAGTTATCTCCTCTGCGGATACCACGGGTAAACCACTTATCGTGGAGATGCAGGAGAATCTCACGTATTTTATCAGGTTGCAACCGGAATTGCTCAGCAGTGCCGCTTATACCATTGAGATTAAAGCAGGTCCTTCTCTGAATTTTCCCTTAACAAATAATAGCCGCAAAAATATCATGAGTCTTTTTGGCGACGGCAGAGATGCCGGATCCCGGAAACATGAAGGAATTGATATCTTTTCACCTTTCCATACACCGGTCCTTGCAGCTGCAGATGGAACCGTCACCAGGGTCAATGAAAATAATTTAGGTGGTAAGGTAGTTTGGATGAGACCTGAAGGAAAAAATTACACACTCTACTATGCACACCTTGATCAGCAAATTGCTGTAGAAGGTCAGCAAGTAAAAAGTGGCGATACATTAGGCCTGATGGGCAATACCGGAAACGCAAAAACCGCAAGTCCGCATCTCCATTTTGGAATCTACACGCCCAACGGCACAGTCGATCCGCTACCTTTTGTCAATCCGGTCATCCTGCCTCTACCTGAAGTTACCGCAGCTGTTAACCTGTTAAACACCCAGGCAAGAACAAAAGGCAAAACCAACTTATACTTATCGGCATCTTTAACAGATCAGTCTGCTGTCACGCTGCCAACCGCCACTGTGATCTTTATTAATTCAGCCTACAAAAATGCTTATAGCGTAGAACTTCCTGATGGGAAAACAGGATTTATTAAAAGCAGACAGTTAACCGCTCTGGCACCCCTCAAAAAGATAAAAATAACCTCCTCCCCCTTGCCTGGCTATGAGCAACCGGGAGAACCCATGGTTATAAAAACCAATTTCAGTCCGGGTGAAACAATTAGCGTAATAGGTGTTTTTTCTAATTACCTGCTCGTTAGTGGCGATACAAAAGAAACGGCCTGGATACTTAATAACGGCTCATGGTAGCCCTATTAATTTATTTTGGTAGCATATATGGGTATTAATTGATTACTTTGTAAAAAGATACCATATTAATTCAACTGTTTATGTCTGATTATACTACCCGATTAAATAAATACATTAGTGAAAGCGGCCTGTGCTCAAGAAGAGCGGCAGATAGATATATAGAACAGGGAAATGTATATATTAACGGGAGAAAAGCCAAAATTGGCGATCAGGTTTATTTTGGTGATATCATCACAGTTAACGGACAAACAATCGAACCTAAGGAAGCAGAAAACACAATCCTGATAGCTTTTAACAAGCCCGTAGGTATTACAAGCACAACAGAAGCAGGAGTAAAAAGTAATATTGTCGATTATGTGAACCATAGTGACAGAGTTTTCCCTATCGGTCGCCTTGATAAAGATTCACAAGGATTGATCTTCATGACCAACAATGGCGACCTGGTTAACAAAATTCTAAGGGCTGGTAACAACCATGAGAAAGAATACCTGGTTACCGTAAACAAACCACTTACCGACCAGTTTATCACTGGTATGGCGAAGGGCGTACCTGTATTGGGGGTAATGACTAAAAAGTGTAAAGTGGTGAAGGAAAGTCCCTTCATCTTCAAAATCACCCTAATACAAGGATTAAACCGACAAATACGCCGCATGTGTGAACATTTCGGATTCGAAGTGACCAAATTAGAAAGGATACGCATCATGAATATCAGCGTGAAAGGTTTACCTGTAGGCGAATGGAGAGAGTTAACTCCTGAAGAGCAAACCGAAATGTTTAATATGGTAGCTAAATCCAGCTCTGAATCGGATGCAGGACCAAAAAGGGTGGTTAAAAAGTCGAAGCCAAAAGAAGAAAATCTGGAAGCAAACGTTACACCGGTTAAGAGAACCAGCAGAACAAGACCTTCCGGCCCAACAAGAGGCAAAGCCGCAACGGGCAGAACAAGTGCAGCTGGCAGAGGCGATAGTGCTGAGCGATCGGAAAAAGCGGCTCCACGAGGCTCTTCAGCTTTTAAATCAACAAGCGCATCAACAGACTGGAATAAAAGTAACGGACCAAGCAGAAGACCAGTTAAACCTTCACGCGGAAAATCTGGTGCTCCGGCTGGCAAAACAAAGAGTCCAAAACGCTAATGCCATCTGTAAGTCAACTCATTATATGAAAATTGGGTGACTTATTTATTTTAGGTAACTTTGCACCAAATGCTTGCAACAACTAAAACAGATATCCGGGCGCTGGACCTGATTCAACTCCAACAGCACTTTACGCAAATGAGTGAACCTGCATACCGGGCCAAACAAGTCTATCAATGGCTATGGGAAAAGTCTGCGCGTTCTTTTGATGAAATGAGTAACCTCTCTAAAGATCTTAGAAAGAAGCTTGACGAAAATTATGCGATAAATGTAGTTGAAGTGAGCAATTCACAATTCAGCAATGATCACACCATAAAGAATGCGTTCAGGCTCTATGATGGTAACATTGTAGAAGGTGTGTTGATTCCAATGGAAGAACGCATGACCGCCTGCGTAAGTTCACAAGTAGGTTGCAGCCTTACCTGTAAATTCTGTGCAACGGGTTATATGGATCGTAAGCGGAATCTGAATGCGGATGAGATTTATGATCAGGTAGTGCTGATTGATCAGCAGGCAAAGAAAAATTACAATGCCCCTTTAACGAATATCGTTTACATGGGCATGGGTGAACCCCTATTAAATTATGCCAACGTTTTAAAGTCCATAGAGCGTATCACTGCTCCGGACGGGTTAAACATGTCTTACAAAAGAATTACTGTCTCTACAGCAGGTATCGCTAAGATGATCAAGAAACTGGGTGACGATGGCGCAAAATTTAATCTGGCACTTTCGCTGCATGCAGCAAATGATAAAAAAAGAAATGAGATCATGCCTATTAATGAGGCAAATTCATTAAAATCACTCGCTGAAGCATTAAAGTATTACTTTGCTAAAACAAAAAATCCGATTACTTACGAGTATATTGTTTTCAACAATTTCAATGACGAAATTGAAGATGCAATAGACCTGGCTAAATTCTGCAAACATGTACCATGTAAGGTGAATCTGATTGAATATAATCCTATTCAGTTTGCCGACTTCATTAATGCTGAAGGAGATAAAATTGATGCCTTTTCTAATTACCTGAAAAGCCAGGGTGTAAATACCAATATCAGACGTAGCCGCGGAAAGGATATCGATGCCGCCTGTGGCCAACTGGCAGTCAAAGAACAAGCTTCCTGATTTTTAACCTTTATATCATCAGATGAAGTTAAGTTTGCTGCATGATTTTAATCAGGCAGCTGGCAAATGACTTCCTTGGCTTACTCTTTCCTCACTTATGCAATAGCTGTGGCACACAGCTCTTTTATGGGGAAAAGGAAATATGCACGAAATGCCGCTATGATTTACCTTTTACAGACTTCCAGAATTATGCGGCTAACCCGGTTGCCAAACTCTTTTGGGGCCGAATACCTTGTAATGGTGCAATGGCCATGTTATACTTTAGAAAGGCATCCAAAGTACAGCACCTTATCCACCGCCTAAAATATAAATACCAGACAGAAACAGGTATAGAACTTGGAAAATTACTCGGTGAGCGATTATTAGCCTCTCCCATCTATCAGACTACCAGCCTCATCATTCCTGTCCCACTACATCCGAAAAAACAGAAATCCAGGGGATATAACCAAAGCGAGTATATTGCAAAGGGAATAGCTGAAATTATGCAAGTCCCTGTCAGTACTATGCATCTGATCCGTCAGTACCATACCAGCACACAAACAAAAAAGGGTCGCTATAATCGATTCGAAAATATGCAGTCTGTTTTTAAAATTTTAAATGCTGAGCAACTCGAAAATCAGCATGTCTTACTGGTAGATGATGTCATTACAACAGGCTCAACATTAGAGGCATGTGGTATGGCGCTATTAGAAACGCCAATCAAACAGCTAAGTATTGCGGCACTAGCTTACTCAGAATAAAAGAACTATTGAAATAATATTAAAGCTATGGCCGCGTTAATATACCTGAGAGCGTTAATTTAGATGGTAAGGGCCGATATTTTCTTCATAGAAATACCGGCCCTTTATCTTTTGAGTAGCTATATTCGATGTTTAGAAAATATTTTAAAATAATTAAAACCATTTGGACATATCCTACGTTTGTATATATGAGAGCGTTAATTTAAGGGTCGAAACTTCCAACAAGTTTCGGCCCTTTCTTTTTACAGCTGATCTGTAGATAGGAATGCAAATAGCAGTGACTTCATCTCTTCCGGATTAAATGGTTTCAGTACATGCCCGTTCATTCCGCATTCTACAAACTTAAAATGATCATTTTTTAGCGTAGATGCCGTTAGTGCGATGATTGGAATATTTTTATAATAATCACCATTTATTTCTCTGATAATACCTGTGGTTTCAAAACCATTAATTCCGGGCATTTTTATATCCATAAAAATCAAATGATAACGCTCTGTCATCATTTTATCAATAGCCTCATAACCATTTATTGCAGAATCTACGTCCAGACCCCATTTACTTAAAATACGCTTTGCAATTAAAATATTGATTTCATTATCATCAACAACCAATATCTTCTTACCGATGAAAACATCCATCTCAGGTCCGGCACCTTTGGCAGCAAAAATTTCTGACGATTTTTTAAAAACAATATCAAACGAAAATACAGTACCGACCCCTTCAGTGCTTTCAACTAAAATTTCCGAATTATACATATTCAACAATTTTTTAGTGATGGCCAGACCTAACCCGGTTCCCCCGTACTTTCGTGAAGTATCAGTTTTTGCTTGTGTAAAAGATTCAAAAATATAACTCTGTTTATCCCTCGGTATACCAATGCCGGTATCTTCAATTTCAAACCTGATCTCAGCATGATCAGGAGTTGCATTTAAAAGATTAATTTTTAGTTGCACCAACCCATTGTCTGTGAATTTAATAGCGTTCCCCAGAAAGTTCATCAGAATTTGATATAATCTGTTTTTATCACCAAGGAGTTGTGCAGGAATTGATGAATCAAATAAAAGAATAAGTTCATTCCCTCTCTTCTTTACATTTACCTGTAATGAGTTAACTATATCATTGGCTAATGTCTTCAGATTAAAAGGCAACACTTCAAGTTCCATCTTACCTGTTTCCATCTTGGTAAAGTCCAGAATATCGTTGATAATATGCAAGACATTCTCTCCGGAAAATTTTAAAATATTCAAATCATCAACCTGAGATATTTTAGGTTCATTCTCTAATAACAAATGTGTCATTCCAATCACTGCATTAAGCGGTGTCCGTATTTCATGACTCATTACTGAAAGAAACATTTCTTTTGCCTGACTCAACTTCAATGCTTGCTCTTTCGCCTCAATCATCCCCCGTTCTACTTCCTTACGCTGGCTGATATCAGTGATGAGGTCAATCTGCCGTTCAACTTTTCCTTTGCTATTCACAATAGGGGTATTGGAAACAGAAAGCCAGATGGGTGACCCATCTTTCTTTTCGGCAAGAACTTCGATGGAATAAGGCTGATTATTTTTGCTTTTGACTCTGGAATTTATGATTAATTCCTGATCATCGAATTTAGGCGAAAGGATATTACCTAACTGCTTCCCTTTTAATTCATCCAGCGTAAATCCAGTTAATTTTTCAAGTGAATGGTTAACCCATGTGGTGATCCCTTCATTGTCCTGAATATTGACCCCGGTATTCGTTTTACTTGCAACAAGGGACAGTAATTGCAATTCCTCTTCTGCTTTTTTCTTACCTGTTATATCAATGATAATTTCAACCTTCGCATCAACATTGCCATGGTCGTCTAATACCACAGTATTATATATTGATAACCAGATCTCTTTTTTATCTTTCCTGTAAGCCAGCAGATCAATAGTAAAAGATTGCCGCTGTTCAGTTAATTCCCTAACCTCATCAAGCAGTTCCATGTCCGTATTAGGACCTACAATCAAATCGCCCAAACGCCTGCCTTTTACATCACTCAGATCAAAGCCTGTAATCTTTTCAAAAGCAGCATTTACCCAGGTTACTTTATTGTCCGCATCATTGATAACAACAGCATTATTTACCTTGCTGGCAACAAAAGAAAGTTTCATCAGGTCACGCTCTACTTTCTTGCTATCAGTTATATCTCTGCCATAAGTATACCAGCGCTTATTTTTAGTGACCAGGTTCCAGCTAATCCACCTTATCTCATTATTTTTTCCTACAATGCGAAAATCAATATGGAATTCTTTGAGCTTCTGCTTAAGGCCATTGTTAAGCACATTAAAGACCCGGTTAATGTCTTCACTATAACATACATCCAACAAGCTTAACTCCATTGCCTCTTCCACAGTATAAGCAAGGATACGCGTCACTGCATTATTTATGAAGATTATTTTACCGTTGAAATCAAGAATACAATGTATTTCGGTAGAAACTTCAGAAATATTTAAGAGATCCCGAAAACGTTCAGAATCAGAATTGAGTTGCAGATTTTTCTTGTGCAGTGTTAAAAATGCAAGAGCCTGACTGGCAAGATTCTTAAGCATTTCTTTTTGTCTGTCAGACAGCTGATGGGGGGAGCTATCGCAGATACATAAACTACCAAGGGCAAAACCATTTTCATCAATGAGAGGAGCACCAGCGTAATAACGCACATATGGTTTTCCAATAACGGCAATATGGGTGTTAAAACGGCTATCCCCGAAGGTATCCTCTATTTCAAACACTGATCTATGCTGAATAGTATAATCACAAAAAGAAAGTGACCGCGGAATTTCCTTTACATCGGTTCCGATCGAAGCTTTTGCCCATTGTCTGTCTTTATCTATAAGATTCAGACAAACAATGGGCATTCCAAATATATCTGACGTTAATTTTATCAGACTATCAAAGCTTTCATCTGCTGGTGTATCTAAAATATCATAAGCATATAATGCACACAGTCTATCGTGTTCATCACGCTCTAATACTTCAGGGTCTATCAGCATTTTTTAAAATAATCTTTTATTTATATAGTGGAAAACGGGCTACTAAATCTGTAACTTGTTTTTTAACCTGGTTTAAGTGTGCCTCATCCTCAGGATTTTGAATTACCTGATCAATTAAGTCTACAATCTGTTCCATATTCTCTTCTTTAAAACCCCTGGTAGTGATCGCTGCTGTACCTACGCGGATACCAGAAGTAACAAATGGAGATTTATCGTCAAAAGGAACCATGTTTTTATTCACCGTAATATCAGCTCTCTCTAAGGCATTCTCAGCAAGTTTTCCTGTTATATTTTTATTTCTCAAGTCAATCAGCATCAAGTGATTATCTGTACCTCCGGAAATAATGCCGTATCCTTTAGCTACAAATGCTTTAGCCATCGCCTGAGCATTGGCCTGAACTTGTTTGATATAGGTTAAATATTCATCGCTAAGCGCTTCTCCGAAGGCAATCGCTTTAGCAGCAATAATATGTTCTAATGGCCCGCCCTGAGTTCCCGGAAAAACAGCCATATCAAGTACAGACGACATCATTCTGGTTTCGCCTTTAGGTGTTTTCAATCCAAATGGGTTTTCGAAGTCTTTGCCCATCATAATCATTCCACCACGAGGCCCACGTAAGGTTTTATGAGTTGTAGTAGTTACAATATGACAATGTGGAAGCGGATCTGCAAGTAATCCTCTTGCAATCATTCCGGCAGGATGAGAAATATCAGCAAGCACTAAAGCACCAATTTTATCAGCTACACTGCGGATAAATGCATAATCCCATTCTCTTGAATAGGCAGATGCACCACAAATGATCAATTTTGGACGCTCAGCTAATGCAACTTCTTCCAGTTTTGCATAATCAATCAGACCATCTTCTTTTTTCACACCGTAAAAAAGCGGATGATAAAGTTTTCCTGAAAAGTTAACAGGAGATCCATGAGTCAAATGGCCACCATGAGAAAGGTCAAAACCTAAAATTTTGTCACCCGGCTGAATAACCGCCAACATTACTGCAGCATTAGCCTGTGCACCAGAATGTGGCTGTACATTTACCCATGCCGCACCAAATAATTTCTTAGCACGCTCAATAGCTAATGTCTCAATTTCATCCACTACCTGACATCCGCCATAGTAACGTTTTCCTGGTAAGCCTTCAGCATATTTATTCGTTAAAACGGAACCAGCCGCTTCCATTACTTGTTTGCTTACAAAATTCTCCGAAGCAATAAGCTCAAGTCCATTCTCCTGACGGTCTAATTCCCTATCAATCAAATCAAAAATTAAAGTATCTCGTTCCATTTATCAATGTATATTTTTGTAAAAATAATGATTTTTCACCTGAATTTAAGGAGCAAATTATTTCTATGTCTAAAACCAACAGGGTTAGTTCTTTAGGATTGACTAATATTTTGCGGTTATATTAACAAAAATCACGTACTTTGTATCTTCTTGTCTATTAAAAACTGCATGGAAAACAATACCCATCCATTATTACCGAACATAAACTACCCTGCTGATTTAAAGCAGTATAAGGAAGATGACCTAGAACAAATAAGCCAGGAATTACGTCAGTATATCATTGATGTGGTGAGTGTGCATGGTGGTCATTTTGGCGCCAGCTTAGGTGTTGTCGAACTAACTGTTGCTTTACATTATGTACTCAATACTCCATATGACAAATTAGTGTGGGATGTTGGCCATCAGGCCTATGGACATAAAATCCTGACAGGAAGGAAAGCTGTTTTTCACACCAACCGTGTCCTGCATGGCATCAGTGGTTTCCCGAATATGAGCGAAAGCGAGTACGATACTTTTGGCGTAGGCCATTCATCTACTTCAATTTCAGCTGCTCTTGGTATGGCTGTTGCCTCCCATTATAAGGGAGAAAAAGACCGTCAGCACGTTGCCGTAATTGGTGATGGAGCAATGACAGCCGGCCTTGCATTTGAAGGACTGAATCATGCCGGTATCGAAAATTCTAATCTGCTGGTTATCTTGAACGACAACTGTATGTCGATTGATCCTAATGTGGGAGCCCTCAAAGAATATTTAACAAGCATCACTACTTCTAAATCTTACAACAGGTTTAGGGATGACATTTCCAGTGTACTGATTAAACTTTCAGATCTTGGGCCAAATGCGCATAAGTTTGTAAAGAAAATCGAAAAAAGTATTAAAGGCACACTCCTGAAACAGAGTAACTTGTTTGAAGCACTTAATTTTAGGTATTTTGGACCGGTAGATGGGCATGATGTAAAAAATCTGGCAGCTATTTTAAAAGATCTTAAAGATATCCCCGGACCCAAATTATTGCATTGTGTAACGGTAAAAGGAAAAGGCTTCGCACTTGCGGAAAAAGACCAGACTAAATGGCATGCACCGGGTCTGTTTGATAAAATAACAGGAGAAATTAAGAAAACTGTTCAGGAAAAACCTCAGCCCCCAAAATATCAGGATGTTTTCGGTCATACACTGGTTGAACTTGCAGAAGCAAATAAAAATATTGTAGGAATAACTCCTGCTATGCCTTCAGGATCATCCATGAATATCATGATGAAAGCAATGCCTGACCGCGCTTTTGATGTAGGTATTGCAGAACAACACGCAGTAACTTTCTCTGCAGGTTTAGCTACACAAGGGCTGCTGCCTTTCTGTAATATCTACTCCAGCTTTATGCAGCGTGCATATGATCAGGTCATCCATGATGTTGCTATACAAAATCTTAATGTTGTATTTTGCCTCGACCGTGCTGGTCTTGCAGGTGCAGATGGTGCAACTCATCATGGTGCGTATGATCTCGCTTACATGCGTTGCATCCCTAACATGACTGTTGCCTCGCCAATGAACGAGGAAGAACTAAGAAACCTCATGTATACGGCGCAGTTAGAGAATAAAGGACCGTTCTCTATCCGTTATCCGAGAGGAAATGGCGTTATGGTCGACTGGAAACGCCCTTTCAAAGAAATTGAAATTGGGAAGGGAAGAAAGATATGTGATGGAGAAGAGGTTGCAATATTAACGATTGGACACGTAGGAAACTTTGCTATCGAAGCATGCAAAGAACTAAATAGCGAGGGCATTCATCCTGCGCACTTTGACATACGTTTTATAAAGCCTTTAGACGAGGTTATGTTGCATGATGTATTCAAACGTTATAAAAAGATAGTAACTGTAGAAGACGGCTGCCTGCAAGGCGGAATGGGCTCTGCAGTACTGGAATTCATGGCTGACCACAACTACCAGGCAAATGTAATACGTTTAGGAATTCCTGACACTATTGTAGAACATGGCGAACAAGCTGAATTGTGGGATATTTGTGGATATGATACCGCGGCTATTATCAGAACAATAAAAGAAATAGCGGTTAGCCGTACCACTGCGACTATCGCTTCTTAAATAAAAGATAAAATAAAGGCCGGCTTCTTTTTACAGATAGCCGGCCTTTTGCGTATAATAATTTTTGTTATTCTACCGTAACTGATTTTGCCAGATTCCTTGGCTGATCGACATTACAACCTCGTAATAAGGCAATATGGTAAGACAATAACTGCAGAGGTATAGTAGCCAATAAAGGTAAAAATGCCTCGCTCGCATCAGGAATTTCAATGCAGTAGTCAGCCATTTTTCTAACTTCAACATCTCCTTCGGTCACAATCGCAAGTACAATCCCTTTTCTAGCTTTCACTTCCTGGATATTGCTGATTACTTTTTCATAAGAAGAGTTTTTTGTCGCAATCACCACAACTGGCATTTCCTCATCAATCAGGGCAATCGGACCATGCTTCATTTCTGCTGCCGGATAGCCTTCTGCATGGATATAAGAAATCTCTTTCAACTTCAAGGCACCTTCAAGCGCCACAGGGAAACCACTGCCTCTACCTAAGAACAGGCAATTGCGTGAATCTTTAAATTTGTGAGCAATCTCTTTAATCAGGTCGTTAGACGCCAGGGCTTGTTGTATTTTAGCAGGGATATTATCCAGTTCAGTCAATAGCTCAACTAATTTGGTTTGAGTAAGCGTTCCTTTCTGCTGCGCCATATAAAATGCCATCAGCGTCAATACGGTCACCTGCGCAGTAAATGCCTTTGTAGAGGCCACACCAATTTCCGGCCCTGCATGTGTATATACACCTGCATGTGTTAGTCTTGGAATTGAGGCACCAACTACGTTACAAATACCAAAAATTGTAGCTCCTTTTTCTTTAGCCATTTCAATTGCAGCCATAGTATCTGCAGTTTCGCCCGACTGAGAAATGGCAATTACAATGTCTTTCTCTGTAATGATAGGATTTCTATAACGGAACTCGGATGCGTACTCCACTTCCACCGGGATTCTTGAATATTCTTCTATCAAATATTCACCTACCAAACCTGCATGCCATGATGTACCACAAGCTACAATAATAATACGGTCGATATTTTTAAGTTTATCTGCATATTCTTTGATACCGCCCAATTGTACTCTGCCTTCGCTTGGATAAATCCTTCCACGCAAACAATCTCTGATAGATCTGGATTGTTCAAAGATTTCCTTTAACATGAAATGCTCATATCCACCTTTCTCCAGCATCTCCAATTTGATTTCAAGTTCCTGAATATATGGCGTCTGCACTACATTGTCTAATCTTTTGATCACCAATTCATCACGTTTCAGTAACGCAATTTCATTGTCATTAAGATATATCACATTTTTTGTATATTCAATAATAGGCGTTGCATCAGAAGCTACAAAGTATTCATCCTTGCCTACACCAATTACCATCGGACTACCTTTTCTGGCTGCTATCAGCTGATCGGGCTGGTCTTCATCCATAATTACGATTGCATAAGCACCGCTAACCTGTTGTAAAGCCAATCTAACTGCTTCAAACAAATCAACATTTTCCTTTCTATAAATCTCCTCCACCAGGTGGATCAATACCTCTGTATCTGTATCGCTGTTAAAAAGATGTCCTCTGGACAATAACTCTTCTTTCAGCGTTGCATAATTCTCTATAATCCCGTTATGGATGATGGATAGTTTTCCGTCATTCGAGGTATGAGGATGTGAATTCCTGTCAGATGGTTCACCATGAGTTGCCCAGCGGGTATGCCCCATTCCTATAGTGCCGGAAAGGTTTTTATCCTCGCCAAAATTTTCCAGTTCCTGAACTTTACCAGCCTTCTTGTAGATGTTCATATCACCCTCATTAATCAGTGCTATACCGGCACTATCATAACCGCGGTACTCTAATCTTTTTAAACCTTTTAGCACAATTGGCCAGGCTTCTCTATGTCCTATGTATCCTACTATTCCACACATATAAATATTTGCTATAAAAGTCCAAAGCTAAACAATTCCTTACTAAATTTCACATATCAATTGCACCCCATAGTGTAGAGAATTGCTACACTAACACCCAGTAGACATAAACCACAAATGACTGAAAAACAGTAACTTAAATACAAAAAACATAACCGGCATTATATTTAACAATATGCATCAGGAAGCTATACAAAAAACAGAAGAAGGATGATCTCATTTTTATGTGACAAAAATCCCGACCAATATCTCAACCAAATATAAAATACCCATGAGCTCAACCTTTTATTTAAGAAATCAGTCTTTTGATAGCTTCATAACCAATATAAAACATAATTAAATAACATCACTATGAAAAAGTTAATCTTAAGCGCAGCATTTCTCGCGTTTGCAGGTATTGCATCTGTAAAGGCAAATGAAACCAACAGCCAGTTATCAATTACTGTTCAACAGGACAGTACCACTAAAACACCTGTCAAGATAGAAGATTTGCCCGATGCGGTGAAGGCCACACTCGCATCGGAAAAATATAAAGATTGGGCACCATTGGCAGCTTATCTGGTAACAGACGGTAAAAAAACTGATTATTATCAGGTCGACGTTAAAAAAGCGGAAGAAACTGCCTCTTTAAAAATCGGTAAAGACGGGGTTGTGGTAGAATAAAAATAAATATCATTTTATAATCTATATCCCGGCTGGTGCTTAACATATAGATTATAAAATATTATTTGTTAAACTCGTCCGAAGATTTCTGTCCACAGCTTGAGCCTTAACTCTTCCATCAATCCCAGCTGCCCGGCTTTTAACCTCCATCCCCAATTACCAACAACAGTGGCAGGTGTATTCATTCGTGACCCTTGATCTAGCCCCAATATATCTTGTACAGGTAGTATTACCATTTTCGCGATAGACATATACGCTAACCTGCCCATTACCACATGAACATTTTTTTTACTTACCGTAGTCCCTGCATAATCTTCAATTCTCTGTCTGTCAGCCTTAGTGCTGTCTTGTTCGTACCATCCCAAGCTCGTGTTATTGTCATGCGTCCCTGTGTATACCACAAAATTAGTCGTGGCATAACCATGAGGTACATGCTCAGAATTTGCAATGTCCTCCCCAAAGGAAAACTGCAGCACCTTCATACCGGGCAGAGAAAATGCATCGCGTAATAAAAATACTTCTGCAGTAATCTTACCCAGGTCTTCGGCGATGAAAGGCATTTCAGGAAATTCCTGCTGCAGTATTCCAAAGAAGTCTGCTCCCGGACCTAAATGCCACTCACCATTAATTGCATTCTCTGCGCCAGCCGGCACTTCCCAGTAATCATGAAATGCCCTGAAATGATCTAATCGCAATAAATCATACAGTTCCATGTTTTTTCTGATCCGTTTCAGCCACCAGCTATACCCATTAGATTTTAAAATATCCCATCGGTAAACCGGCATTCCCCAAAGTTGCCCTTCCGCATTAAAATAATCAGGCGGCACACCTGCGACTCCCGTTAATTGGCCATCAGCATCAATGCTAAAAATCTCCGGGTTAGACCATACATCTGCAGAATCATGCCCCACATAAAATGGAAGGTCTCCATATAATTTAACTCCTTTTTTATGTGCAAAGGCTCTCAGCTGGTGCCATTGCCTGAAAAAAATGAACTGCTGCCATTTAATTTTAGTCAGCAATACTTCATTAGCTATAGAAAATTCCTGTAAAGCCTCAGTATCCCGAGATTTAAAATCCTTTTCCCATTCGTACCATGGTGCAGACTGATGCTGTTCTTTGAGCACAACATATAACGCGAAATCGTTTAGCCATTCAGATTCACTATTACAAAACTGATCAAAAGCCTTTTTCAACAAGTAATGTTTTCCCAAATTAAAATGCTGCCATGCAACATCCAGTACCTCTTTTTTCAGTACAGTAACTTTGTTGAAATCTACCTCAGTTCTGGCAGGCAATCTGTATTTTCTCAATAATTGTGCGCTCAGCAACCCATCTTCAGCCAGTAAATCCGGACTAATTAATAAGACATTTCCTGCCAAACCGGATACAGAACTATATGGCGAATATGCCTGCTCACCTCCTATTGGATTCAACGGAAGAATCTGCCAGTATTTTTGACGGGCACGGGATAAAAAACCAATAAACTTCTCCGCTTCTTTACCAAAATCACCAATTCCATACATGGAAGGCAGCGAAGTAATATGCAACAAAACCCCGGCACCACGATCATTTAAAGGAAGTGTCATTTTTAAAAAAGCTAAGGGGAAATCACTGAAAATTTCAGCAACAGCTAAAAACCCATCTACGGCCTTTCCTTTATTAATGTTCAGTACACTCTCCCAGGTAGCCGGAGCCTCTGCCGGAAGCACTATACGGGTATCTTTCCAATCTGCCTGAATTTGGTTACCCTTCTGCTTTTTGGTCAGCCCCGCCAAATCAAGTGGTACAGCAGTGATATACCATTCATGCCCATATCTTCTCGCAAAAGCAAAAACATGTTTTGCATATCTGCCTTTCACGGAAAGAGGAATATAATCTCCCAGGTTGAAGAGCTGCGGAGCAGATTGCCGGTGCTGGAAAAGTTTGTGTAGTAACCATAACTTAATTTTCCCATTGTACCGCTCCTCCCAAAGTTGAGCTAAGGTTGGTTCTTCTACTTTAATCTGCTCCAGATATTTGTCACGCAACTCATAATCAACAGGTCGCCTGTTATCCGGATCAACCATACTCAGATCCCATAGCTCCGTTCCCTGGTAAACATCAGGCACACCGGGACAAGTAAATTTGAGCAGCAGCTGACTTAAGGAATTGACAATACCGTAATCAGCTATCTTTTTCTGTACAAGCTTAAAGCTTTCTAAGAAAAGAGAATTCCCTTCCAGTAAGGCAGTGACAAAATCTTTAATATTTTTTTCATAACTAACGTCAGGGTCAGCCCATGAAGAATTTGTTTTACCCTCCCTCAGTGCTTTTTCCAGGTACGCATGTAAACGCTCCAGGTAATCATCCTCACGCACTCCAGGCATAGGATAGGTACCAATTAACGTCTGATAAACAAAGTACTCGTCATTTGCATCAGGCATATCTGGCAGAGCAGCATTCATCATCCTCCATTCACCCACAGTCTTCATCCATTCCTCAGGCAAATTACTAAGTACATTTAATCGTGCCCTAACATCTTCTCCCCGTTTCGTATCATGCGTAGCAGTACCGTTTAAACTCAATGGCCATAAATTCTGTTTTACCAGCATCCTTTCATGAAAATCCCGCTTGCTGATTCCAAACGCTTCGGGATTATCACCCACATCGTTATGCCCCAAAAACCTGTTATAGGTATACATCAATGTGTCTTCCACACCCTTAGCCATCAGGGGACCGCTAAACTGCATACATCTCAGATAAAAATCCTTTGCACGTGCAGTATAGTCTTCATCTACAGTTTCGGTTAATATTACTTTTTCCAGTAAGTCTACCGCCGGCTCAATATCATTAATAGATCTTATTTTTTTGAATAAGGATTTTAAGCCTTCACGGTTTGCCTCCTGAAGCGGTAAGTCATTGCCATAATATCTGTAAACAGGGCAATCAATTAGAAAGGCCGCAATAGCAGCTTTCAGGCTACCTGAGGGCAAGGCCTTGAGTTCCGTCTCCTCAGCCAGGCCGAGCTCCATAAACAGGTCACACAAATTATTCAGCTCCCCGCCCATATAATCTTCCAGAATAGCAGATTTCTTTTCAATGATCTGTTTACCAACAGGAGTATGGTCGCCGGTCATTTGTTCATAAAACCTGGTGAAATCTCTTTTAGCATGGGTATCAGTAAATAAATTATTTACCTGTGCTAAGAAATCATAACCAGTATTCCCTTCAATGGGCCATAATGCTGGGATTTCTTCCCCTTCTTCCAGTATCTTTTCAATAATAATATAAGTATCAGCTCCTGCAACGGTTCTCAATTGTTCCAGATATCCCTCAGGATCATATAAGCCATCAATATGGTCTACCCTTAATCCCTGAAATACACCTTGCTTTAATAAGTTAACAATCAGCTTATGGTAGGCAGTAAAAACCTGAGGATATTGCATATTCATGCAAATCAGTGCATTCACGGTAAAAAAACGACGGAAATTTATCCTTTCATTCGTCTCTTCCCAATGACAAAGCCTGTAATATTGACTGTCCAAAACTTCTTGTAGCGGTGTCTCCAATGATCTCACGCGATCGTTTACCGGCCATTTGGTATCAAAGTACTGCAAGTAAAACAACCCATCTTCATTTACCAGTTTCAATTCTTCATTCTCGATAACCTGCGCTAAGGTACTTCCAAGGAATGGTACCATCAGCGGGTTTTCTTTATCCCCGGTCCAGTTGATATCAAAAAACTCAGCATATTTAGATTTTGATCCTTTTTTGAGCACGTCCATCAGCCATAGGTTAGACGGATGAAAGGCCATATGATTAGGAACAATGTCCTGAATCCAGCGAATACCTAATTTTTTCAGCTTTTTCGATAGTGCTTTCAACTCCTGCATTGTCCCTATCTCGGGATTAATCCGTTCCGGGTTCACTGTATCATAACCGTGCATACTTCCGGGGACAGCCTCCAGAATTGGAGAAGCATAAATAGTATTCACACCTAACTGATGTAAGTATGGGATAATCTGATCAAAATCTTTGAAGGTAAATTCCTTGTGGAATTGAATGCGGTAGGTGGATTGCGGATTAAACATGTTTGCTGGTATAAACTAAAATAGATTCGGGTTGAACAATTACATTTGCTAAAGCATCCAGAGATACCGGAGCAATAGCAGGGCCTCCCCAGCAAGGATCGGCAGAGTCAAATATTTTTTTCCAGTACGGTCGCGCCTGGGGCATAATCAATTCCTGCACAGTGTTTGAAAAATTAAGCAGACAGACGACATACTGATCCTGGTCCCAACGTTGCAAAATCAGACAGTTATTGGCTTTATCAGCCGCTACGATCATTTGC
>Ga0247813_10000989_pt1 | contig 22746 bp, 18 predicted proteins | sample UWRJL169409C1_FD_180719 | JGI IMG/M metagenome (GOLD analysis project Ga0247813, IMG submission 180719) | Plant litter microbial communities from Arlington Agricultural Research Station in Wisconsin, United States - UWRJ-L169-409C-1 | ecosystem: Environmental > Terrestrial > Plant litter >...
AACGGCGCCGGGGCCAGCCGAGATGAGGTACTGGTCGGCGTTGTTCTTGGCGATGGCACGGATGGTGCGGCCGCCGAGGTCGAGCAGGATCGGCGCACCGAAGGTCGCCTGGGTCGCGCTGCCCGACACGAGCGACGGAAGGTTCGTCACGGGGACGACGAGAGCGTTCTCATCATCACCGATCGACGGGGCGCGGAAACCGAAGTACGCGGTCGTGGTGCTCCCCGGCGCGAACTCGAAGCCCTCGATGTTGAAGCCGCTCGGCGGGTTGGGCAGCACGCCCTCCTCTGTCGCGGCGACGAAGCCGAGAGCGTTCGCTCCCAGGCCGTGGCCGTTCGACGAGTCCCAGTCCCGCAGCTGGCTCCACAGGCCGGTGAAGCTCGAGCCGTAGGTGAGTTCGGTGTCGGCGCCGGTTCCGGTCACCGTCGTGGTGAAGACGTTGCGACGGTCGACCTTGATGCCGCCCGAGCGCGAGTTGCCGTGTGAGCCGGTCCAGTAGATCGTGTCGCCAACGCGGTCGGCGCCCTCGATGTCGGTCTCCGCGCCCGCGAGCGCGGGGAAGGTGAACTCCTTGACCGGGTAGCCGGTGACGCCCTGCTTGTAGAGGCCGATCGTCTGGTTCTCGTCGTTCGCGGTGAGGATGTACCCGTCTCCGGCCTCGACGATCGTCGAGGTGTCCGAGGCTCCGTAGTAGTAGAACCCGGTGGTGGACGACGGCTGCGACGAGGCCGAGTACGTGAGCGTCGCTGTGCCGGTGTTGTCGTCCGCGTCGGTCACAGTGACGGTGATGGTCGCGCGGTAGCCGCGCGCCTTCGGGGCGATCGTGACGGTGCGCTCTGCACCCGTGCCGCTGATCGTCACATCGGTCGTGTCGACAACAGCCGGGTTGGATGTCGCGGTGACCGCAACAACGAGGTCGTCTGCCGCGGTCTCCTCATCGGCGACGGTGAGGGTGGTCGTCGGGTTGTCCGTGCGGCCGACCGTGCCCGCGAGCTCGGGACGCGCGAACGTGATGGTGGGCACGTTCTCGGGTTCTTCGGGAACCTCCGCTCCCGTCGGATCCCAACCGGTCGGCGCGAAGGCGACGCCACGGAAGGCTGTGGTTCCTGCGGCAGTCGCGAGTGTCGTGGGGGTGGCCGAGTAGATTCCGGTCGACTGCACCGCTGCGGTGTCCGTGAGGGAGACGAGCGAGTTGGCCGCGGTGTTGCCCTGCACGACGAACAATTCGGCGGCGCCGTCGGTGACGCGCGCAGTGATCGACTGCACGACTCCGGCTCGGGTTCCGCGCGCGGTCCAGGTTGTTCCGTTGGACGTGAACTTTGCGATACCGGCAGCGCCCTCGGCGATCACGTAGGCGGTGTCGACGCCCGGAACCTCGGGGTCGAGGTCGAGGAGGGCGAAGTCGGTGGGTGTGCCGCCGAGCGTTGCGACGGCCGTCGGAGCCGTGCTCGTCGTCGGGATACCCGACCACGTGCCGAGGCCCTTGACCGGGTTCTTGTCACTCGTCGCGTAGAGCTTGCCGTCAGCGATGTCGACGACCCGGGTGTTGGCCCAGGTGCCGGAGATCGCGGTCGCGTTCGCGCCACCGAGGTCGAAGCGAATGACGCCCGCAAGCGGGGTGCCCGGGTCACCGTTACCCGTGACGTAGAAGCTCGAGCCGTCAACGCTCGTCGCCGAGCGTGAGTGGCTGAGGCTGAACGCGCCGCCGAGTCCGGTCGACGTGTCGGCCGCGCCCGTGGCATCCACGCGTCCGACAACGCGCTCGAGCGCAGAAGCCGTGGAGTCCTTGGGGTCACCGACCGTGTAGGAGCCGGGCTCCCCCGCGTAGCCGGTGAGCACGAGGTAGCGGCCGTCGGCGGAGCGCTTGAGGTAGCCCTGCGCGTTCGATCCACCGTTGAGGGTGAGGGGAAGATTGTCGCCCGAAGCGACCGCGGGCAGTGCGACAGACGGCTTCGTCGAGGCGGTGCCGTCGGAGTTGACAGTGACGAGTGAGGGGGTCGCGAGACCGGTGCCGCCCGCGGTGTCGACCGAGACGACGACGAGCTCGGCAGCGACGGGCGCGGCGGTTGCGGAGCCACCGGCGATCGCGAGCCCGGAGAAGGCGAGTGCGATCGTGGTGATCCAGGCGGCGGGCTTGGTGAGTCGCGGCAACCGCGCACTCTCGTTCGAACGTGAGAACACGGGACATCCTTCGTTGCAGCGTGACGGGGGTGCGCGACAGGACGCGCACTAAGCACGCTAAAGGGCGGAAGTCGTCGCCCAGCCCGATGTCACCGAGCGTTCACCTGCGGCCCGGAGAGAGTTCACCAACCCCGGTGGTTGAGTAGGCGCGCCAGCGCCGTATTGAAACCGGCGCGCCAAGGGTTTCGATACGGCCGCGGGCGGCCTACTCAACCAGCGAAAGAGGTGTCAGCCGACGAGCTGCTGCACGAACACGTGCGGGGTGAAGCCGGTGAGGTCGCCGATTCCCTCGCCCTGCCCGACGAGCTTGATCGGGATACCGGTGCGCTCCTGCACCGCGAGCACGAACCCGCCCTTCGCTGATCCGTCGAGTTTGGAGATGACGAGCCCGGTCACACCGGCATGCTCGATGAACGCCTCGGCCTGGGCGACGCCGTTCTGGCCGGTCGTTGCATCCAGCACCAAAAGCACTTCGGCGATCTCTGACTGCTTCTCGATGACGCGGCGGATCTTGCCGAGCTCGTCCATGAGCCCGCTTTTGGTCTGCAGGCGGCCGGCCGTGTCGATGATGCAGATCTCGATGCCCTCACGGGTCGCAAACTCGACGGTCTGGAAGGCGACGGATGCCGGGTCCTGCCGCTCGACCTGGGGACGCACGATCTGCGCTCCCCCGCGCTCCGCCCAGGTGGCGAGCTGCTCGACTGCCGCAGCACGGAACGTATCTGCGGCGCCCACAACCACTGTGCGACCGTGGCCGACGAGAAAACGCGCGAACTTGCCGATCGTGGTGGTCTTTCCGACACCGTTGACTCCGACCACGAGCACGACGGCGGGGCGCGCGCTCAGGCGCAGGGTGGGGTCGTACTTGGCGAGCCTCTCTTCGAGGGTCTCGCGCAGCATCCGCCGCAGGTCCTCTGGGTCTGTCGTCTTGAATCGCTCGACGCTCGATCGCAACTCTGCGATGACCGAGTCGGTGATGTCGGGGCCGAAGTCGGCGCTGATGAGGGCGTCTTCGAGGTCGTCCCACGTGGTTTCGTCGATGGTCTTGCGGGAGAACATGCCGCGCAGGGCGCCACCGAGGGACCAGGGGTTAGCGCGTTCAGCCATGGTTCCAGCCTACCGACGCGCTGCCGATAGGGTGGCAGGGAGCACCGGACGAGCCGGTTGCAAGGGGGAAACCGTGAACGAGATCAAGCCGTCGACCGCCTCCTACAAGCGAGCCGTGGGGGCCAGCGCCGCGATCTTCGTGCCGATCCTTCTCATCAACCTCTTCTCGAATCGCGAGTACCTGGGGCTTTTCTTCGCGGTCATGATCGTGACCCTCGGCATCACCCTGATTTTCATCTGGATGTTTTTTCGCAATACGCGTTACTCAGCCGATGGTCTCCAGGTGACCCGCACCAATCTCTTCGGATCGCAGCGCACGTTTCCGTTCAGCGAGATGGGAACCATCATTTTCGCGCACGAGGTAGCGCAGACCACGGCGATCACGACCCCCTCGCTCTTTGTGCTCGGGCTCGACGGTAAGAAACTGTTCCGCCTCAACGGCTCGTGGTGGTCGGGAGCTGACATGGCCTCGCTCCTCAACGCGACAGGCAAGGTCGCCGACGTGATCGTGCCGCCGATCTCCCCGGCAGACCTCAAGCGCCGCCACCCCACCGCACTGTCGTGGGGCGAAGCACACCCGTGGGCACTCGCCTTTATCGTGGCCGGTGGCGTGCTCTTCGTGGGGTTCGGCGCCATCGTCCTGCTCTTGCTGACAATTTTCTAGGGGCTCCGCGCTGCCGCCGACGAGCACGGCGGCCGTCACTACCGTTGAGTAATGCGCATCACTGACACGAGCGACCTCTGGTGGAAGACGGCAGTGATCTACTGCCTCGACGTCGAGACCTTCATGGACTGGAACAACGACGGAGTGGGCGACTTCGAGGGCCTCTCGCACCGCATGGACTACCTGCACGAGCTCGGTGTCACGTGCCTGTGGCTCATGCCGTTCTATCCGAGCCCTGATCTCGACGACGGCTACGACATCTCCGACTTCTACGGCATCGATCCGCGGCTCGGCAATGCCGGCGACTTCGTCGAGCTCATCCGCACGGCGGAAGATCGCGGGATGCGGGTGATCATCGATCTCGTCGTGAACCACACGAGCGACACCCACCCCTGGTTCAAGGCGAGCCGGTCGAGCATCGACAACCCGTATCGCGACTACTACGTATGGCGGGACACCCCGCCCGCGAAACAGCCGGATCCGGTGTTCCCCGACAAGGAGGACAGCGTGTGGGAGCTCGACGAGAAGACCGGGCAGTACTACCTGCACAGCTTCTACAAGTTCCAGCCCGACCTCAACGTCACCAACCCGCGCGTGCGCGACGAGATCGCGAAGGTCATGGGCTTCTGGCTGCAGCTCGGGGTGAGCGGATTCCGCCTCGACGCTGTGCCGTTTTTGCTCGACCCGGCGGGAGCTACGCCCGGATCGGGCGACCTCGAGGATCCGATGGCGTTCTTCCGTTCCCTCCGCGCGTTTCTCAGCCGCCGCTCGGGCGAGGCCGTCATGCTCGGTGAGGTCAACCTCCCACGCAAGAACCAGCTCGAGTACTTCGGCGGGGACGACGCCGACGCCCTCACGATGCAGTTCGACTTCATCGGCATGCAGAACATGTACCTGTCGCTCGCGCGGCAGAATCCCGAGTCGCTCGTGAAGGCGATCGAGTCGCGCCCCGCCGTGTCGGTCGAGTCGCAGTGGGCCAACTTCGTGCGCAACCACGACGAGCTCACCCTCGACAAGCTCAGCGACGCCGAGCGCGAGGAGGTCTTCGCCGCCTTCGGCCCCGAAGAGGAGATGCAGATCTACGGCCGCGGCATCATCCGTCGTCTCCCGCCCATGCTCGGCGGTGATCCCCGGCGCGTGAAGATGGTCTACAGCCTGCTCTTCTCGCTGCCCGGCACGCCCGTGTTGTTCTACGGCGAAGAACTCGGCATGGGAGAGAACCTCGCCATCGGCGACCGCAGCGCCGTGCGCACGCCCATGCAGTGGAACAACGAGAAGAACGGCGGCTTCTCCAACGCGCGACCCTCGAAGCTCACGGCGCCGCTCGTCGAGGGTGGGTTCGCGCCCGAACACGTCAACGCCTCAGCCCAGCGCCACGACCCCGAGTCGATGCTGCTGTTCATGCGCAAGCTCATCGAGCGGTACCGCGCGTCTGCGGAGATCGGGTGGGGCGAGTTCGAGGCGCACGAGAGCGGGGTCGACTCGGTGCTCGCGCACACCGTCACGGGCGCAGAGGGGCGACTACTCGCCGTGCACAACTTCGCCGCCGAGCCGGCATCCATCACGCTGAAAATCGAAGGGGTGGATGACTCCTGCCGCCTCGTCGACCTGCTGCACGACACCGAGCCGACGGTGCCCGAGGGCAACGGCGAGTTTCCCGTGGTGCTCGACGGGTACGGCTACCGGTGGTTGCGCGTCGTCGAGGCTGATTCGCGCCGCCTCGGGTAACCGCAGAAACGACGGAGGGCGGCACGGGTTGCCCCGTACCGCCCTCGCGTTCGTGATGGAGCCGCTTAGCCGATGCCCGTGTTCGTGTAGATCAGCGCGTTCGTGTAGCCGACGCGCTTGGCGGTGACCTCGACCTCGATGCTGCCCGCGGTGAAGACGGCCTTCGTCACCTTGAACGTGTTGCCGGTGCCGACAACCTTGTCGCCGCTGAGCCAACGGTAGGTGTAGCTGGTCGCAGCCGGCTCGAAGCCCGTCGCGGTCGCCTTGATCGTCTTGCCTGTCGCGAAGCTCCCGGAGATGCTGACCTGCGCGTTCTCGGCGTTGAAGCTCAGCGGGGAGACGAATGCCTCGTGGCTTGCCGAACCGGTGGGCGCGAAGCCCGCGAGCTTACCGGTGACGACAACCGTGACGTGCTTGTTGACCGCAGCTGCAGTGACAGTCCAGTTGACCTTCGTCGCACCCTTGACCGGTACGCCAGCGATGTACCACTGGTAGGTGTAGCCGATGGACGGGTTGGGCTCGCCCTCGAACGCCTCCGACCAAGTGTCGCCACGCACCGCCGTGAGAACCGTGCCGTAGTTGATCTCTTCGTCGGTGTAGCTGATGGTCGGCACGACGACGCCCTTGAGCAGCGGTGCGCCCGTGACGAGCTTCGTCGAGCTCTGCTTGACGTAGGTCGTGTAGTTCTGGCCGGTGATCGTCAAAACGACCGAGATCTTCTTGCCGGCGTCAGCGGGAACCTGGAAGTAGTCGTTGCCGGTCTCGCCAGCGATCTTCTTGGTGCCGCGGTACCACTGGAACGAGACAGTGGGCTCAACGTTGGGCATGACGGTCCAGCTGAAGAGTTCAGCAGCGTCGAGGAACTCCCCGACGTTACGAGCGCCGGAAGCAACCACAGGGGAAACCTGGAAAGTGCCCTTGGCTGCCTTCTTGGTCGCAGCGCTCGACTTCACAGCGGAGTCGCGGTAGCCCTCGAACGCTGCCTTGACCTTGAGCGTGATGGTCTTGTTGTAGACGTCTGCGGGAACGCGGAAGGTTTCCTGGTTGCCGCGCTCTTCGCCCGCAACCACCCACGAGTAGCTGAGATCGTCCGAGTCAAGAGCCGTCGAACCGGCCTTCCAGCCCTTTGTGACAGCGGTGAGAGTCTTGCCGACGATCGGGGTGCCCGAGATCTTCGGGGTTGCGGTCGTGATGAACTCAGCGGGCGACGACTCGTAGTCCGCGAGCACGATGACAAGGAAGGAGCCCTTGCTGGTCTTGGTGAAAGCGGTGCCCGACCACTCGAAGTGGTTCGAGAGCAGCAGCGAACCCTCGAGCTCTGTCTCGCCCTCGTAGTCGGCGTACTCGAGCGCAGCTTCATACACCTGCGCGACGGTCTTCTTCTGCGACGCGGGGAAGCCAATGGAGATGTAGTCGGCATCCAGGGCGGGAACATCGACGCCCTCAGCCTGCACGAGTTCCTTGGGGAACTTCGAGATGACGGGGCCCTGCCACGCGTTCAGCTTCTTCGCAAAGGCCTCAACGGAGGTCTTTGCGTACGCGGTGAGCGACGGGCTGGTCTTGTAGGCGCCAGCGTCGCGGTTCTCGTCTACGAGACCCGCGATCGTGGCGGTTGCGGTCTTGTCAGTCGCTGCCGAAGCGAGCGCGGGTGCCGCAGCGAAAGGCGTGAGAATCAGGCCGGCGACGAGCACCGAGAAAGCCGTGACGGACGCAAGCGACCGACGGGGGGACATGCTCTGCATCATGAGGTTCCTTCTGGATTTAAGAGACGGTCAACCGTGGCAGAACCACGGGGACGTCACGACACCCAGAATGGGGGCGCACCGATCGGTTTACCTAGGCGTGAATGCGACGCGCGTGTGCACCCCGAGCAACCGTGCGCTTGCGCGGCAACTGGGCAAGGATCACGAGCAGCATGAGCGCGGCGACTCCGTACAGAGCCGGGGTGCCCGCGGTCGCCACGGCGGTGCCGAGCCCAGGGGCAGCAGCAACAACGCGGCCAATGGATGCCACCTCGAGAGCCGCGGAACCGGGCGCACCGTCGACGGCGACCGAGACGCGTCGATGCTCGGCGGATGCGGCGGGCGCGAGCTCCGTGACGCGGTAGGTCGCGAGGGCGCCATCGTTGGCCGGCACCGTGACGACGTCGCCGACCTCGAGGCTTGCGGCATCCACTGTGCTCGTGACCGCGAGGGTTCCCGCGGGAAGGGAGGGCGACATCGAGTCGTTGGCGAGCACGACATAACCGAGGCCGAACATCGAAGTGAGGATGGCCGCGGAGAGGATCACGACGGCGAGAAACGATTCGACGACCACGACGACAATGCCCAGGCGTGACCGTGGAGGAATGTGGCTTGTCTCGATTGCACGCGCGACAGCTTCATCGAGGGGGTACAAGAACAGTGTCACAGCGCACCTGCCGGGCGCGTCTCACTGCACGACGAATTACCTACACTTTTTCGAGCCACGATGATGCCTGTTCAAGAACGCACCAGCAGTCGGGTCGGCTTCTCAGGGCAAGAAACCGTTGACATTTGTCACAACTGACACTCATCGGTGTGAAGCCACCTGAATGGTTTCACAGGTCCTGTTTACTCCTCGAAGGGGGCCATCTCATGCCCCACATCGGGGGACAAATCAGGGGGACGATGCGGGGTACAAAAAATCTCAGCGCCGACCAGCATTTCTCATGCTCGTGTCCTCTATTTGGCCGACACGGGACTGGGGCGCCGCAGTTTTTCGCGGGGGCGCGATGGGAGCGCTCCCGTCTCTGCAACAACGAAGGGCGGCATGGAAACCCATGCCGCCCAACGGTTACCGAGAGCTATTCGACGTAAGCCGGGTCGTAGAGGTAAGGCGTCGCATACCCTTGGCGTTCGAACCCCACCTCGAGTCGCAGCTCGGCCGCGATCGCGGAACTCGTGATCGTGTAGGTCTTCTTCGTGGCCTTCGGGATCGGTGTTTCGCCCTTGTACCACTGGTAGGTGTACGCCGTGGGCTTGGGCGAGAAGGTTCCGCTCACCACCGCGGTGACGGTCTTGCCCTTTGCTTTTGTGCCGGAGATCTTCACGGTGCCCAATTGCGCATAGGTCGCCCAGCTGATCCCGCCGGTCGCCGCACTCGTGACCGAGGTATTCGCATAACCGGGTGCGCTTCCCGTGAACCTGACGGTCACGGGCTTGCCCGCTGCGGACCCCGGGAGCAGGAAGGATTTGCCCGTTGCCTTGGAGACTGCCTTGCCCGCAATGTACCACTGGTAGGCGACCTTGGTCGTTCCCGGAGTCCAGCCATTGGTGGCGTTGGCAGTAACGGTCTGAGCGACCATCAAATTGCCGCTGATCGTGACGGACGATGAACCGTTGAGCAGTGGGGCGGCCGTTGCGGTCTTGGTCGCCGTGCGCTTCGAGTAGGTCGTGTAGCCCGAGGCGGCAATCGTGACCTGAACGTCGACCTTCTTGCCCTTGTCGCCAGGCTGCAGCGTGTACGAGGTGTCGGTTGCATCGGCGATCTTCTTGCCCGATCGGTACCACTGGAACGACGCGCTGAGCCCGCCGTTCGGAGTGATGGTCTCAGGCTCGAGCAGCAACAGTGTCTGGCCGACGTTGCGCGCACCGCGGACGGTGAGGTTCGAGACTTTGATGGTTCCCTTGGCAACGGCCTTCTTGGTCGTGACCGAGCGCTCCGAGGTGGTCACGTAACCGGACTTGCTGCCCGTGACACTCAGGGTGATCTTCTTGCCGACATCGACGGGGCGAGGAGTGAACGTAGCGCTCGATCCCACCGTTGCGCCATCGACCTTCCACGCGTAGGCGTAGGAGTCCGCGGCGGGCTTGTAGGTTCCCGTCTTGGCGGTGAGCGCTACCCCAACCTTCGGAGTACCCGAGATACTCGGCGCTGCCGAGGTGAGGAGGTCGAGAGGCGTCGACGTGTACTTCACCAGCACAACGACCGCGTAAGCACGGGAACCCGTTGTGTAGTAACCGGTCGCGCCGTAGTTGTAGTCGCCCTTGATCCTGGTCGAATCACTCGTCTTGATGAGGTTGACGAGTGTCTTGTATCGAGCGCTCGAACTGCCGTAGCCCGAAACGAAACCCCCGCCGTAGTTGGGGTTCAACGGGCTCGCGGTTGCCGTGTAGCCGGCGGGCAGAGCCGTCTTCGTCGCGCTGTACGGGGTGAGTCCCTTCGCGTAGCGCTCGGTGAACTCGGTCGCGTACTTCTTGATGAACCCGTTGCTGAGCAGAGGAGGAAGGCTCGCGTCCGTTCGAATCTTCTGCACGACCTTGAGGATGTTGGCGGCCGAGGTCGAACTCGCGGCAGCCTCGGCGGGAGCTGCCGTGAGTGGCGACAGGGCCAGGCCCGAAACGAGGAGAAGTAGAGCGAGCGCCGAAGCCAGCGGGCGTCGCGCGAAGAGGGCAGATTGCACAGTGATTCCTTCGAACTTGAGGACGGATCGCTTTGAGGATAGTGGGACGCCGACTACGGCGCCATGGGCAGTGGTGCCCGTTACGCAGAATGAACGGCGCACAGCCATCCATTCGCCTGAATCAAGCGGACTGCTCGGTCGCGACGCGCTGGCCCACCACGGCGCTGATGCCGTCGGCGCGCATCGAGACGCCGTAGAGGGCGTCGGCGATTTCCATCGTGCGCTTCTGGTGCGTGATGACGATGAGCTGGCTGGTCTCGCGCAGATCTTCGAAGATCTGCAGCAGGCGGCCGAGGTTGGCGTCATCGAGCGCCGCCTCCACCTCGTCCATGATGTAGAACGGGCTGGGGCGCGCCTTGAAGATCGCGATGAGCAGGGCTACGGCCGCGAGACTGCGCTCACCACCGCTCAGGAGCGACAGTCGCTCGATCTTTTTGCCCGCGGGTCGCACCGACACTTCGATACCCGTCGTGAGCATGTTCTCCGGGTCGGTGAGGTGGATGCTGCCGGTGCCTCCCGGGAACAGCACGGGGAACACCTGGTTGAACGCCGCCTTGGTGTCTTCGAACGCTGCGGAGAAGATGTCCTCCATCTTCTCGTCGATCTCCTCGATGATCGTGAGGAGATCCTTGCGAGTGTTCGTGAGGTCGGTGAGCTGCTCGGTGAGGAACTTGTGGCGCTGCTCGAGCGCGGCGAACTCCTCGAGCGCGAGCGGGTTGACGCGACCGAGCTGCGCGAGCTTGCGCTCTGCGCGGGCGAGGCGCTGCTGCTGTTCAGCTCTCAAGTAAGGAACTGTGTTCTGTGCTGACGGCGTCTCGGCTTCGCTCGACGTGGCCTCGACCGGCTCTACGGGCTCGACCGGCTCGACCACCGGCTCAGTCGGCTCCGCAAAGTCGACCGGCACCGGAACCTCGGGACCGTACTCGGCCACGAGCACATCCTCGACGAGCCCGAGCTCCTCCCCCGCCCGCTCGAGGAGCGTCGAGAGGTGCAGCTTTTTCTCATAGATCTGCATCTCGAGTCCGTGCACGTTCTCGCTCACCGCGGCGAGGCGCTCGCGCAGCGAGTTCTCCTGCCGGCGGAGCTCCGCGAGTTCCTCGTTCTGGGCGCTGCGCTCCTGCTCGGCATGGGCGAGCTCGAGGCGGGCCTGCGAGACGGAGCGATCGACTGCATCCAGCACGGCGGGGAGGGCATCGACGACCGAGGTCGCCGAAGCGATCTGGCGCTGGCGCAGCACGAGAAGTCGCGCTTGCTCCTCGGCCGCGGCACGGTCGGCTTCGAGCTGGCGGGCGAGTGACTCGGCGCGCGCCATCTCGGCACGGACGCGCTCGCGCACTGTTTCGAGCTGGATGCGTTGCTCGAGCTCTATCGCGCGTGCGGCCTCGACCTCCGCGAGCACTGCATCGCGGCTCGAGACGTCGAGCATCGGGCGCGGGATCGCGGCGTACTGGTCGTGCTCGCCCTTGGCACGCTCCACCTCGGCCTCGGCTGTGCGCACCTGCTCGGTCGAGACACCGACCGCGGCGGAGAGGCGCTCCCACTCGGCCTGCGCGGCCTCCAGCTGGATGCGCAAGCGACCGAGCGCCTCGCTCTGGGCAGCGAGCGCTGTGTCGAACTCGCGCAAAGCGGTGAGGGCAGAGGCGGCATCCACCTTGGCTGTTTCGAGGGCGCCACGCTTCTCGGCGAGCAGAAAGCGCGTGCGCTCGATCTGAGTGCTCACGGTCTCGAGCTTGGCCGCGGCTGCGTCACGCTCGGCGACGAGTTCGAGGCGGCTGCGCTTGGCGCCCGACCCGCCGCGCAGCACGTAGCGCGTGAGCACGTCGCCCTGGCGGGTGACGAAGGTGACATCCTCGTTGTTCGAGAATGCCTTGCGAGCCGACTCGAGATCGTCGGCGATCGCGACAGACGCGAGCAGACCCAGCACGCCGTCTGGCGCGGTGACGACCTCGGTCGCCGCAACCACGCCGGGGGCGTTATTGATGGTGGATGCAGCAGCGCGCGCTGCGGCGACAACAACCTCGACGCGTCCGAAGTCCTGGCTCGCGGACTGTGCGAGCGCGTCGACCGCGGCGTCGAGGTCGTCGGCGAGCACGGCGTCGGCGAGTGATCCGAGTGCTGCGGCGATCGCCGCTTCAAAGCCAGGTTGAATCTTCACGTGCTCTGCGACGAGGCCGCGGATCCCGCGGAGTCCGGCTCCGACGAGCGCGGTCGATCCGTCCTTCTGGTCGACGGCGAGCGAGAGCGCGGAGTTGCGGGCGGCGAGCGCATCCCGCTCGCGCTCGAGCGCGTGGAGGTCGTCGCGCACTGACTCGATCTCGGCCTGGACTGCTGCGACCGCGGCCTCGGCGTTGTCGTAGGCGACGTCGAGCGAACCGTCACCGGCCGTGCTGGTTGCCGCCTCAGCTTCGAGGGCGACGAACTCGACGCGGGTGGCGTCACGACGCTCCTCGGCGAGCTCGAGGGCGTTCTTCTGGCGCAGGAGTTCGCCACGCGTGGCCGCGAGCTTGGACTGCGCGACCTCGACGCGGCTCGCGTGGCCGGCGAGTTCGAGGGCGTGGCGGGAGACGAGGGCGCTCTGCGCGGAGATCTCCTCGTCGAGGGAGTCGAGGGAGGCACGGGCGGTCGCGAGTCCTGCCGCCGCGCGCCCAACGGATTCCTCGGCCTGAGAGACCTCGCCCTGCAGGCGGATCGCTTCGTCACGGGCGTCCTGCACCATGCTCGCGCTCACGGTGGAGCCGAGGCTCGTCGAGCCGCCCTCCTGCCCGAGAAGGGCGAGGCGCTGGTTGGCCAGCGAATAGAGCCCACGGAGGCGCTCCTGAACTGACTCGAGTGCGAATGCTGTGCGGCGCGCGACATCCACCGCGTCGCCTACCTGTGCCTGCTCGATGCGGCTCTCGCGGAGCTTCGCCTGGTCGAGCTGCTCCTGCAGCACGATGCGCTCGGTCTTGCGCTCGCTCTCGCTGCGGCTCGACACCGTGATCGCCTGGCGAAGTTCGACGACCTCGTCGGCGAGCAGTCGGGCGCGCGCGTCGCGCACGATGCTCGCGATCGACTGCGCTTCACGCGCGATCTCCGCCTGCTGGCCGAGCGGCTTGAGCTGGCGGCGGATCTCACCCGCGAGGTCGCTCAGGCGCGTGAGGTTCGCCTGCATCGCCTCGAGCTTGCGGATCGTCTTCTCCTTGCGGCGACGGTGCTTGAGGATTCCGGCGGCCTCCTCGATGAAGCCGCGGCGCTCCTCGGGGGTCGCTCGCAGAACATTGTCGAGCTGACCCTGGCCGACGATGACGTGCATCTCGCGGCCGAGACCCGAGTCGCTCAGGAGCTCCTGAACGTCGAGCAGGCGGCAGCTCTCACCGTTGATCGCGTACTCGCTGCCACCATTGCGAAACAGTGTGCGGCTGATCGCGACTTCGGTGTAGTCGATCGGGAGCGCGCCGTCGGAGTTGTCGATCGTGAGAATGACCTCGGCGCGGCCGAGCGGCCCCTTGGTGGCTGTTCCCGCGAAGATGACGTCTTCCATCTTGCCGCCACGGAGCGTCTTGGCGCCCTGCTCACCCATGACCCAGGCGAGGGCATCCACGACATTGCTCTTGCCGGAGCCATTCGGGCCGACGACACAGGTCACGCCGCGCTCGAAGGCGAAAGTCGTGGGTTGCGCGAAGGACTTGAACCCCTTGAGGGTCAGGCTCTTGAGATACAACGCGCCCGCCCTTCTGTTCTGCCCGATGTCTGCAACTACGGTACCGTCTCGCGGCGCGCACTTATGCTTTCGCCGCTCCCGTTGTACTCTGGTCGGCTGCCCAGAAGGAGTCACCGCATGTTTACAGTTGACGAGGTTCACCCTCCACGGAGTCTCGACGAGCCGGGCGCAGAAGATTTCATCGCCGCGGTCGCCGTCAAGAATGCCCTCGAGGCCGAGGGCTACGGCACCGACGAGTTGAGCTACACGCCAGAAGAAGCGCTGCCGGGATGGCACGACAAGAACCAGCCCATTCGGCTCTTCGTCGTGCGGGTCGACGGCAGGGTCGTGGCGCGCGCGTACTACAACACACTTGCCGACGACGACACGGGCACGGCCTGGATCGGCGGAGGCGTGCTCGCCCCCTATCGCCGCCAGGGCATCGGGCAGGCACTCATCGACCACGTCATCGATGTGGCCGTGGCCGACGGCAGGCACAAGCTCATCGTCTACGCGGTCTCCCGCGACGCCGACGGACTGCGCCTGCACCCGCCGACCAGATTCGGTTCGGTTCCGGCGGACAACGCCGAAGTCGTCTTTCTGCAGGGCAACGGTTTCGAGCTCGAGCAGGTCGAGCGCGGCAGCCGGCTCGCGCTCCCCGTCGTCGTCAACGTCGACGATGCGCTCGCCCGATCCGGGCCGGACTACCGCGTGCACGAGTGGGTCGGCCGCGCGCCCGACGACTGGGTCGACGACCTCGCCGTGCTGCTCACGCGCATGAGCACCGACGCGCCATCCGCGGGTCTCGAAGAACCGGAGGATGTCTGGACCGCCGACCGCATCCGTGACTACGAGAGGCGCCACGAGTCGAGCCCACGTACCGAGGTCACTGCGGCCGTCGAGCACGTGCCGTCGGGGCGGCTCGTCGGATTCACGGTTCTCTCCGCTCCCGCGGAGCTCGAGCGACCCCTCTCGCAGGAGGACACCCTCGTACTGCGCGACCACCGCGGCCACGCGCTCGGCATGCTGCTCAAGCTCGCGAACATCGACCATGTGCAGAGCGTGCTGCCGGGGCATCCAGCAATCATCACCTTCAACGCGGAGGAGAACCGCCACATGCTCTCGGTGAACGAGGCCATTGGATTCGTACCGATCGGGTACGAGGGCGCATGGAAGAAGGTGCTGTGATGCAGTTCGAGATCTCGCCCCTCGTGATCCCTGCGACTGTCGACTCGGACTTTGCGGAGATGGTCCGCGTGCGCAACGAGATCGAGGCGGATGCCGTGGGCAACTACGACCTCGCGTACGAGCCCGCCGAGCTCCTGCCGATGTGGCAGCGCAACTGGGAGCACAAGGTCATGAACGTCGCGCGGGTCGACGGACGCATCGTCGCGCGCGCAATCTACGAGTACGACGATGAAACCTCGCCCACAGCCTGGCCTCTCGGTCGAAGTGCTCACAGCTTTTCGGCGTCAGGGGATCGGTTCGGCGCTGTATGACACGCTCGTCGAGATGGCGCGGCGCGATGGCAAGACCGTGCTGCAGGGGTATGTGCCGCAGAAGGTCACGACCGGGCCCGTGATTAATGCGCCGACCGGTTTCGGCTCGGTACCGCGCGACTCGGCATCCACCCGGTTTCTCCTCGCGCGGGGCTATGTGCTCGAACAGGTCGAGAGGATGTCACGGCTCGACCTCCCCTTCACCCCTCCCCCGATGCCGCCGCTCGGTGAGTACCACCTCGAATCGTGGACGGGACGCACCCCTGTCGCGTTCCTGGACGCCATCGCTTTGTTACGAACCGGCATGCAGACGGATGCCCCAACCGCCGGGCTCGAACCGGAGACCAACCCGTGGACGGCCGAGCGGGTTGCCGAAGAGGACGACGGGCTCGAGAACAGCCCGCGCACCGCTCTGACGACGCTCGCGGTGCACACTGCGACCGGGGCGCCCGCCGGTTTTACCGAGCTCGCGGTGCCTTCTTCACTGGATCGCCCCGTAGCCCAGGGCGACACCATCGTGCTGCGCGCGCACCGCGGTCACCGGCTCGGGATGATCCTCAAGCTCGCGAACCTCGCCCTGTTGCCACCCGGTCATCCGTCTGTGACCACCTTCAATGCCGAGGAGAACCGTCACATGCTCTCGGTGAACGAGGAGATCGGATTCGTGGCATGGGGGTATGAGGGGGCGTGGCGGGCGGAGGTGTGAGAGGGGCTGCTCATCCCGCTTCCTTCTCGCTATTTTTCGCGTCCACCGCCCATTCGGCACTCGCGACTTCTCCTCCACAGCGGCCTTCTAGGGTGGCTCTCTACAGCGAAAAAGCGCTTCTGACCTGCTCTTCTCGAATGTCGGGGGCCCCTGTCACGCTTGTCATATGGAAGAGATCGACACGCTATTCGAGAGTGTTCAGGCCGATGCGGCCCGACTCCTTGATGTGCGCGTCGACGGTCTTTCCGATGCATCCCTCGTCTCTCTGGTCACCCGCGCCGAGTCGCTCGGGCGCCTCATCGACACCCTGCGTGTGCGTGCGGCGGCTGAGGTCGACGACCGCTCGCGCTACGAACTCGGCACCGACGGGCTCTCCCATCGCCACGGGCACACCCGCGCGTCTCACTTGCTCGAGCAGCTCACCCTCAGTTCAGCGGCCAGCGTGGCGACGCGACTCAGCCTCGGGCGATTCATCCGCCAGCGACAGACTCTCGACGGCTCGCCCCTCCCGCCGCTCTACCCGATTGTGGCGCAGTCGCTGCCGCTCATCGGAGTCGAATCGGCGCGAGTCATTGCCCGCACACTCGAGCAGGCAGCGCCTGCGTGCTCGTCTTCACAACTGGCGAACGCCGAGGCGCATCTCGTTGTGCAGGCGACCGAGCAATCCACCGACCTCGTTGCCGTGCAGGCGCGCATGTGGCGGGAGGCCCTCGATCCCGACGGCGCGGAGCCGCGCGACGAGGTGATCCGCCAACGCCGAGCCCTCCGCATCGGCCGCGAGATCGACGGCATGGCGCGCGTCACCCTTGACGTGGGCGGCATCGACCTCGCAGAACTCAAGTCAACTATCGAGTCGTACGCGTCACCGCGCATCATGCCGCGGTTCCGCAGCGACGACGACGTCGACCCTGACGACCCGTTCCGCGAGACGCGCACACGGCATCAGGTGCAGCTCGATGTCCTCCTCGGCCTCGTGCGAGCGGGCAGCCGGGCGGATGACTCGCGTCCCGGCCCGCGCGCCGCAATCCGGGTCACCGTCCGCGCCGACGACGTGACCGCAGGCAGCGGCGTCGCGTGGCTCGACAGCGTGCAGGCGCCGGTGTCCCTCACCACGCTCGCAGAGCTCTCCTGTGGTGGCGAGCATCGCACAGCCGTGCACACGCCGGAGGGCGCAATCCTGGCCCTCGGCCGCACGGCGCGACTCTTCAGCGAGGCTCAGGCCATTGCCCTCGCCACCCGCGATGGCGGTTGCATCTGGAACGGTTGCACTGCTCCACCGTCATGGTGTGATGCGCATCACGTCGTTGCGTGGAGCGAAGGCGGCGACACCGACCTCTGCAACGGAGTGCTGCTGTGCCCCGCGCACCATCGCGACATCCACGCCTCCGACTTCGAGCTCCGCATGGTCGACGGTATTCCGTACCTCCGAGCACCAGCTCGACTGGATGCAACGCGCCAATGGCATCGCGCGGGTGGCTCGCGCGCGCTCACGATGGCGGGGGTCGCGGGTGCGGCTCGAGAGCGCCCCGGCTAGCCACCGAAGCTCCGGCCGCCTCTGGTCAGCACCCGCTAACTCCGCTAAGTCCGCTAACTAAGCGTGACGACGTACCCGATGAACGAGTGGTCGGGGCGTTCGGGATGCGGCCCGTCGCTCTCCCAGCCGTCGGCCGCGCTCAGACCCGCGGAGACCACGTCGCCGGGTACGAGATTCATCACGTTCCGCTCCGTTGCTGACTGCTCGAGCCGCTGCCAGAGCGCGCGAATACTCACGACCGTTCCTTCGAGGGTGGTCACCTCGTGATCGGATTCGTGGTGATGTTCCTCGAGCCACTCGATGGGCTCCTCAGCCGCACCGAACTGGTCGTCGAGCTCACCCTCCGCAGCCACTGCGGTCCACGAGACAACGTCTCCCACGGCGAACGGGGCGCCGCAGCACTGCAGCTGCCAGTCCGAGTAGAAGACCCGAGTAGTCATTCCTCGCCGTCACCCGACAAGTAGCCCATCGCACCCTCGGCCGCGATGGTGAGGAGGGCTGTGACATCCACCGTCTCGCCGTCTTCGACCCGCTTCGAGATCATCGTGATCGGGAACACAAGCACCGGATCGTCGCTGATGAGCAGGGCGGGGTCGCGACCGTACTCGTCTTCGACCATGACCCACGGCACGTGCAGAAGTTCGGCGAGAACGTCGCCGAAGACGACGCCGAGCGCCTGCAGTTTGGCCGTCTCACCGGGTGCAACCCAGCCGTTGTCGAGCACCGCCTGCAGCACCTGCACCTTGACGCTCACCTCGGCGAAGTCGGCGCCCGAGTCCTCGGTGAGGTGACCGGCGACCCACCAGCGCTGCTGGTCCAGGAACTTCGTGTCAGCGGGGGTGAGTTCGGTGATCGACTGGCTCATGGAGTCGAGCGTAGCTTCTGGCCAAGGGTCGCAAGGAGTGTTCCACACGAGTGATGGTTCTCCCGGCGCCAGCCTCGATCGGGACTCGGGGACAGAAGTCGTCGACTGCCACGAGTAAATACCACTCAGTCGCGCGCTAGCCCTGGCTCCAAGCCTGCGTTTCGTCATCGATCGACGGCTCACCGGTGAGGTACTCAATGCTGAGCAACTGGAGCGAACTACGCAGGTCGAGTCCCGCCGGAGCGTTCCAGTCAGCGAGAAACGCCTCATACCCGCTCGTGTCGGCGAGCGCCGATCGAATGGCCCGCACGTAGAACGCCTGGGCGCGCGGAGCGCCGACGGCGATGAGCATCTCCTCGTATTCGGCGAGGCCCTCGCCTCGTGCGTTGAACAGCAACTGTGCGAATCCGCCCTGCTTGACGTGATAGCTGAAAGCCTGCAGCAGTTGTTCGTGCTGGTCGCGAGTGCCCTGGTCTTGCGCTTCGTCCGACGACATCGACTCTCCTGTTTCGCGAATGCCATGAAGAAAGAGAGCTCATGGATTACTCTACAAATCTTATGAGCGAGACCGTCGTCCCCGTCGACCTAGAAGTCGACTGGGACCAGAATGTGCCCGCCGCCGTCCTCGTCTCCAACGACGACGGACTGACTGTGCTGGCGGTGCACGCGAGCGACGCTGACGCGGACCCTCGGACTGTCGTCTTCACCTGGCACGGAACCCGGTTCGCGTCGATGGGTTCTCCTAATGACGAAGCGCTCTCCGGACATCGGCTCTTCGAGAAGGGGATGTCCCGGATCCGTCGTCTCGGAAAGGTCGAGAACAGTGAACTCATCGCGACGTTGGCGCGCGAGACCAGTGTTCACCCCCAGCACGATCCAGCCCGGTTCGCCGAACTGACCCATCACGTTCTTCCCCTGAAGGAGTGCACGGTCGAAGTGGTCGCGAGTCGTGTGACGATTACGCGTCTTCCGGGAAGCACTCTCGAAGCTGCTGCTCTCGCCCTTGCCCCCTAGGAACTCGATCGTGGGTCTGAATGGGCGCGGAATATCCTGTGGCAATGGAATCGCCACAGCTCCCTGACGAGTACAAGCGCGCCCTCGTGGACGAGGCACTCAACCGAACGCCTCGCGGGGGCTTTCCCGAGATCGAGCGCCGCGAAGGGCTTCAGCCCGGGATCCTGTTCGACTGGCTGGACAAGTACGGACCACCTAATCCTCCGGCGCCGTTCTCCGCGCTGCACTTCTGGATTGGCACGACGGAGCAAACCGCAGCGGAGTTCCAGTCCTACTTTGAGGTGCCCGACTCCTACTGGGCCGATGAGAATATGACTGCGATCGAAGCGGGAGTTGGATTCAGCATCGATCTCGACGACGAGTACGCATTCGACGATGATTTGCTGCTCGTGATTCACCACGATCTCGCCCGCCCGGTCGCGGAGCTCACCGCCGAGAGTGCACTCGAGTCGGAGCCATCAGCGTTGGCGATCGTGAGGGAATGTGCCGAACGCGGCATCCACACCGCCAACGCCATGTTCGTCTACGCGGATCCGACCCAGACCGTCGCCGATACGACCAAGCTCTACAACCAGCTTTCCTACATCGGGCTATTCGAGGGGTAGGACGATGAGCCACCTACAGCTTCACCCCTGCGTCCTCAAGAGTGACGCGGGCATGGGTGCGAATCACCTGCCATGGTGACTCGAGTGCGGCGCGAGCAATAGGAATCTCGTCACGATCGAGCGCACAGAACGCGGAACCAGGCGAGAGCTCCTTCTCGAGCTCTGACTCGAGGTGGGGATTTTCACGTAGCGCGGCCTCCAAGGGCGCATAGTCGAGCGGGCGATGGGCGCCGTCATCCCGAGAGGCACGGAATGGGTTGGCGAGGCCCGTCACCACGAACTCGGCCGGCAACTCGGACACGCGCGCGAGGATCAGATCCGAGCGACCAAGCCTCGCGAGTGCACGTGCGGCCCACGCCCGCGCGGTGTTGTCCGCCGAGGTGCGGCGCATGAGCTCGTCGAGGGCGTCGATGACCTCGGGGGTGTCGATGTTGATTCGCGCCAGTAGTCGGGCGGCGGCGGCGGCACCCGCAGGCAGCACCTCTCCTCTCACGACGCTCGCGAGCGCGGGCACGGACGCGACGCCACACGCTACGAGCAATCCGCTGTGCTCGCCAATGAGCAGTCCCTTGTGCGTCGGTGTGACGGCCTCGGGGAGCAACTCGATCACCCGCTGGCGCACCGGGAGGGCTGCGAGTCGCGCCCGTTCCGTATCATCTGATCCGTACTGCGGAAAGTGTCTCGCCAGCTGTGCCCCGGTGAGGCTCAGCGGAACGAGGTCGCCGCCCTCGTCGAACGCAATAGCGAGAAACTCCTCTTCGACCACTTTCTTCGCGAGGAGCATTTTGCGCGCCCGCAGCGCGGCTGCCGGAAAGCAGAGCAAGAAGCGCTCGTACGCGCTCTCCCACTCGTCGAAGGCGCCACTCCGCGCCGCTGCGGTGTGCACAGCTTCAGCGAGGGCGTGCTCCGCGCTGCTGGGATCGATGTTGTGGGTGAGATCTGGACCCGACCAGCGCAGATCGGCGTCCAGTCCCTCTCGCTCATAACCGTTTGCTTCGTACCGCGCCAGGACCTTCGCGAGCGACTCATCCGTGCCGACCGCCACCCCGGGCCACGCGATAGTCTCGCCGTCACCGTAGAACCCGTAGATAACTGCCCCGTACACGTGCTCATCCGGGTGCTGCTCACGCACCGCTCGCACAGCCGCGACGATCTGTGCTGCCGCGGCCTTCTCGATCTTTCGCCAGTTGATTCGGGTCACGGCATCCACTGTGGCAGACGAGAGAGAAAAGTAGGCCTAGCGAATCTTCTGGCAGAACCTACAGAAGTGCGACCCGCGGTTCATGAACTGCTCGCGCACGATCGGCCGACCGCAGCGCGGGCATGGCTTGCCCTGCTGGCCGTAAGCGTTGAGCGAGTGTGAGAAGTAGCCGGAGTTTCCGTTCACGTTCACGTACTGCGCATCGAAGCTCGTGCCACCCTCGGCGAGCGCCTTGATGAGCACAGCGCGCACCTCGGCGAGCAGGCGCGTGGCGCGTGGCCGGGTGAGGGCACCGGTGGGCTGGTCGTAGTGGATGCGAGCAGCCCACAGCGCCTCGTCGGCATAGATGTTGCCGATTCCACTGATGAGTGACTGATCGAGGAGGGCCCTCTTGATCCCGGTGTTGCGGGCCGCGAGACGCTTGAGAAAGAGCGCTTCGTCGAAGTGCGGGTCGAGCGGGTCGCGCGCGATGTGGGCTACTTGCGTGGGCACGTGCTCGCGCAGGACATCCGGAGTGGCCACGAGTGAATCGAGAGCCATCGAACCGAAGATGCGCTGGTCGACGAAGTTGAGACGGAGGTCGCCGTGCGAAGGGTGCGAGAGCTCGAGACGAATGCGGGTGAGGTTGTCGTCGGTGTAGCGATCACGCAGCAACACCTGGCCGCTCATGCCGAGGTGAACGACGAGTGCCTCGGTGGGCGCTGGTGTGATTTCGACAGGCTCAATCAGCGAATGTTGTGAGGCCCGCGGCACGAGGGGCAGCCACATGTACTTTCCACGGCGGCTCGCCCCGGCGAAGATGGCGCCCTCAAGTCGATCGGTGAAGTCCTCAGAGGGGCCCGTGTGACGGCGCAGCGAACGTGCATCCAGAATCTCGATGGATGCAACGCGCGCACCGGTGACGGCAGGCTCGAGGCCGGCGCGCACGACCTCGACTTCGGGTAGCTCAGGCATAGGGCAACTCAGGCGCGGGGAGTTCAGGCATGGGCAGTTCAGGCCCGGACAATGAAAACACGGGAACTAGCGGCGGGCCGAGAGCAGGGTCCACGCTTCGAGGGCCGCGGCCATCTCGGCGTGCTTCTTGCTGGAGCCGTCGCCCGAGGCGATCTCCTCCTCGGCTGCGGTGCCGATGCCGAGAACGACGACAGCGTGGAACCGCTTGGAGTGATCGGGGCCACTGTCGGTCACGACATACGTGGGCAGGCCGCGGCCGATGCGGGTGGAGAGTTCCTGCAGGCTCGTCTTGGGGTCCATGGCGGCACCGAAACGCTCGGGATTCTCCAGCAGCGGGCGGATGAGGCGCAGCACGAGGTCGGTCGCGAGCTCGCCACCGACCGAGAGGTAGGCGGCGCCGATAATCGCTTCGACCGTGTCGGCGAGGATCGAGCCCTTGTCACGACCGCCCGTGAGCTCTTCGCCGCGGCCGAGACGGATGTACTCGCCGAGACCGATCGAACGGGCTACCTCGGCGAGGGCGACACTCGAGACGAGGCTCGCGCGGCGCTTGGCCAGGTCGCCTTCGTCGAGCGACGGATTCTCG
>Ga0247813_10000992_pt1 | contig 22722 bp, 17 predicted proteins | sample UWRJL169409C1_FD_180719 | JGI IMG/M metagenome (GOLD analysis project Ga0247813, IMG submission 180719) | Plant litter microbial communities from Arlington Agricultural Research Station in Wisconsin, United States - UWRJ-L169-409C-1 | ecosystem: Environmental > Terrestrial > Plant litter >...
GACGATGTTCGCGCCTTGTTTGCCGGGGTCGACGAAGACCGGATTATCTGGCACGGCGAACAGGCCGCAACCGAGATCGCCGAGCTTCTGTCGCACGCCGCGCTCTATGTCTGGCCGGGCTGCGGCGAGGCCTATGGTCTGGCCTATCTTGAGGCGCAGGCCGCCGGTTTGCCCGTCGTCGCGCAAGAGATCGCCGGGGTGCCGGAAGTGGTGATGCATGGACGGACGGGGTTGCTGACACCGCCGGGAAATGTCGATGCCTATGTGCAGGCGATCGAACGGCTGTTGACGGATGATCAGGAGCGGACGGTGCTGGCGGGTGCGGCAAAATCCTTTGCAGGCGAGGAACGCTCGCTCGACCGGGCAGCGGTGCGATTGGGCGCCATTCTCAACGAATACATAAAATGGGCACGACAGGATGGATGATTTCGAAGCAACGATCGTCGGGGAACTGGATCGCTGGCAGCAGGCGGGCAAGGTCGCGCAGTTCTGGCTACGGGACGACGACGCCGTCGAGCCGACCGCGCCGCTCGAACGGTTGCTGAGCATATCAGGCGCATTTTCCGTGCCGCTGACACTGGCGGTCATTCCAGCGCATACCGGTGCTGCGCTGGTCGAAAGGCTGCAGCCGGAACCATCGTGTTCCGTCGCCGTGCATGGCTGGTCGCACCGGAACTATGCTGGCCCTGACGAAAAAAAGCAGGAGCTGGGCCGGCATCGCCCGGCGGCTGAGATTCTCGATGAGTTGCAGCAGGGTTTTGATCGTCTCGCTGAACTGCACCGCGAACGGTTCGTGCCGATGCTGGTGCCGCCGTGGAACCGGATCGACGCGGCCCTGGTTCCGCAGTTGGCCGGGCTCGGCTATCAGGCGCTTTCGGTCTATGGCCCGGAAAAGCCGGCTGCGTTGCCGCTGGTCAATGCGCATGTGGACGTGATGGACTGGCATGGAACGCGGGGCGGCCGTGATCCGCAGGCACTGGCGGTCGAGATCGCCGCGCGCTTGAGGTTCATGTTCGATCATGGCGGGGCGGTGGGGCTTCTGACCCATCATCTGGTTCATGACGAAGCTGTCTGGGATTTCATGACGGCGCTGTTTACGGTTACGGCGGATCATCCCGCCTGCCGCTGGACCCCGGTTGCGGATATCCTGCGAAAACAGCAACCGTCAATCGGGTAAAGTCGTCTCAGAGATCGATCACCTGGCCGTCGCGGGCGGTGATGGCGCCGGCGAAATCCTGTTCGGCGAGCCTCTGGATTTCGTCGAGTTCGCTGTCGGTGCGCAGTGGCGAATGATGGATGAAGGCGACCCGCTTGGCCTTTGCCGTCTTGGCAAGCCGGATGGCCTGCTGCCAGGAGGAATGGCCATAGCCCACATGGCGATGCATTTCATCGTCGGTGTACATGCAATCGTAGAGGAAGAGATCGCAACCATCGATCAGGTCGAGCACGGCAGGATCGAGCGTGCCGGGCTTGTGCTCGGTATCGGTGATGAGCGCGACTGCCCGGCCACCCCATTCGACGCGGTAACCGATCGCGCCGCCCGGATGGTTGAGGCTGCCGGTCCTGATCGTGACGCCGGGATAGGGGACCAGCGCGTCGCCGGAGCGGAAGTCACGACAGTTGATGCATGCGCGGCAGATATCCGGTTCGACAGGGAACCACGGCGGGCGCATGAACTCGCCGATCATCTGGCGGGTGGACATGCGTCCGGCCAAATGCCCGGACCAAAGGGTCACCGATGCATGCGGATCAAACAGCGCCGGCAGATAGGGCAGGCCGACAATATGGTCGTAGTGGCAGTGGGTGAAGAACAGATTGAAATCGGAGACACCCTCGGATTTCAAAGCCTGGCCGGCGGGCATCAATCCTGAGCCCGCGTCAAATAACAGCCTATGAGGACCGCATTGCATCTCGATGCAGATGGTGTTGCCGCCATAGCTCTGGAATTCGGCACCCGAGACCGGGAGGCTGCCGCGCACTCCCCATAACCGCACCCGAAACACGTTTTCGTTCACTCTCTCGCCTCAGTCACGAAAAGCTATTTTGCCTTTCCGTCTGCAACTGTCCCATTTAATTCTTAAGGTCGTCTTTTTCCGGGCCTGATTAACCAAGCCTCATTTCGGCCATGTTAGCCAAACTGCCTGGGTTAAGCGAGACATCAATTCGCTTTTTCTTTCCATATGTGCCAGAGACGACAGGAAACGAATCCGGTTTGAACGCGCAGACGGAAAATACTGAAAGAAATGCCGCCCTTGGAGCATCCGCGCATTGCCGTTATCGCCGATGCGCATTTTCACGATCTATACGCCGATTATGGCTTTTCCGGCGTCCTGCAGGGCGATCGCCGGCTGACGTTCAGGCTGCTGGCCGATACCGCGCGATCCACCCGCGTCTTCAACGAGAGCTATTTCGCATTCCATCACGCGCTCGATGATATCGCCGAACGCGGCATCCGTCATGTGGTGCTGCTTGGCGATTATTCCGATGACGGACAGGTGGAAACCGTCAAGGGTGTGAAGCGGTTTCTTGATCAATACGCGGCCCGGTTCGGCATGCGGTTTTATGCCACCACCGGCAATCACGATATTTTCGGGGCAGACGGCCGCCACCGCGCCAAGCGCTTCCTCAACCCGGATGGTGGCTACAGCGTCCTCAGCAGCGATCCGCATATGCGCGATCGTGGCGCCCATGCCGTCATCGCCAGTGATCGGATGTATTGCCAGGGTTATCCGGACGGGCTGGATGCCATGGCTGATTTCGGCTTTTATCCGCGCACCGGCGACCTTCACTGGGAAACGCCCTTTGGCACCGATGGCGATCCGGCAGCGCGGCTCTATGAGGTTCATTCGCCGGATGGAAAAACCACGCGCAGGCTGATGGACGCGTCCTATCTGATCGAACCCTTTGCCGGCGTCTGGCTGCTGATGATCGATGCCAATGTCTTCGTGCCCATCGATGGCGTGACGCCCGGCGAAGAGGGCGATCTTGCCGACAGCACCAGTGCCGGCTGGAACGCGATGCTGTTTCACAAGCGGTTCGTTCTCGACTGGATGGCGGATGTTTCCCGGCGCGCGCGGCTTGAAGGCAAATGCCTGCTGGCGTTTTCGCACTATCCCGTTCTTGATCCGCTTGATGCGACGGTCGATGACGAGGTGGCGCTGCTTGGCCGGACGGGCATGGTGGAGCGTATTCCACAGATCGATGTGGCCGAGGCGTTGATCGCAGCGGGCATCGATATCCATTTCAGCGGGCATCTGCATGTCAACGACACGGCGCAGTACCGCAGCGACCGTTTTGTGACCAATGTCGCCATGCCGTCGCTCGTTGCCTTTCCGGGCGCCTACAAGGTGCTGACGATCGGTGATGAGCGGATCGATATCGAGACGGTCGGGATCGAGGCGATGCCGATCGATGACGATGTGCGGCAGGCGTATCGGCTGGAGGCCCTGCCGTCGCGGCTGGAAGCGGGCGGCATGCTCGAGGTCGACGACTACGGTGGCTTTCTGTTCGAGCATCTCGGCCATCTGGTCGGACGGCGTTACCTCAAGCGGGAATGGCCGAAGGATATCGCGGCAATGATCCGCGCCCTTGATCTTGCCGATCTGGCGACGCTGTCGCAGGTCCAAGAGCCGGTGCCAGCTGTTGATGCGATGGCGGCAATCGCCGCCGCCCGCAACGATCCGGGAGTGCAGCAGCGGCTGGCCGCAGGCTTGATGGAACACGGAGTGGAGATCGGCGCGCTACACGGGCTTTCCGCACGGGAATTTCTGGCTGACTGGTACCGGGTGCGGATGGGCAGCGAACTGGCGCTGGACTGGATCAGCAAGCAAAAGATTGCCCCCTATCTGGCCGTGGGGCAGTTGTTTGCAGATCACGATGGGCAAGAGCCCGGTGCGGTGCAAGCGCAGTTTGCCCTGATATTCCGGATGTTTTCGAAATACATCTCCGGCCTGCCATCGCGCGATTTCAGCATCGACCGGATAAGCGGGGCGATCGAACGGTCGTTGCCGAAACTTTAATCGGCCTTGCGTTCGCGGCTGCGGGCTTCGGACAGTTCGCTTGTCGTGTGGCTGAGGCGATCGGCCAGTACCCGCATGATCTCGATGGTGATTTCGGGAAAGTCGGTGAGCAGCTTGAGGAAATGTTCCTTGCGGATGCGCAGGGCTTCCAGCGGCGTCGTCGTCTGCACGGTGGCGGTTCGCGACACGTCGCAGAGGATGGCGATCTCGCCGACGATGGAGTTGGTTTCGACTTCGGCGATCTTGATCGGGCCGGTCGAGGAATCGACCAGAATATCCGCCTTGCCGGCCAAGACGACATAGGCCGCGTCGCCAGCGTCCCCCTGGTGGAAGATGGCTTCGCCCGGATCGTAGCTGACACGGTCGGACGTGAACGCGAGAAGCTTCAGCTTGCCCGGTTCGACATTCGAAAACAGCGGCACGCGCCGCAGCATTTGAACTTCATCCTTCAGAAGCATAATCGTGCCCATTCCCCGTTTTCCTCCTCCCGCATCATCCACTGGCGATGGTCACCAGCACTGTCATCGGGAAGATTGCCCCTGCCTGCATCCCCGTCGCACGCATGGACTTCTCCACTGACATTATGATGACACAAGCTCTTTAAAGATACCGTTATTCTCGACCAGTGCTGCATGTGTGCCTTCCTCCACAAGCAAGCCCCTGTCGAAGACAAGCACACGGTCGAACAGGCTTGCGAGGCCGGTATTGGACAGGACCCAGACCACTGCCGGATCACGTCCATCCCTGCGCACGAGCTTGAGCACATCGCGGACGATCTCGTCCTGCAGGCGATGGTCGAGGCCAGGCAGCGGCCTGTTGAAGATATAATATTCCGAACGCCGGATCAGGGCGCGGGCCAGGTTGAGTTTCTGGCGCTGCACCGCCGTCAAGCGCTTGCCGCCGGCACCGAGATTGAAATCAAGCCCGATATCGATGACCCGCTCCAAAAGGCCGAGCGAATTCAGCAGGGAGGTAACGATGGAGCGAATGCGCTTGGATCCGTCGGTATGCTTGTGGCTGATGCGGCCGAACAGAATGTTGTCCATCAGGCTTGCCGACGCCAGATAGTGTTCCGGGTCGTAGCGCTCGATATCGCCACGCATGTTGTCCGGCAGCCCGTCATGGAACTGGCGGCGGACATCGACGATCTTGGCCATCAGTTCTTCGGTCAGAAGACCGAAGCGATGCCGCGGCTCGATATAGCGGAAACTTAGGCGAATGATCTGCCCACGGTCATCTTCCGATGCCGCGTCAAATCCCTTGCCCTTCAGCTTCTGCAGCAGCAGCTGGTAATCGGGAATGTCATCTGCCGTCATGAAGGTCAGCTGCTGGAAGAACGGATGATCCGGCGGCAGATCGGCGAACAGTTCAACCGCGTTTTCAGCGATGCTGTAACCCATGTCGAACAGGATGCGGTCGAGGCCGGAACGACCGACGACGGATCGGAAATAGGCATTCTTGCCGATGGCCTTGCCGATCAGCGCCGGTCCGGTCGCCGTGCCGAACAACAGGTTTTCGCCGACCGTCGCCTCGGTATTGTAGGCACCTGGCTCGAAGGAGACGACAAGGCTGCTGAGGCCTGCCTCTTCCAATTCGACGCGAAGGGCGTGGCGCATCTCGACAATGCCCTCGGCCAGACCCGGATGCTCGCTGGGAGATACCGTGCTGCGAAGCGCGAGGTCGAGAATGTCCTTCGACAATTGAACCGTATCAAGCACCGAGAGAACCGGCGCGAAGAGATCGTCGCTGTTCGTCGCATTGGCAGCGTCGTAGTCGATCCAGTCGCTGTTGACGTCAAAGTCCGGGTTTCCGGCCAGTTTCGCCTCGTTGATTTGCCATTTGCGATGCGCGGCACCGCTGCCTTCATATACGGCTTCCTTCAGCGGCGCGTGTTTGAGGCCGTAAAGCAGGTTGTCCCGCAAGCTGCCGTAGAAGAAGTAGGCGTCGGAGGAAACATAGGAGATGGCGCGTCCGGTCACCGATTCCGGCAGCTCCAGAAGATCTTCGCCGCCTGCCGTTACCTTGCCGCTCTCCGGCCATGTGAGGCGTGCAAATGCTTCCGCCAACATATCGCCGCCACCGGCAGCGCCGCCGACAATGGCGACGGTTTCGCCAGGATGGATCTGCACCGACACGCGCTCCAGCAGCTTGGCACCGCTATCGTCGGCAAGCGACAGATTGACCGCAGCCAAGGGATGTTTCAGCGAACCCGCGTTCTTGATGGCGATCGCCTGGATGGCCGGGTCGATGGTGTTGTCGACGCTGAACTGCTCGACCACCTGGACATATTTCACCTGGACGTCCTGGCGGGTCTGGTCCCAGTCGATCAGGTCCTTCAACGGGCCGGGCAGGTCCTTGTAGGCGCTGATCACGGCGATCAGCTGTCCGATGTCGAGGCGGCCCTGCAGCGCCAGATAACCGCCGATGCAATAAAACAGGAAGGGCGTCAGCTGGGCGAGGAAATTGTTGATGAACTTGACCAGGAATTTCCACTGGTAGAGGTCGTAGCGGATCTTGAAGATACGGCCAAGGCGCGAGGCTATATCGGCGCGCTCAAAGTTGGACGTATCATAGGCGTGAATGGTGCCGATGCCATCGACGATCTCGCTGACCCGGCCGGCCAGTTCACGGGCGGTGATCTGGCGTTCGCGGCCGAGCACCAGCAAGCGCCGGCGCATGCGCGGGATGATGATTGCCTGGACGCCGACCATGACGGCGGCGATCAGGCCGAGCCAGGTATTTTGCATGAAGATGAAGAATAGCGCCGTCAAGGCCTGCCCGCCGAGCAGCGCCGGCTGGACGAAAGCATCACCGGTGAAGCCGCCGAGAGGCTCGACCTCATCCTTGACCATGCTGGAGACTTCGGCGCCCTTCATGCGTTTGAACTGGCCGGGTGGAAAACGCAGGATCCGGTCGACGAGTTCGAAGCGGATGCGGCGCAACAGGCGCTCGCCGAGCCGGCCCTTGTAGGTGTTGATATAGAACTTGAAGAGACCGTTGATGATCACCAGCAGCAGGAAAACCATACTGAGGGCAAACAGGGTCTGCATGCGGGTCAGATCGACCCCGTCAAACAGCGTCACAGTTCCGAGCCATGGCAGGTCGAAACTGATGTTCATGAACAACTGGGTGGCGCCCGGCTGGTCGAAGCCCTGGCCCTGGATCGGCCCGTTGACGATCTGCTTGGGCAGGTCGAACGACAGGAAGTAAGGGATCATCGAGACGGCGACAACCAGGAGGATCCAGAGCTGCTGGCCTCTTGTGTGCGTCCAGATGTAGCGGGCTATGCTTTTTTCCATGGGGAGATTCAACTGGCCGTGTAACGGGTGTCAAGGACGTAGAAGCGCCGGGCCGCATAGGGCGTGCCGGCGATCTCCGGGTCGTGCAGGTGAAGATCGAACTGTCCGCGGATCGTCACGGCCGGACGGCTGACGATATGCGGCACCTGCGATGCGGCGCGCTCAAGTTCCGGTGCGTATTCGATCACGACGGTTTTGGCGTTCTCGATCAGCGAAAACAGCAGGTCGCCGAGCGGGTCCTTGCGGCCGAAGGGTTTCAGCGAATAGCCGAGCAGGACGAGCCCGTAGCTTCCAGGCTGATAATGATAGTCGATCTGCTGGAACTTGGCCGGAATATGCCGCACATGGCATTGCTGTCCGTTCAGCTCGTTGGCCTCGTAAGCCTCGGTCTTCGGATCGACCGAGGTGACCGAAAGCGGATGGTGGGTCAGATAAGCGGTGATGGGCCGGATATGGCCACCGATCTCGAGGATGTGCGGGCAGTCGCGCATGAAGTGGGCGGCAAAGACCTGCCGCATGGTTGCGCCCAGTCCTGCCAGATGCGGTATGTCCTTTCCCGCCTCCAGGGGCGGGGAGCCGGAGGCGGCATCCTTCAGGTTGACTTGCATTCCTTGCACTCCAGAAAAGTCCAGACTACAACACGCGTATGATGAAAACTACCCGACCAAACGAAGCAAACACAACAGATTGGCACGAGAGTGCCTTCGATGTTATCCGCGGTCTGTCCGCCTATACGGGAAGCTCTCTGATAGAAGGCCTTGCGAAAGTGATCGCCAAATATCCGGATGCGGACCTTGGCACGGCCTTCAACCACAAGCAGGTTGGAAGCAAGATATGGGCACGCGAAAAGCTGTTTGAAAGCCTTGGTGGAAAATTTAGACACATCGTCCTGCTGGGCGGCTGGTACGGCGTGCTTCCGGCCATGTGTTTCGATGACAGTCGCTTCGACATCGAACTGTTCGAGAGCATCGACATCGACCCTGAAGTCGCAGAAATCGCCGAAACCCTGAATGCCAAGGCCGGGGAACGTTTTCGCACCACCACCCACGATATGTATACGGTCGATTACAGCACCCGCGGTGCCGATCTGGTCATCAACACCAGCTGCGAGCACATTGCCGATCTGCCGGGCTGGCTTTCGCTGCTGCCGCGCGGGACACAGGTTCTGTTGCAGTCGAACGACTATTTCAGCGAGCCGACCCATATCAACTGCGTGCCATCGCTGGAGGCTTTCCAGGAGCAGACATCGCTCAGCAACCTGGCTTTTGCCGGATCGTTGAAGATGAAGAAATATACCCGTTTCATGGTGATCGGCACGGTCTGACCGGCGATTAGAGCAGTCCGCGCAGAATTTCGGCGGTGCGATGGGCGCCGCCGAGGTCGAGGCTGTGGGGCGGCCGGTCGGGTGCCGCGAGTGCTGTTTTGATTGCCCGCGTCATGCTGTCGGCCGAAAGATCGTCTTCGGCCAGCACATGCGCCAGTCCAAGCTTTTCGAGACGCTCGGCCCGAACAGTCTGCTCGGTTTCGCCACCGGCGGTGAAGGGGATGAGCAGGGCATGGCAGCCGGCGCGCAGAATATCGCACACCGTGTTGTAGCCGGCCTGCGAAACGGACAACCGCGCGCCAGCCAATAGGCTCGCGAAATCCGGACGGAAGCGGGTGACGCTGACATGGGCGGGCGCATCCGCCGAGATCGCGTCGAAATCGGACTGGGGCAGGTTGGGACCGGTGATCAGGGCCCAGGACAGCGGCTTGGCAATCGACTTTGCTGCTTCGAGCGCGGCACGGATCAAGGCATTGCCGACGGCGCCACCACCGGCGGAAACGATGACGTCGAAACGTTCCGTTGGCCGCGCAGGCGCGGGGGCAGCCACCAGCCCGGTATAGATCACCTTATCGGTGATATCGGCCGCCAGTGGAAACGTATCTTCCAGCCGGGCAAAGGCCGGATCGCCATGAACCAGAACCCGGTCAAAATATTGCTTTACCAGCGCGACCGTTTCCTCGTCGCGGCCGGGCTTGGAGCGCTCCTGAAGGATATCGCGCAGTGACGTCACCACCAGCGGCTTGTTGTCCATCGCAGCAATCGCTTCAAGCAGCGGCAAAAGTTCGAAGCGGACCTGACGGCGGCCGAAAGGGAAGGCTTCGATGATGACGATATCGGGCTGACTTTGGTTGAAAGCAGCCAGCAGCCGTTCCTTGCGATTGTCCTTGAACGCATCATCGACCGGATTGCCGTCGATATCGGCCAGCCCCGAAAACCCGGCATCTCCCGCGGTGATCGGCGGCAGGGCGACATGATGAACCAGGGGTCCGGGAAATCCGGTGACGGGTGTTCCGCCCGTGACCACCGTCACGTCGAAACCGTCTTCGGCCAGCGCGCGGGCGATGCGGCTTGCCCGGGCAAGATGGCCGATACCGAGCAGGTGCTGGACGTAGAAAAAGGCGCGGGGGGCTCTGGGCTGGCTATCGGTCATTTTACACTCCGCCATTCATTCTCGAACAGGTCTTTCAGCTGACGGATGCTGGTTTGATGATCGAAGTGGCCTCGCACCTTGCGTTCGGCTGCTTCCCCCAGATGCCTGCGGAGCGCCGGATCGCGGATGGCTTTTTCAAGCGCTGCGGCCAGCGCCTGCGGGTCTTCCGGGGGGCCGACAAAGCCGTTTTCGCCATCGACGAGAAGCTCGGGTATCCCGGAAATATCAGTCGATATGCAGACCAGCGCCTGGCTGGACGCCTCGACAATCACGTTCGGCAAGCCATCACGGTCTCCATCGGCGGTGATGCGGCAGGCAAGCGCGAAGATATCGGCGTCGCGATACTGCTGCAGCACTTCGGTTTGCGACAGCGACCCGTTCCAGACGACTTTCTGAGCGATTCCGAGTTCGGCGGCCAGCGCCTGCAGCTTTTTCAACAGGTCGCCGCCGCCGATATGGACGAAGCGCCAGTGGAGATTGGCGGGTAGCAGGCTCAGTGCCCGCAGCAGGATATCGAAACCCTTCTTCTCTACCGCCCGGCCAACGCTGACGATCGTGACCGGGTGAGCCGGATCGGACCCGTCATAGGCTGGGCGGGTGCCGTCGAATGGGCCGAAACGGCTGAGGTCGAGGCCGTGATAGCTGAGGTGCACATGCGGCTTGCCGCCGGCAAGGTGACGCAAGTGCTCAAAGCCGGTCTGCGTACAGGTCACGGTCCAGCGGGTGCTGTCGAGTTTTCCGGCCAGGTCCCATTCCGGCGATGTCCAGATGTCCTTGGCATGGGCCGAGCAGGTCCAGCCGATGCCGGTGATCATGCTGGCATAGCGGGCGACCGAAGCCGGGGTGTGGATGAAATGCGCATGCAGCCACTCACCACCTTTTGGCCATTCGACAGAGAGCACCATCGCCTGGCCGAAGCGGCGGACCCGGTTGCGGGTCCTGTCGCGCCAAAGGTCGCAGGCAAGCGCTGGCAAAGCGCGCCAGAAACCGGGTTTTGGCAGACAGCGGAAAAGCGCACGGGCGACCCTGGCCGGCTCCTCGTGCAGATATTCCGGCAGGTAGTGGACCGGCGCTTTGATTTCGTCATGAATCGGGTGACGCTTCTTGTCTGTCGGCTTGCGTAGCGCCACCAGTTCGAGCTCGAAGCCCGCCCGTTCCAGTCCAAGCAATTCCTGGGCGATGAAGGTTTCCGACAGACGCGGATATCCCTTCAGCACCACGACGATCTTGCGGCGCTCAATCAATTCTGGCCCGATCCTTTGACGACCGTCAGATGTTCGCGGTCGCGGCGGCCGAGCCATTCGCCGACGATCTGCGATATGTTCGCCAAGCCTTCGAGTGTCATGCCCTTGGCGCTCTTGGAGGGCGGATCGCGATCCGGCAGCGCCTTGAGTGCGGCAGCAAAGCGCATGGGATCGGCTGCTTCCTCGGGCAGAAGCATATCGATCAGTCCAAGCTCTGCGGCGCGGCTGGCGCGGATGAGCTGCTCTTCGCGCGGCATGACCCTCGGGACGATCAGCGCCGGCTTGTCGAAGGACAGGATCTCGCAATAGGTGTTGTAGCCGCCCATCGCCACCACGGCCTTTGCCCCGGCGATCAGTTCTTCCATGCGGTTGTCGAATTCGATCACCTCGAGATAGGGGATCTTCGCACATTTCAGCAGCAGCTTGTGGCGCTGCTTGACCGGCATATAGGGGCCGAGCACGATCAGCGACTTATGCGTCAGCGTCGGATCTTCCTGATAGGCATCAATCACATCGTGGATCAGGTCGGAGCCGTCGCCGCCGCCGCCCGTGGTGATCAGGATATAGTCGCCCTTCGGCTTGTGTTCGGATTCGACATCCTGCGAGACGCTTCTCTGCAGGAAGCCGACGAAATCCATCTTGGCGCGCACGGCCGGGGGGACGTCGAGGCCGACGAGCGGGTCATAGAAATCCGGTGGGCCATAGACCCAGACGCTGTCGTAGAACTGGCCGATCTTGCGCATCACGTCATTGCGCTTCCATTCCGCATCGAGCAGATGCGGCGCGTCCATCACCTCGCGCAGGCCGAGAACCAGGGTCGTGCCCTGTTTTTTCAGGTAGGCGAGCGTTTCCTCGACTTCGCCATGGAGCCCCATCGGTTCCTTGTCGACGATGAAGATGTCCGGCTGGAAGGTTTCGGCTGTGTGGCGGATGATCGACCTGCGCATCTTCAGCGTCTCGTGCAGATCGATATGCCGGTCCATCGAGGTATATTCGCCGTTGCGCAGCTTGATGACACTGGGGATTTTGACGAAATCGACGCGGGCCCGGTAGTCGAAGGCTCCGGCGATGGTCGCGCCTGAAATGATCAGGATATTGACGCCGCGATAATCCTCGACCAGCGAATGCGCAATAGTGCGGCAGCGCCTGAGATGTCCCAGGCCGAACGTATCGTGGCTATACATCAGGATGCGGGCGTCTTCGATCCGGCGGGTCATGAGCAGAGCCTCTTATCTCCCATGGCGCTGCCAATCTCCACAAGGAGTGTCCTTAGCATATCGGTATCCACTTCACTTATACGGATCGGCAGCATCGCGCAGTCCGTCGCCCAGAAAATTGAACGCCAGAATCACGAGAATGACCGGAATGGTTGGAAACAACAGCCAGGGATAAAAAGCAATGACGCTGACGCTGCGGGCTTCGGTCAAAAGAATGCCCCAGCTGGTGATCGGCGGGCGAAGACCAAGGCCAAGGAAGCTCAGCGCCGTCTCGCCAAGGATCATGCCGGGGATTGCCAGCGTTGCCGTGGCGATCAGGTGCGACATGAAGCCGGGTACCAGGTGACGGCCGATGATGCGGCCTGAACCGGCGCCCATCAGTTGTGCTGCCAGAACGTAATCCTCTTCGCGCAGGGCAAGCAGCTTCGAACGGACGGCGCGCGCAAGCCCTGTCCAATCGAGCAGACCGAGAATGGCAGTGATGCCGAGATAGATCAGAATCGGGCTCCATGTGACCGGCATGATCGCTGCCAGCGCCATCCAGAGCGGAATACTCGGTATCGATTGCAGCACCTCGATAATACGCTGGGTAATCAGATCAAAGACGCCGCCGTGATAACCCGCAAGTCCGCCAATGGTAATGCCCAGCACGAAGCTCATGGTGATTCCGAGCAGACCGATGGTCAAGGATATCCGGGCTCCATAAAGGATACGTGACAGCACGTCGCGGCCGAGGCGGTCACTGCCCAGCAGAAACAGCTGTCCGTCCTTGGCGGGGCAGGCCAGATGGATATTGGTCTGCACAAGGCCCCAGAATTTGTAGCCATCGCCGCGGCAGAAGAAGCGGATCGGTTCCACCTTATCCGGCTTGTCGGTGTAGATCCGGCGCAGCGTATCCATGTCGAGTGTCATTTCTCGGCCATAGACGAACGGTCCAACGAATTTGCCGTCGTGGAACAGATGGACGCTTTGCGGTGGCGAATGGATGAAATCGACGTTGCGGGTATGCAGGTTGTAGGGCGCCAGGAACTCGACGATGGCAATGGTCGCGTAGAGGAAGACGAGGAAAAACAAGGAAAACAGGGCAAGCCGGTGCTTCTTGAATTTCCACCACATCAGCCGCAATTGCGACGCCTGGTAGATCTTCGACTGCTCCTCCGTCATCACATCGACGGAATGCGGATCGAACGGTGCCGTCGAGACGTAATGCGAAAGCGGTTCGCCGGATTGGGGAAGGGATACCGTCACTTGGTGCTACCGCCTTGCAGTCTGATGCGCGGGTCGAGGAATGCGAGCGCGATATCTGAAATCAGCACGCCGATCACGGTGAGGAATGCCAGGAACATCAGGAACGAGCCGGCCAGATACATATCCTGACTTTGCAACGCTTTAATCAGCATCGGTCCCGTCGTTTCGAGCGAAAGCACGATGGCCGTGATCTCGGCCCCGGAAATGATTGCCGGCAGGATCGAGCCGATATCCGAGATGAAGAAGTTGAGTGCCATGCGCAGGGGATACTTGACCAGTGCCCGGAACGGATGCAAGCCCTTGGCGCGGGCGGTCACGACATATTGTTTCTGCAGCTCGTCGAGCAGATTGGCGCGCAGGCGGCGGATCATGCCGGCGGTGCCCGCCGTGCCGACGATCAGCACGGGTATCCACAGGTGTTCAAGAATGGATTTCGCCTTCTCCCAGCTCATCGGTTCGGCCAGATATTTCTGGTCCATCAGATGGCCGATCGAGGTGCCGAACCAGATATTGGCGAAATACATCAGGATCAGCGCGAACATGAAGTTCGGAATGGCGATGCCGATCAGACCGATAAAAGTCAATCCGTAATCGCCCCAGCTATATTGGTGTGTGGCGGAATAGATGCCGATCGGGAAGGCGATCAGCCAGGTGAACAGGATGGTGACGAAGGAGACCAGCACGGTCAGCCAGAGCCGGTCGCCGACGACTTCGTTGACCGGCAGCTGATACTCGAACGAGTAGCCGTAGTCTCCCTGCACCAAGCCGGCGGCCCAATGGAAGTAGCGTATCACCGGCGGCTGATCGAAGCCGTACTCCTTGCGCAACGCGTCGATCTCAGCGGTGTCCACAGCTTCGCCCTGGGCGCGAAGTTCGGCTATGTAGCTCTCGAAGTAATCACCAGGCGGCAGTTCGATAATCGTGAAAACCAGCGCGGAGATGATGACGAGGGTCGGGATCATCGCCAGGACACGCCAGAAAATGTAACGCAACATGATCAGCTAACCTCTTCGCTGTACCAGAACGTATCTGGCATATAGACCCCGAGATAACAGGTCGGGTCGAAGCCGTAGAGGCCTTTTTCGGGAATGTTGCGGATATAGGCGGAGTGCATCACAGGCTGTAAAGTTGCGTTCACGATGCCGATCGAAAAGACGTTCTGCGTATAGATGTCCAGCATTTCGTGCCAGATGCGTGTCCGTTCTGCGGTATCGACCGTCTTTCGCCATTGCTTGACCAGATCGATCAGTTTGATCGCTTCCGGCAATTCCGGCGCAGATCCATTTTGTTCGATGGACAGATAATACATGCCCCAAACGGGCCATTGAAACTGGTCGTCCCTGCTCGGTGCAAGATCGCCGGGGTTCATATCGGCTGTGGGTACCCCATTTTCGATACCCGACCACATGGACATCATGATCTCGCCACTCATCGTCCGGCTACTGAAAACGTCGCGTTGCGAGGTCTTGATAAAAAGCGCCAAACCGATTTTCGCCCAATGGTCCTTGACGAGCTCCAGCACGTCGGTCTCGAGCGTACTCTCACCAGAGGTTTCGACGACGATCTGGGCTTCCCGCCCGTCCGGCAGCAGCCGTATGCCGTCGCTGTTGCGTTGTGTCAGTCCGACCTCGTCAAGCAGCCTGTTGGCCTGATCGGGATCGTGGCTTGCCCAAGCGGCCGCATATTCCGGCTTGAACAGCGGGCTCTCCTCCAGGATTGTGTCCGCGCTTTCCTTGGCAAGCCCGTAGAAGCTGACCATGTTGATTTCGTGCCGGTCGATCGCCAAAGACAGGGCGCGGCGAACCCGCACGTCCCAGAACAGGTCGCGCCACACCTTGTCGGCGCAATTGAGATTGGGCAAAAGGGCGAGGCGAGAGCCTTGTGTCCTTTTCCAGAGATTGACCTTCACCGGATAACGCTTTTCGGCATCCTTGAAGAATGCGTAATCGGAAAAATCGACGCCGGTGGATTGCAGATCGGTTTCGCCGGCGCCCGTCTTGGCTGCGATAATTTCCGATGAGCTGATATTGAGCAGCCAGCGGTCGATATAAGGCAGCTGCAGGCCGTTTTCATCGACCCGGTGGAAGAATGGATTGCGCTCGAACACGAACTGTTCGGCCGGCGGGGCTGTGCGGGGAATCCAGGGATCCAGCGACGGCAGGTCGGGATTTTCGGGACGATACTGGCGCGACATCTTGATATGCAGATCGGCCCATTTCTTGACGCGATACTGTTTCATCAGCGCCGACAGGCGGAAATCGTCCTGGTACTTCTTGTGGAAGTGCCGCATATAGGCCGACGGCATCAGGATGACGACCGGCGAGGCGGCGGCAAGGCCCGGAAGGAAATCCGGATTGGGGGTTTTCCAGGTGTAGCGGACGGTCAGTTCGTCGATGATCTCGAATGCCGGCCCTTCGCCGTTGGCGAGAAGCTCGCGCTGGATGCCGCCCTTGCGCAGGTCCTTGTTGAGGATCACGTCTTCCCAGGTATAGCGGAAATCCTCGGAGGTCAGGTAACTGCCGTTCGACCAGCGGTGGCCGTCGCGGATCTTGAAGGTGAAAATCCGGCCTTCCTGGACATCGAAACTTTCCAGGATATCGGGCTGGAACTTCAGGTCCTCGGTATAGCCGATCAGACGGGCATAGCCGTTGATCGTCATCATCCGGATGTCCTTCTGGCTGCCGATCAGCATGCGGACGGTGCCGCCGTACTTTCCGGGCTGCCGGCCCATGGCGGCCAGATTGACCCGCCGTGGGTTTTTCGGCAGGCGATCAGGCAGGTCAGGCAGGGCCTGAGCTCGCAGGTAGGGCCGCAGGAATGGCGGTTCCGGGGTCGCTCGGGCGATGCCGGGTATGAGAGCGGTGGCAAGCAGGCCGAGGGTCGTGCGTCGTGTGATCATGATACGAGCTCCCTGACATCGGCAGTTTTTCGCGCCAGAACAAGATGGCCGTTGCCGAGGTCTGCCGTCCCCAGCACATCTGTCTCGCCATCATCGGAAAAATGCTTGCCCCAGCTTCGCTTGTCGGCAGCGCCGCTTGGGTTGAGCATGGAAAAATCAAGCGGCCGGTCGAGATCGGGGAAGGGCACGGCGGCCAGCAGCGATTTCGTGTAGGGGTGAACGGGCGCTTCCATCAGCGCCTCGCGCGGGGCGATCTCGACAATGCGGCCGCCGCACATCACTGCGATCCGGTCGGCCATGTAATCGACGACGGCGAGATTGTGCGAGATGAACAGGTAGGTAAGCCCCAGCTCCTTCTGCAGATCCTTGAGCAAGTTGAGGATCTGCGCCTGAACCGACACATCGAGTGCTGAGACGGGTTCGTCGCAGATCAAAAGGTCTGGCCCCAGTGCCAGTGCTCTGGCGATGCCAATGCGCTGGCGCTGGCCGCCGGAAAAACTGTGCGGATAGCGATTGAGGTGGCGTTCGTTGAGGCCGATGGCCTTGAGCAGGGCCGTCACTGTCTCGACGCGGGACTTGCCGTTGCCCCGCCCATGGATTTCCAGCGGTTCGCTGAGAATATTCTGTACCGTCATGCGTGGTGACAGCGAGGAGACGGGGTCCTGGAACACCATCTGGACCTTGGTACGAAGATCCTGCAACGCGGAACCTTCCGCCTTCAGCACGTCGATCGGTCCACTGCTGCTGTTGAGCATCACCGCGCCCGTGTCCGGCGTCACGGCGCGCATCAGGATTTTGCTGAGCGTGGTCTTGCCGCAGCCGCTTTCGCCCACCAGCCCGAGACATTCGCCGCGCATGATGTCGAAGCTGACCCCATCGACCGCCTTGGTCGCGGGGGACGTGTCCTTGTTCAGCCAGCTCGATTTGCGGGTGGTGAAGGTCTTTGAGACATTGCGCACCGACAGCAGGACTTCCGGCTTCAAGGCTTCGTCAGCCGCGACGACCTGCTTTTTGCCCAGGAGACTGCTGGTATTGACGGGGACTTCGCGCAGAGCCTTCAAGCGCTCGCCGGGCTTCATGTCGAAATGCGGAACGGCGGCCATCAGGCCCTTGAGATAGGGATGCGAGGGATTGCGGAAAATCGTCTCGACCGGGCCGGCCTCCATGATCTCGCCGTGATAGATGACGACCACCTCGTCTGCGACATTGGCGACGACGCCGAGATCGTGGGTGATCAGCAGCATCGCCATGTTCAGCTTGGTCTGCAGTCCGCGCAGCAATTGCAGGATCTGCGCCTGGATGGTCACGTCAAGCGCAGTCGTCGGCTCGTCGGCGATCAGAAGCGAGGGATTGCAGATCAGCGCCATGGCGATCATGGCGCGCTGGCGCATGCCGCCCGACAGCTCGAACGGGTACATGTCGTAGGCGCGCGCCGGCTTTTGGAAGCCGACCAGGCCGAGCATTTCCTCGGTGCGTTCGCGCCGCTCGCGGCTGGACATCGGGGTGTGGATTTTGAGGGATTCGCTGATCTGGTTGCCGATCGTGTGCAACGGCGACAGCGAGGTCATCGGTTCCTGGAAGATCTTGCCGATGCGGTTGCCGCGCAGATTGCGAATTTCCCGTCCGTCGCGCGGCATGGCCAGCAGATCAACCGGCTGCTCGCCATGGGCCGGATCGCAAAACAGGATGCGGCCGCCGCAGGTGGCGGATTTCGGCAGAATGCCCATCACCGCCTGGCTGATAACGGATTTCCCGGAGCCGCTTTCGCCGACCAGCGCAGTCACCTTGCCTGGCAGGACGCGCAGGCTGGCATTGCGGACGGCATCGATCTGCCCACCGAGCATCGCGAACGAGATACTCAAATTCTCGATCCGCAGCAGGTCCGCGCCTGATTTCATGCCAGCAAGTGTCCTTGTTTCATGGCGGCCCGCGATCGTGCGGAGCGCGCTTCCGGGTTGACGCCCGGTTCCTCGAAAAAAGGAGACTATCTCACGGAAATTGACGTGTCCATGACCTTCGGCTGGTAAAGTTCGCACGGATATACTCGCAACGGCGGCCGGCCGGCGCGATGGAGAAATGTCAATCATTCGAGCGGGATGGTTCTGTTCTCTGTCCCGCCTATCAATCGCTGCGGATATGCGTCCGCAGGGTGATCTTTACTGCAGCAGCTTGTTCCAGAGCGGATCGCGCGGTTGCGGTTTCTTGCTGTTACGATAGAGCAGCATGACCTGCTCGGCCTCGGATCGCGTCTCCATTGCGTTGTTGCGAATAGTTTCGCCGTCGTCGAGCTTCATATTGTCTTCCCCCGGTAGAAGCACGGTGATCTTCTGACCGACGCCACGCAGTTTTTCCTGGCCGAGTGTTACCCAGTCGCCGCCGCAATAGGTGGCAAACGCCTGGCTCGCGACGATCGGCTGGGTGTATTTCTTCGTCAGCCCCTGCAGCCGTTCGACCTCGTTGACGGCAGCGCCGAAGGCGGAGAAGGTCAGGCGGTCGTTGAGGCCGACATTGCCGAACATGACATTGCCGACGTGCAATCCGATGCCGTATCGGACCTCCGGTAAGTCCTGCTTTTGGCGCCCGGCATTGAGTTCGGCCATGTGCGCTGATGCCTGGCGGACGGCAGCCATCGCGGCAAGGGCTGCGACCTGCGACGGCTCGCGATGGCGGCCACAGGGATAGACGGCAAGGAAACCGTCGCCGACAAAACTGAGGATTTCGCCGCCATTGCGGCTGAACGGGGTGGCGATCGCATCGAAGAACTGGTTGAGCGTATCGATATAGACCTGCCGGCCCTCTTTTTCGGCAAGCACGGTCGATTGGCGCATATCGGCCATCACCAGGGCTGCCCGGATCGTTTCGCCATCGCCGCGCCGGGTCTGGCCGGACAGGACCCGCTTGCCGGCATTGGCGCCGAGATAGGTGGTCAGCATGTTGTCGGCGAGCTTGCCGAGGACGGCCATCTTGGCGGCGACGGCCAGATTGTTCTGGATGCGCAGCAGTGCCTCGATGACATTGTCGCTGAAGCCGCCATGGGCATCGGTGGACCAGGAGCCGATCATGCCCTGGCCGGAGGTTTCGCCGAAAGACTGGACGAAGGCGAGATAGTCGGTGACGCCCATCTCTTTCAGTTCGTCGAAAATCGGAAATTCCGAGCGCATCGATGGATCGATCTGCCGGCGCATATGTTCGAGATTGTTGCTCAGGAGATAATAATATGGGCTGAGCAGAAACCGGTCCGGCTTGTCGTCGGTCGGATCAACGCGATATCCTTCGACGGTGACACCCTGGCCGCGCAGCCAGGTGAAACCCAGCGCGTCGTAGAGCGGATGAAGCATCGAAAAGCTCAAATGGACGCGATTGAGCGGCAGGCCGGAGGCAGCCAGTCTTTCGCAAAAGCCTGTCACGACCGTCTCAAGCGTTTCGCCGTTGAGGGCGGCCTGTTGCAGCCAGTTCGATACGCGGTCCAGCAGGTGGGTGGAAACCGTGGTTTTATGGATATTCATCGCGTGGCGTGTCGCTTTCTCAACGAAATCCCGGCGATGGCCGGATGTCCGGTCGGCGTCTCGATAGATCAGGCGTCTGCACCCTTCCCATATAAGGGGTGAAAATGGCAAAACCAGATTCGGAGCCGACAAAAATTGGAGATTTGTTCCGGCGGCGGCGAGAAGCGTGTCCGGTGCGGTCCTTGACTTCAGGCCAATTTATCCTCAACTGACCCGCATCCGCAAAGGCGCTTCAGCGCGTCACGATCAGTCGAGAACACGCATTTGACCGTCCATTCTTCCGTGAGCGAGGCTCTCCTTTCGAAGATCGCAAACCGTAGCGCCCGTGCGGGTGTGATCGGGCTCGGCTATGTCGGCCTGCCACTGGCGGTCACCGCTGCCCGCAACGGCTTTACCGTCACCGGCTTCGATATCGACCCGCAGAAGATCGTCGCCATCGATGCCGGACAATCCTATATCGACGCGGTTCCCGATGCCGTTCTGGCGACGGAAACCGGGGAGGGAAGATTTCGGGCAACGACCGATTTCAGCCAGCTTTCCGCCTGCGATATCATCGTCATCTGCGTTCCCACCCCGTTGACGAAGCACCGCGACCCGGATCTGTCGTTCATTACCCGCACCTGCGACCGTATTGCCGAGACGCTGAAGCCCGGCCAACTGATCGTGCTGGAATCGACCACCTATCCCGGCACGACGGATGAGGTGGTACGGCCGATCCTTGAAAAAACCGGGCTCAAATCAACGCAGGATTTCTTCCTTGGTTTCTCGCCGGAGCGCGAGGATCCGGGCAACCGCGATTTTCATACATCGAGCATCCCGAAGGTGGTGGCTGGCGACGGCGAGGCGGCCGCGGACCTGATGAAGGCTTTTTACGGCGCCGTCGTCCAGACGGTCGTGCCGGTGTCGTCACCGGCGACGGCCGAGGCGGTGAAGCTGACCGAGAACATTTTTCGCGCCGTCAACATCGCCCTCGTCAACGAGCTGAAGGTCGTCTACGAGGCGATGGGCATCGATATCTGGGAAGTCATCGACGCGGCCAAGACCAAGCCGTTCGGCTACATGCCGTTCTATCCAGGTCCCGGTCTCGGCGGTCACTGCATCCCGATCGATCCGTTCTATCTCACCTGGAAATCGCGCGAATACGAATTGCCGACCCGTTTCATCGAGCTTGCCGGCGAAATCAATTCGGCGATGCCGCGCCACGTGGTCGGCCGGCTTGCCGAAGCGCTGGATATCCATTGCGGCAAGGCGCTCAGCCGGTCGAAGGTGCTGGTGATCGGTCTTGCCTACAAGAAGAACGTGCCGGATATCCGCGAAAGCCCATCGCTGAAGCTGATCGAACTGATCGAGGAGCGGGGCGGGCGTGCGGACTATCACGATCCGCATGTCACCGAGATTCCAAAGACGCGCGAATATATGGCGCTGAAGGGGCGAACCTCGGTGCCGCTGAACGAGCAATCGATCCAAGGCTTCGATGCTGTTTTGATAGCAACCGATCATGATGCCATCGATTATGCCGCGATTGCCCGCTGGGCGCCGCTGATCGTCGATACGCGCAACGCCTTTGCCCGGCGAGGCATCGAAGGCGGCACGATCCTTAAAGCCTGATTGGTCTCAGGGCGCCGCAGCGATGGCAGGAGCGGCGGACATATGCTTCTTCATCCGGCTGGCGGCCATGGCGTAACCGCCGGCCGCGCCATCGATGAAGTGCATGTGATCGCGGCTGAGCGGCGTCGGCACGATGCAGGTCATCAGCGCCGAATCCTGGCGGTGCAGGCCGAAGCGGCAGATGCCCGTACTTGCCGCTGCCTCAAGCCGGGCCTCGATCTGGCGGAACCTGTCGGGATCGACGTCGATGGTCATTTTCAGGCCGTCATCGAATTTGCGAAAATCCGTATTGCGGGCAACATCCTGCCGGTAGGCCCTGGGGTCGAAACGGCCGAGCGTCAGGCCGAGGCGATAGAGACCGACCGTCAGCAGATATTGGGCGAGAATGAACAGCCGGTGGGTGAAGCGTTTTCCCTTGGGAGCCGTTTTCGTTTCCGCCGACAGGCCTGCAGCCGACAGTCCGATCTGCGGCCCCTCCGCTGCAACCGGATGCCCCTCCCGTTCTTCTCCGGCGGCAAGCGCGACGATGTCGGCGACCAGGGCCTGAAATGCGGCGATGTTCTCTGATCCGACGGGAATTGCGATGATGGAGACGATGTCGCCATGGCGGGACTGGATCGGGTTCCACCGGCAGGAAAGGCCGGTTAGGTCTGGCCGGGCACCCGGCGGCGCGGGAGGAACGGCAAACAGGCCTTCCTTCATGCGGGCTTCGGCCCAGCTGGAGCCACCACCGGCAAACATTGCATAGGACACGTCCGCATTGACCTGGAACCTGGCAACACGCACTTCAAGTCCAGCGGCGATGACATCGGCAACCGGAACAAGGGCGGCGCGCAGTGTCAGCTGCAACTCTTCGCCGGCCCAGGCCTGCACGGCTGAAAGTGCCTCGCGTGCCTTATCCACACCCGAGGGTGGAACCGCGACCATTGCGCCATCGCCGCCGAAAACGAAGGGCAGGTCGTTATTCCCCAGTGCATTCAGGATAGCCGAGATGACGCTGGCGCCGGCCATGTTGACGGCCTTGTAGCGGCCGGCCTCGATAGCGCCGGTGGAATCGACAATATCTGCGGTGGCTAGCGCCCAGTCGGCGGGCAATGCCCGATAGTTGTCGCTGTTGGCGACGCCTTCGAATTCGACGAAGACCGGAAGCGCGCTGAAGAATGTTTCGCTGGCAAGCTGGCTCATGCTTCGAGGCTAACATATTC
>Ga0247813_10000996_pt1 | contig 22687 bp, 26 predicted proteins | sample UWRJL169409C1_FD_180719 | JGI IMG/M metagenome (GOLD analysis project Ga0247813, IMG submission 180719) | Plant litter microbial communities from Arlington Agricultural Research Station in Wisconsin, United States - UWRJ-L169-409C-1 | ecosystem: Environmental > Terrestrial > Plant litter >...
AGTTCACCGAGGTGCGGCGCGACCCGTTCGTCGAAGCGCGCGAAGGCCTCCTCGGCCTCCGCCGACGGGAACTCCGCGAGCAGCGATCTCGACGCGGGCAGGCGCAGGGCGTCCCAGTCGAGCGCCCGGCGGGCGGCCGGGTGGTCGAAGGTCGCGAGCGCCGCGTTGAGCGAACCGAGTGCCGCGCCGAGTCTCTCGGCCTCGGCGGGCTCTGGCGTGAAGTCGAGCGGCGAGCCCTGCAGCCAGGTCAGCAGTCGACCGATGCGTTCGTTGACCGTCGCGGTTCCGATGACTCCCTGAACCGCGAGACCGCTGGATGCAGCGTGCGCAAGCGCAGCACTCTGCAGGTCGATGACGCTCGCCTCGTCGTCGGGGTGGGCGAGCTTGAACAGGAACTCTCCCTCCGCGGCGACCACGTGGAAGGAGTCGTCGCGCTCGGTGTCGAGTCGAGCGCAGCGAACCACGTCGAGGTGCCAGGTTGCGGTGACGAGCGCTGCTGCATCCAACTCGCTCAGTTCGCCGACGCCGCTCATGCTGCCAGCGTAGCTAGAGTCGAGCCATGAGGAACCGTCGCTTCATCGCTCTCGGGCTTGCCGTCGCTATCGCCTTGTCGCTCAGCGGGTGCTCCGCGTTGGACACGATTGGGTCGATCGGCAACGAAGCGTTCCTGACTGCACAGCTCGAAGGGTTGTCGAGCGAGCTCGAGGCGATCCCCGGTATCGAGGGGGCAGACTTCGAGCTCACGCTGCAGGCCGATTTCAGTTACGTCATCGGGGTGTCGGCAACCTCCACCGGGCTCACCGAGGAGAACGCCACGAAGGCGCTCGCCGCAGCGACGACGGCGATCACGGGCGGCACTCTCGCAGAACACTCGGTCAGGTGGTTTTCATTGACCGGCGACGATTCGCTCCCGCTCATCGACGTGCACGACTGGGGCACGTTTCCCGTCGCCGTGATCCCCGACGAGATCGCCTACCTCTACGCTCTGCGGGAAGCGACCGGAGTACAACTGTCTATCGCGCTCTCGGCGCCGAGTGATGCTGAGGTCAACTATTTCAGGGCCATCAGCTCTCAAGAACTGCCCAGCGCAACGGGCCTCGCCGCAGCGCGCGCGGTTCCCGACACCGACGCCGAAGGCAAGGGCTGGAGTTTCGACGGCGTGTCCATGGACGGTGCGATCATCCCGGTCGACGTCGAGCCGGTTGCGGTGCAGGTCGCGGCGATCGATGGCGTCTCACTCTCCTGGATCGACGCGTTCTCCGGCTTCGACCTGAACTGGAACCCGAGCGACCCGGCGCACGGCGACGACTTCACAGCGCTCCCGGAGTGGCCGGCCGTCGTTGCACTCATGAAGACCACGCTCGACTCCGACACGGGCTTCAGCCTGCTCCAGGTGACGAAGAACAACATGAGCCTCGCCCTGCACTCCGGCGACTGCGGGGAACCGCAGGGAACCCCGGACGAGTCGGCGCTCGCCGAACAATTCGCGGCAGCGGGCATCCAGCTCTCGCCGGGTTATTGCCTGCCCTGACTACAGTGGCGTCATGAGGTTCTCACGCGTCGCTGTACTGGCTCTCGTTCTCGGCCTGTCGCTGAGCGGATGCAACACGCTCAGCACTCTCGGTTCTGCCGCCGATGAGGCCGACATCTCGTCGGGCCTCGAGGCGCTGGAGACCGAGCTCGAGGGGATCCCGGGAGTCACCGGCGCGACCTCGAGCATGCCGATGGAGGCTGACCTGAAGTTCGTCGTGAGTGTCGCGCTCGACACCGATGGGCTCGACGCTGACGGCGCACAGGCCGTCGTCGCCGCTCTCACCGACACGTTCGCGGGAGAGAAGTTTCTCGAGCAGCCCAACCTGTCGTTCACCATTGCGTCTGCGACAGACCCGATCGTGAACATCCCACAGTGGATCGGACTGCCCGTTGACGAACTCGCCGCCGAGTTCGAGTACCTCTACGAGCTGCAGGCGGTCTACGGGGAGCAGCTCGCCATGGACCTCCTGCTCACCGACCCCACCTCGACCGGTGTGTACCAGCGCTCGATCACCGCGGCAACGGCTCCCGCGACTGTGGACTGGGCCGCCATGCGCGCCGTTCCCGACTCGACAACAGCGGACCCGGTGTGGATGCTGCCCGGCGCTTATTTGTTGAAGACCCTCCCGCCCGAGCGGCTCGACACGCTCGTCGAGGCTGTCGGCGAAGCAGACGTCGCGGGCTCAGCGACGGTCACCTGGTTCGGCGCGGACGACACCTTCACTCTCTCGGTTGTCCCCGACGTGCTCGCGGCCGACAGCTTCACCGATCTTGACGCGTGGGACACCATCGTGTCGCTTCTCGAGCAGGCGGCATCACCCGGGCTCGGACTCAAGGAGTTCGCGATCGCCGAAGACGGCAGGGGTGCCGTCGTGCACACAGGGTCGTGCGATGTGCCCGTGACCAAGCGTGACAAGCAACTCGCGAAAGATCTCGCGGCCTCAGGCATCACGCTCACGGCGGGAACCTGCACGATTCACTAGCTGCCTCTATGGGGTGTCGGCCAGCACCATGAGCTCGCCGATCTCGCACTCGAGCGCCTCGCAGATCGAGACGAGCGTGGAGAACCGGATGGCCCGCGCGCGGTCGTTTTTGAGCACGGACAGGTTGACGATGCTCACGCCGACGATCTCCGAGAGCCGGGTCAGGGTCATGCCGCGATCGACGAGGAGCTCGTCGAGCCGGCAGTGCACCCCGGTGGGTTCCTCGTCGCCCATCAGACGAGACCGGCGGTCTCGTGCGTTAGGCGCTGCCCGTAGTCGAACGCGCAGCCCACGAGCAGCAGCACGAACGCGAGTCCGATCGGCGCCGGATCGAACTGCATGACGAGCGGCCAGAAACTCTCGCCATCGGGTGAGGAACCGAGCTCGGTGGCCACGAGCCATCCGCCGAAGCCGCTGAGAGCCTGGCCGACGATCGTGCCAATGAGAAGCACCGAGCCGGCGACGAGAAACGTCCAAGTGAGCGACTTGAGAAATGGCTCACGGCGAAGCAGACGCCAGGTCAGGTAGACGAAGGATGCCGCGACGAGCAGTTGCGTCGCGAACCCGATGATCGAGCCAGCGGTGAGCAGGGCGCCGGTGATCGGAACGAGGCCGCTCACGCGCACATCGGCGGTGTCGAAGTGTCCGTCGACGAGGGTCGCGCTACCGGCATCCGCCGCTGCGGGGAGGGGCTGGTTGACGAAGAGGGTGACGGTGCGGGCGTCTGTCGAGAGCTCCGAGACGATCATGATCACGCCGAGAACCGCGACGATGAGCGCGTACGCGACGGAGACGACGAGGATGAGCTGGAGCGAGAGCTTGTCCCACTTGCCCCACGGGGCGATGGCTGGGGTTTCAGTGTCGGACATTGCGTGCATCCCATCGATAGTCGATAACAACGATTATCGTTAAAGTAGCGCGATCGACCGAGCTTCGCAAGAGGGTCTCCCTAGACTTGAGGAATGCGCACAGTGCCCGGTCTCGTTTCAGCCGCTGTACTTGCGCTCCTCCTCACGGGCTGCGTCTCCCATGAGCAGCGCGCAGCCGACATCGCAGCGGAACTCGAGAACCTGCCCGGAGTCATCAGCGTGAGCTCGAACGGCAACGACCGCGGGATCGTGAACTCCGCGGGCCAGGGTGTGCGGGTCGACGTCGATCCGACCATCGATCCGGTGGATGCCGCAGCCATCGTCGAGAAATGGATCGAGGTCGGCGGCAGCGACGACTCCTCCTCCGGGTTCACGATGAGCGCAGAATCCACACTGGCCCCGGAGGTGCCCCTCGGCGACCACGGCATCTACCTCGAGCACGCGGGACTCGACGAGGCGCAGGCGCTCGCCGCGGCATCCCTCTGGGCGACGCTGCTGCCCGCAAACGACGAGGTCATCGTGCGACTCGAGGGCGACGATAAGTGGTTCTCGGTCACAACGTCGCGAGCGGTGGATACCCCCTCGATCACGGCTCTCGCCGGCGAACTCGACGGCGTCGTTCCTCCTGGGCTGAGGGACCTGCACTGGACCATCGGCGCAAGTCTGAATCGCACCGACCAGTTGCGCGGCGTGACGCTCAGCACCAACAGCGGGCTCCCCGACGCGGAGCTCCTCGCCTTCGTCGACCGGCTCGACCCTGCGCTGACCCTCGCGTCGTTCGGCGGCGGATACCAGCTGAGCATTGCGGACAACGCGGGCTCCGGCTTCGACCGTGACCCCGCCTACTCCATCGATGTGACCCTCGACCCGGACGACCTGCGCGACGTGCCGAGCAACCAGACCTTCGAGCTGATACCGAACACCAGCTCGTGGACCAGCGCCCAGGCCTTCGCTGGCGCGCTCCGAGTGGACGACGACGTCGAGCTCACCCTCACCCTCTTCAACGGCCGCGCGTTCGCCGAACTCGACACGGACTCGTGCGAGCGATCGGTCGACCCGGACAACAGCCCATACGGCGCCGACCTGTGGGCGCACTGGCTGCGGTTCGGTGGCATGAGTGCTGACGGATCCACCGCCACCGCGTGTGCGTAAGGCCCGCCCTTCACAGCGTGTTCACGCCCCATAACGCCTAGGGCGAACACGGGCACGGTTCGGGGCATCCGCTGGTTAGTCTCTAATACATCGGCACCGATCCCTGCCCGGTGCCCAAGGAGTGAACATGTTTGAGAGATTTACCGACCGCGCACGACGCGTCGTTGTCCTGGCCCAGGAAGAGGCCAAGATGCTCAACCACAACTACATCGGAACCGAGCACATTCTGCTCGGTCTGATCCACGAGGGTGAGGGAGTTGCCGCTAAGGCGCTCGAGTCCCTCAACATCTCCCTCGATGCTGTCCGTGAGCAGGTGCAGGACATCATCGGCCAGGGTCAGCAGCAGCCGACCGGCCACATCCCCTTCACGCCGCGTGCGAAGAAGGTACTCGAGCTCTCACTGCGCGAGGCGCTTCAGCTCGGCCACAACTACATCGGCACGGAGCACATCCTGCTCGGTCTCATCCGCGAGGGCGAAGGCGTCGCAGCCCAGGTGCTCGTCAAGCTGGGTGCCGACCTCAACCGCGTTCGCCAGCAGGTGATCCAGCTTCTCTCTGGCTACCAGGGCAAAGAAGCTGTCGCCGTGGGCGGCAACGACCAGCCGGCAGACAAGGGCTCGCAGATTCTTGACCAGTTCGGTCGCAACCTCACGCAGGCTGCGCGCGACGGCAAGCTCGATCCCGTCATCGGCCGCGAGAAGGAGGCGGAGCGGGTCATGCAGATCCTCTCGCGCCGCTCCAAGAACAACCCGGTTCTCATCGGTGAGCCCGGCGTCGGCAAGACCGCCGTCGTCGAGGGACTCGCTCAGGCCATCGTCAAGGGTGATGTGCCCGAGACGCTCAAGGACAAGCAGCTCTACTCGCTCGACCTCGGTTCACTCATCGCCGGAAGCCGCTACCGCGGTGACTTCGAGGAGCGCCTCAAGAAGGTCACGAAAGAGATCCGCACGCGCGGCGACATCATCGTCTTCATCGACGAGATTCACACGCTCGTGGGTGCCGGTGCGGCTGAGGGCGCGATCGACGCTGCATCCATTCTGAAGCCGCTTCTCGCACGTGGAGAGCTGCAGACGATCGGTGCGACGACCCTCGACGAGTACCGCAAGCACTTCGAGAAGGATGCAGCGCTCGAGCGCCGCTTCCAGCCGGTGCAGGTGCACGAGCCCACCATTCCTCACACGATCAACATCCTCAAGGGCCTTCGCGACAAGTACGAGGCGTTCCACAAGGTGTCGATCACCGATGGTGCGATAGTTGCCGCAGCGAACCTCGCCGACCGCTACGTGGCCGACCGCTTCCTGCCCGACAAGGCGATCGACCTGCTGGATGAAGCCGGCGCACGCCTGCGCCTCTCCGTTCTCTCGGCTCCGCCCGAGCTTCGCGAGTTCGACGAGAAGATCGCCGTCGTTCGTGGGCAGAAGGAAGGCGCCATCGAGGACCAGGACTTCGAGAAAGCTGCGTCGCTCCGTGACGAGGAGAAGAAGCTCCTCGGTGAGCGTCTTCGTCTCGAGAAGCAGTGGAAGTCCGGCGACGTCGGAGCTTCGGGCACCGTCGATGAGGGACTCATCGCCGAGGTTCTCGCCCAGGCGACCGGCATCCCGGTCTTCAAGCTGACCGAGGAGGAGTCGAGCCGACTCATCTTCATGGAGAAGGCGCTGCACATGCGCGTCATCGGCCAGGAAGAGGCCATCTCGGTTCTCGCCAAGACGATCCGCCGCACCCGCGCCGGCCTCAAGGACCCGAAGCGCCCCAGTGGTTCGTTCATCTTCGCCGGCCCCACGGGTGTCGGAAAGACCGAGCTGGCCAAGGCGCTCGCCGAGTTCCTGTTCGACGACGAGGGCGCGCTCATCTCGCTCGACATGTCGGAGTACGGCGAGAAGCACACTGTCTCGCGACTCTTCGGTGCTCCTCCCGGATTCGTCGGCTTCGAAGAGGGCGGGCAGCTCACCGAGAAGGTGCGCCGTAAGCCGTTCTCCGTTGTGCTCTTCGACGAGATCGAGAAGGCTCACCCTGACATCTTCAACTCACTCCTCCAGATTCTGGAAGAGGGACGCCTGACGGATGGCCAGGGTCGTGTCGTCGACTTCAAGAACACGGTCATCATCATGACGACCAACCTGGGTACGAAGGACATCACGGGCACCCCGATCGGATTCACCTCCGCGACGGACACCGCGACCGGCTACGACCGCATGCGCGGCAAGGTCGTCGAGGAGCTCAAGAAGCACTTCAAGCCCGAGTTCCTCAACCGTGTCGACGAGACGATCGTCTTCCCGCAGCTCAACCAGGTGGAGCTGCTCCAGATCGTCGATCTCTTCATCAAGCGTCTCAGCGAGCGACTCATGGACCGCGATCTCACGATCGAGCTCACGACCGCCGCCAAGGAGCAGCTCATCAAGGTCGGATTCGACCCGTCACTCGGTGCGCGCCCGCTGCGTCGTGCCGTACAGCACGAGGTCGAGGATGCCCTGAGCGAGAAGATCCTCCACGGCGAGCTCAACGCTGGCGACCACGTGCACGTCGACTTCGTCGACAACGTGTTCACCTTCGTGACGAGCCGCCAGATCGGTCTCCCTGAGCCCGAGGCGATCACGGCCGAGGTCTAAACGCCTTAACGAGACAAGGCCCGGGGCAACCCGGGCCTTGCTTCGTTTAACGGGTTACCAGGTCGAGTCGCCGCGGATGACGGCGTCGCTACCTCCATCGACGAACACGACCTGTCCACACAGGTGGCTGTTCTCCTCGCTCACGAGCCAGGCGAGCAGGCGGGCGGGAACGATGGCCTCCGCGAAACCGTTGAGCGGCATGGGAACTCCCGCGCGGATCTGCTCGCGGCCTTCCTCGGTCTCGAGCAGCGGAGCCGTCATCGGGGTGACGATGACTCCGGGTGCGATCGCGTTGAGCGGGACGTTCGCACCGGCCCAATCCGCGGTCGGTGCCGTGCGGCGGATCCACTGCGCGAAGGCCTTCTTGGTCGAGCCATAGATGAGTGGACCGGTCGCCTCGTCGCCGGCGAGGATCTCGGCACGCGCGAGTGCAGCGGCCTCGTCCCCCGCGGTCATCGCTGCGACGAGTTCGTCGTCGACGGGGTGCAGGCTCGCCATGGAGGCGACGCCTGCTGCGCGGGGCGCGTCGGATCCTGCCAGCAGGGGGCGCAGGCCCTCGAGGGTTGCGACCATGCCGAAGAAGTTGACGGCGACTGTCGCGGGGATGGGGTGGGCGAGTCCGGCGATCGCGAGGATGCCGTCGATCGAGCCGCCCGACTTCTCACGTACCTGGTCGACGAGGTCTGCGCGACCTTCAGGCGTGGTGAGGTCGACGTTCACGTCGCTTCCCTTGAGGTCAACACCGATAACAGTGTCGCCGCGGCTCTGCAACAGCTCTGCTGTCGTCTTGCCGATTCCGGATGCTGCGCCGGTGACAACGATGGTTCTGGCCATGTGAACTCCCTTGTTCGTTGGTTTCGCTGGAAAATACTTTCCAACGGAAACTATACGCCGAAGGACTACCCTCAAACTGTGAACTCGGAGCCGCAACCGCGCCTGCACTATCGCTCTGCCGTCGTGCAAAGCGTCACGACGCTGCTCAACATCTGGCACTCGCCCAGGTTTCAGCACGACATCGTCACCGAGCGGCACCGCGCACTCAGCACCCTCGAGGTCCGTGTGCTCTGGACCCTCGGCTCGCTCGGGCCGTCCCGTCCGTCCGAGCTCTCTACCGCGCTCGATGCGACAGCAACCAGCCTGAGCAAGGCGATAGCAAAGCTGGATGCAGCGGGCCTGGTCACCCGCGAGCCCAGCGCGAGCGACCAGCGTTCGCACACACTGCACCTCACTCCGGAGGGGCGCGAAGCCGCGCAGGAGCTGTACGACGTGGGAGACGCCATGGTCGCGGACATCTTCTCCGGCTGGAGTGATAGGGACGTCTCTCAACTCAGCGTGCTCCTGGCCCGGTTCGTTGACGATGCGGACAGGTACGCGCGTCGCATCCATACCGAGAACTGATCGGGAGCCCCGAGCCGCTACCGTTGAGAAATGTTCCGCCGCCCGAGCCGCATCATCGTTCCCGAGTACAAGGCGCCTGCTGGCCTGAGCCTGCTCGCCGCCGCCGAGCTCCTCGGTGAGGGAACCCGCGCCGTCTCCGCGCAGATCATCGACCTTGTTGTGCGCAAGGCGCTCACGATTGCGCCGCTCGATTCGACGCGTAAACGGCAGTCCGGTTTCGCCCTCACGTTGAAGTCGCTCGACGGTCTTGGGCCCGACGAGATGGACATGATGCAGGCGCTGTTTCCGCGCGGGGTAGTCGGCGAGAAGCTCGAGGTGCGTCCGAAGCGCAACACAGCGCTCAGCCGCAGGCTCCGACTTCCGCACGGGCGCGCCGTTGCCCGCCTGGTCGTCGCCGGGCAGGCGCGGGAGCGCACCTGGCTGGAGCGCACCTTCACCCGCGGCAGCGCACAGCCGATCGTGCCGCTGCCGGCCGCCAACCGCACCGTCGACCACTTGTGGGGAATGCGCGATTACATCGCCCTCGCCGAGAAGGACCGCCTTGCGTTACTGCAGTCTCCGCAGGGAGCAGAGCTGCGGCACGACGTGAGCATCGACGCCCAGGTGCTCGTGCTCAACGAGAAGCTCCTGCCCTACGCGGTGCTCTTCCGCCTCGAGAAGGAGTGGGTGCGCGAGCTCGGCGTGCGGTACGAAGCGCTCACCGACGACGACCTCCTGGCCCTCGACATGATCGGCGACGTTCTCGTCTTTGCGCTCGACCCCGACGTCTGGGAGGCAGTGGGGGTGATCGCCGACCTCTCCGAGGTGCTCGTCGGCGTAGGGCGGATCTTCGGCGGCATCGTGCTCTTCATCGTGAGCCTCGGCAACTGATCTCGACAAGCTCGATCACCGGCATGCTCGATCACCGGGCTACACGATCACTGGCATGCTCGATCACCGTGCTACGCGATTACCCGGCGCGAGTACTGTGAATACGTGACCTCGACCTTCTCCGTGCGCCCGGCCCGCACGAGCGACATCCCGTACATCCAGTTGCTCGTCGAGCCACTCGTCAACCAGCGCATCCTCCTGGGCAAAGACCTCGTGGTGCTCTATGAGGCCGTGCAGGAGTTCCGCATTGCCGTCGACGAGAACGACAAGCCGATTGGATGCGGCGCGCTCCACGTCATGTGGCAGGACCTCGCCGAGGTCCGCACCCTGGCGGTAGCGCCAGAATGGCTCGGGCAGGGAGTCGGTCGAGCGCTGCTCGAACGTATCGAGGTGGACGCCAGGGCGCTCGGTCTCAGCCGCCTGTTCTGCCTCACCTTCGAGGTGGAGTTCTTCAGCCGCAACGGCTTCGAGCCGATCAGTGACGAGATAGTGCAACCCGACATCTTCGTGCAGCTCACGCTCTCTCCCGATGAGGGCATCGCGGAGTTCCTCGACCTGTCGCGAGTGAAGCAGAACACACTCGGCAACACCCGCATGCTCAAGCACATCGCTTAGGGCACACGCCGACCCGCCAGCCGCGGTTTAACGGGTGGCGCGCTTACGCTGAAGTATGTCGACCTTCAGGAATCCTGTCGGCCCCCAGCCGAGCGGCGTGTATTGGCGCCGCCGACTGCTAGTGGGTCTCGGTCTGGTCGCTGTCATCGTCATCGTCGTGCTGATCATCGTCAAGCCCGGATCCGGCACCCCGACGCCCACCGGCACGAGCACGCCTAAGTCGAGTGCCTCGGCTGAGGCTCCGCCCGAGAATGCCGACGGAACGTGCGCGAAAGAGGCCGTCGAGGTCATCGCGATCACCGACAAGGGCAGCTACAAGGCCGGCGAGAAGCCGCTCGTCTCACTCTCCATCGAGAACAAGGGTGCGACCGACTGCACCTTCTCGGTCGGCCCAGATGTGCAGGTGTACACGATCACCACGGGCGACGAGACAGTGTGGACCTCGACAGACTGCGCGGCGGAGTCCGAGCCCAACGAGGTCACCCTCGAGGCTGGCAAGACCCTCTCGACCACTCCGATCGCGTGGGATCGCACCCGCTCCAGCGCTGAGACGTGTGAGGGCGACCGCCCCCAGGTCACGGCCGGTGGCGCGAGCTACCACCTGACGGCAAGTGTCGACGGCGTTGAATCCAAGGACACCAAGCAGTTTCTGCTTTACTGAACACACCATGGCGAAGAAGAAATACTCAACGCTTAGTGACCCGGCGTTCCGTTCGGAGCAGCTCGCGAGTGCCCTGGAGCAGCAGGATGTCGCAGCAGTGGCCTTCGCGCTGCGCAACGACAAGGTCATCGTGCCGCTCCTCGACGGTGAGGGAACGCCCCAGGTTCGCGTGTTCAAGCGCGACGACGCCGACGGTTACATGCTCCTGTTGTTCTCTTCCGCGGCCAACTACGTCGCGATGCTCCCCAAGGAGACCAATCACCGCGTGCTCGCCTATGACGCTGCCGGGCTCAAGGAGTTTCTCGGCATGAACGTCGGAGTCATCGATGCCGTGTGGTTCGACGTGGCCGGCCCGCACCCCATGCAGGCTGCGGCCGAAGACATCCTCGCGGCGCTGGAGCTCTAGACGGTGACGACCCTCCCGCCCCCGGGATGGTACCCGGACCCGACGGCAAGCGCGCCAGGGCCGAAGCGCTGGTGGGACGGCGGCACGTGGACGGAACACGTCGAGGCCTCGCCGGCTCCGGTCATCGCGCCGGTCAGCAGCTACGACTGGGGAGCTGAGGTCTCCCGTTACGGTGAGCCCGAGCCGAAGAATCGTCGCGAGTTCGACGACTCGCTCTACGTCTACGTTCCTTCGCGGTCGGGCACGGTATCGGTGTGGTTGATCGCGCTCGCCCCGATCGTCTCACTCCTGTGGGCCGCACTCATTATCGTGGTGATCGCGGCCACCCAGTCGGCCTTCCTTATGATCATCGCCGCGCTGCTCTGGCCCCTCGCGAATCTGGCCTGGGCCGTGCGCGACAAGAGGCGTCTCTCGCAGTTCGGATTTCTGACCCCCGCCCAGTGGGCCTGGATCTTTCTCGGACCGCTCGCATACCTCATCGCGCGCTACGTGCGCACGCGCAAGGAGGCGGGAATCGGCAAGGCTCCCCTCGTCACCTACCTCGCAATCAACGGAGCATTCGTGGTTCTCAGCGTCGCACTGACGCTCCTGGCTCCCACTCTCGTGACACCGTACATGGCTGACGTGGTCGAAACAGAGATCGCCCAGCAGGAGCTCGCCCGCACCGGTATCGCCTACACGGTCGACTGCCCTGAGTCCGGCGACTACTTCTCGACCACCGAGTGGCACACCTGTACCGTCGTCGACCCCGCTACTGGCGCCATCGGAACGACGACGGCGATCTTCTCCACTAACGCTGCCCGGCCATACTCCTACACGGAGCCGGTGTTCGACTAGCAGGCGTAGTCTGAATCGAATGGATGACGACGGCTCCCTGACCCCCAAACAGCGACGCCGGCTCAGCCGCAAGCCGAGTGACTCGCTCATCGTGGCGACGCTCGCCGGCACCGGACTCATCGCCGCGTTCATGCAGACCCTCGTCACCCCGATCCTGCCCGAGCTGCCGCAACTGCTCGACAGCAACGCGGCCGACACGTCGTGGGTGCTGACGTCCACGCTCCTGGCCGCCGCGATCTCGACCCCGATCTCCGGCCGCCTCGGTGACATGTACGGCAAGCGCCGCATCCTCCTCGCCCTACTGCTCATCATGACGGCGGGGTCGATCGTTGCAGCGCTCTCCAACACCGTGGTGCCGATGATCATCGGGCGCTCACTCGAAGGCATCGGGCTCGGGGTCATCTCACTCGGCATCAGCGTGCTGCGCGACGTCATCCACCCGAAGAATCTGGGCGCGGCCGTCGCTCTCGTGAGTGCGACGCTCGGCATCGGTGGAGCTGTCGGGCTGCCGGTCGCAGCGGTCATCGCCCAGAACTTCTCGTGGCACTACCTGTTCTGGCTAGCGACGGCCCTCACGGTGCTGGCGTTTCTCGCGGTGCTGTTGATCGTGCCGCCGAGCACGCTCCGCTCTGCCGGACGATTCGACTTCGTCGGTGCGATCGGTCTCGCCGTCGGTCTCGTCGGGATCCTGCTCGCCGTGTCGAAGGGCAACGTCTGGGGCTGGGGGAGCCCACTCACGCTCGGCCTCCTCATCGGCGGCTTCGTGGTGCTCCTGCTCTGGGGCTGGTTCGAGTTGCGCATGCCGCACGCGCTCATCGACCTGCGGGTTGCCGCACGCCGACCGGTGCTCCTCACCAACCTCGCATCGATCTCGGTCGGTTTCGCATTCTTCATCGTTTCCGGCTCGATGCCGATCCTGCTGCAGGCCTCCCCGGAGACCGGTGTCGCGTTCGGCCTGCCACTGCTCGTGGCGAGCCTGTGCCTCATGCCGCTCGGGCTCGTCATGTTCTTCACCTCCCCGCTCGCGGCGCGGCTCTCGAACCGTCGCGGGCCGCGGGTGAGCCTCATTCTCGGTGCCGGGATCATCGCGGTGACCTTCGCACTCGGCACGGTGCTCAACACCGAGGTGTGGCACGTGATTCTCATCTCGACCCTCGTCGGCTTCGGCGTCGGCTTTGCGTACGCAGCGATGCCGACCCTCATTATGAACGCGGTACCTCCGGGCGAGACGGCCGCCGCCAACGGCCTCAACTCGGTCATGCGCACCCTCGGCTCCACGGTCTCGGCAACGATCGTCGGCGTCATCATGTCGACCCACGTCGCCTTTGCCGGCGAGGTCGCCATTCCGACGCACGAGGCCTTCCGCCTGGTCTTCATCATCGGTGCGGGCGTGGCCGTCGTGGGCGTCATCATCGCGTTCTTCATCCCGCGCCGGTCGAGCTACAACGACACGGCCAGTATTCCGGTCGTCGGTTAGGAGGTCTGGATGCAACCCTCGGTGCTCGCGCTGCTCAACCAGCCGTCGCTCGATCGTGAGCCGCACGTGCCGGGGGCTGCGCCCTTCACTCTCGTGGACGCCCGGGAGCCCCACCTGAGCGTGCTCGACCTCGGCGTCACGCGTGGCGACGGCATTTTTGAGTCCCTCAGTGTGAGTGAGGGCGTGGTGCACGGAGTCGACGAGCACCTGACGCGGCTCGCCGCGAGCGCTGCCCGGCTCGACCTTCCCGCACCGCACCTCGCAATCTGGCGCGCTGCGATCCTCAAGGTCGCGGGTCTCGCGTCTGACGGACAGTCCGCTGTGAAGGCTGTGCTCACGCGTGGGGTTGAGGGTGACGGTCGCCCGACCGGGTGGGTCATCGGTACTGCCGCACCCGACCACGGCGCCGCACGCGACGGACTGCGAGTAGTAACCCTCGATCGTGGTTACCGGCATGATGTCGCGGAAACCTCGCCCTGGCTCCTCGTCGGTGCCAAGACCCTGAGCTACGCCGCCCACGCCGCGATCCTGCGGGAGGCAGCGCGACGCGGTGCGGATGACGCCATCCTCGTGAGCAGTGACGGCTACGTGCTCGAGGGCACAACGTCGAGTGTCATCCTCCGCCACGGCTCCGTGTTCGTGACCCCGGAGAGCGGTAACCTCGCCGGAACAACTCAGGCTCGTGTGTTCGAGTGGGCTCGCAGCCAGGGCTTCGACACGAACGCCGAGCTCGTGACAGTGCCGCAACTCGACGCCGCGGATGCGGTCTGGCTCGTCTCGAGCGTGCGGCTCGCCGCCCCCGTGCGCGAACTCGACGGTCGCGCCACCGCGGTGGACGCCGACCTCACCGCAGGCCTCAACGCGTACCTGCTCACTTAGCACCGTTCCTTGCTGGGAAAACCCCAAGCTGGGAGGTCAAGGGGTAGTTACCCTCGAGCAACGGGTATGCACTGGGAACATGACAATTGTTGAGCCTCGCAGAGGCGTGGCGCTTTCCAAGCGCCAGAAGGAGCTGCTGGAGCGTCGTCTCGAGGTCGAGCGACGTGACACCGAGCTCACCATGAGCCAGCTCAGCGCCGACGTGCATACAGTTCAGGTCTCGCGCCAGGACTCCCCGACCGACGACGAGCACGATCCCGAAGGCCCGACGCTCGCGTTCGAGCAGTCCCAGAGCACTGCACTCCTGCGGCAGGCACGGGACCGTCTCGCCCAGATCGAGGTCGCGCTCGGTCGCATCCACGACGACAGCTACGGAACCTGCACCAACTGCGGCGCAGCGATCAGCTACGCCAGGCTGGGCGCCCGCCCGTACACGCCGCATTGCATCCAGTGCGCAGAACGGCTCGGAGCATGAAGGCCCTTGCGTGGCACGGCAAACGTGACGTCCGCGTTGACACCGTTGACTACCCCAGCCTCATCGAGCCGACAGATGCCATCGTGCGCATCACGTCGACGGCGATCTGCGGGTCCGACCTGCATCTGTACGAGCTCTTCGGGCCTTTTCTCGACGAGGGAGACATCCTCGGGCACGAGTCGATGGGCATCGTCGAGGAGGTGGGCAGCGCCGTCACGAGCGTGAAGGTGGGCGACCGTGTCGTTGTTCCGTTCGTGATCGCGTGCGGCGAGTGCTTCATGTGCGCGCGCGGATTCCAGAGCCAGTGCGAGACTACGCAGGTGCGCGAGCAGGGGTCCGGCGCGACGCTCTACGGCTACACCAAGCTGTACGGACAGATCGCGGGCGGCCAGGCGGAATACCTCCGGGTACTGCGCGCCGATTACAACCTCGTCGTGGTCGAGAGCGACCTGCCCGACGACAACTTCCTCTACCTGAGCGACATCCTCCCGACCGCCTGGCAGGGCGTGCAGTATGCCAACGTTCCCGAGGGCGGAACCCTCGCGGTGCTCGGTCTCGGCCCGGTCGGCCAGCTCGCCGCCCGCGTCGGCCGCCACCTGGGCTACGAGGTGCTCGCCGTCGATCCTGTTCCCGAGCGGCGTGCCCTGGCCGAGCGTCACGGCATCGAGACCTGGGACCTCACGGATGCGACAGTGGCCCAGTTGCGCGAGCGCACCCTCGGGCGTGGTCCGGACTCGGTGCTCGACGCCGTCGGGATGGAGGCGCACGGCAACCCCGTCGCCGCCTTCGCGCAGGCTGCCGTTGGCCTCCTCCCGGACGCCATCGCGCGCCCGGCGATGGAGAAGGCGGGGATCGACCGGCTCGCTGCCATCCATGCGGCCCTCGATCTCGTGCGCCGTGGCGGAACCGTCTCGCTCAGCGGCGTGTATGCGGGCGAGGCTGACGTCATGCCGATGAAGTCGATGTTCGACAAGCAGGTGTCGCTGCGCATGGGTCAGTGCAATGTGCGCAATTGGATCGACGACCTGCTGCCTCTGGTGTCGGACTCCGCTGACCCGCTCGGCGTCGGCGACCTCGCAACACACCATGTACCGCTCGAGCGCGCGCCCGAGATGTACGAGACCTTCCAGAAAAAGGAGGACGGCTGCATCAAGGTCGTCCTGCAACCGAACGGAGCACGATGAGCAACCCCTACGAAGACGGCACGGTTCCTGCAGACGCAGATCTCGCGCCCGACATCGCTGACGACGACGAGGTCGCGTCACTCCTGCCCGGCGGAAGCCCCGCGAGCGGAGACGCCACCGAGGAGTCGCGCGAGGAGATCGCGCCCGCAGAGGGGACTGCGACGCCGTGAGTACCCCCAACCCGCACGCCCTCGTCGAAGGGCAGCGCGTGACAACCGCGCGCGACATGGAGTCGTCGACATCCTCGAGTACAGAAAGTGAGACAGCCCATGAGTGACAACCCGTACACCGAACCGGAGATCGGCGAGGAGTTCGCCGAGGGAATGCGTCGCGGCACAGAGGACGGCGTGACCAACCCGCCCCTGCCCGACTACGCGCAGCCGCAGAAGGGCTCCGATGCCGACGAGACGACGCCGCTCGAGGGCGACGAGCCGGAGTAGCTGTTTTCCTTGCTGCCCCGCTGGTCGACAACTCGCGACCGGATCGGTGGGGACGTTGTTTGGGCGCAGCGGCGCGACCTCACGTGAGCGTGCGCTGGCGTGAGCGTGACCTTGCGTGAGCGTGCGCTGGAGGGTGCCGTGCGCTGGAGGGCACCGTGAGTTGGCGGGCGCCGTGAGTTGGCGGGCGCCGTGAGTTGGCGGGCGCCGTGAGTTGGCGGGCGCCGTGATCGCGAGCAAGCACGTGCTTCCGGTGCACACTCACGTTAATCAGGACTCTTGTTGGGAGCCCAAACAAGTGTCCTGATTAACGTGAGTGTGCGCGGTGGGAACGAGCCTCCTCGCGGAGGCCCGGAGGCCCGAAGGCGCGAAGGCGCTGGCAGTGGTGCTCGCGGAGGCGCGGAGGCGCTGGCAGTGGTGCTCGCGGAGGCGCGGAGGCGCGGAGGCGCTGGCAGTGGTGCTCGCGGAGGCGCGGAGGCGCGGAGGCCCGAAGGCCCGATGGCACTGGGGCGCCGGCAGTGGTACGTGAGGTGGCGCTGAGGGGCGGTGACGCGGCCCGTGATTCAGTCGGTCGTGCGGAGCGCGGGCAGGCATCCGGCCGGGCGCGCGGCGCGCGGGCAGGCATCCGCTGCAGCCGCGCGGCTCGGCAGAAGACGCGCGGGCGCCTAGAAGTCGGGGATCTCGACCCGTTCGACGGTCGAGCCCGCAAAGGCGAGGCGCATGGCCTCACGGAGGTGCGCTGCATCCGCGTCGATGACGGTCGTGAAGCCGAGGCGTCGTGCTTCGGAAACCCGCTGCTTGGCGGAGGGCGCCGGGCGGATCTCGCCGGCGAGGCTGATCTCGCCGATCGCCACCTGGGTCACCGGAAACGCCTTGTCGCGATGCGCGCTAGCGATGGCCAGTGCTATCGCGAGGTCGGCGCCCGGCTCGATCACGCGGATGCCGCCCACGGTCGAGACGTAGACGTCGAAACCCGAGAGCGGGATGCCCGCGCGCCGTTCGAGCACGGCTAGCACCATAGCCACCCTCGACCCGTCGACCCCGTTGACGACCCGACGCGGCTGCGGTGCCTGCGACTTGACGATAAGTGCCTGCACCTCCACCGGGAGCGCTCGACGGCCCTCAACGGTGATCGTGACGCACGTGCCGCTCGTGGGTTGGCGGGCGCGTGACAGAAAGAGCCCTGAGGGGTCGGCGATCTCCGCGATGCCGTCGCCGGTCATCTCGAAACAGCCCACCTCGTCGGTCGGCCCAAAGCGGTTCTTCTGTGCGCGCACAAACCGCAAGCTCGTCTGGCGGTCGCCCTCGAAGTGCAGCACGACATCGACGAGGTGTTCGAGCAGGCGTGGGCCCGCGATCGAGCCATCCTTCGTCACGTGGCCGACGAGCAGCACGGGCAGGTTGCGGTCCTTTGAAACGCGAATGAGAGTGGATGCCACCTCCCGCACTTGTGACGGCCCGCCCGCCAGGCCGTCGCTGAGCGATGACGCCACGGTCTGCACGGAGTCCACGATCACGAGCTGCGGATCGACCTGGTCGATCTGCCCGCGGATCGTGGCGAGGTCAGTCTCGGCCGCGAGAAAAAGGGTGGGCTGCAAGGCTCCAGTGCGCTGGGCACGCAGTCGCACCTGGCTCACCGATTCCTCGGCGCTCACGTAGAGCACGCGTTGCCCGATGGCCGCCGCACGGCTCGCCACCTCGAGCAGGAGCGTGGACTTGCCGACGCCGGGCTCCCCGCTCAACAGAATCGCGGCGCCCGGGACGATGCCGCCGCCGAGCACACGATCGAACTCGCTGATGCCGCTCGGCCAGTGGGCCACAGACTCGGCGCCGATCTCGGTGATGGGGCGCGCCGCCCTGCCCTCGCCGATGCGGGCGGGAGTGATCTTGCGCACGCCGGTGGCGCCCTCGGTGACATCCAGCATCGTGTTCCATTGCTGGCACTCGCCGCACTGGCCGACCCACTTGGCGTTCGACCAACCGCACTCTGTGCAGCGGAAAGTGGATGCGACGCGGGCCATTCCCACAGCTTAAGTGAGACCCCTGACGCGGGTGGGGGACTCCCGCAAACTGGGGGTAACCGCTTGTCCCGTTGGACCCATGCCTGAAACATTGGCTCTTTACCATTGGGTCATGGGAGCCACGATACGACGCGCCGAACCGGCTGATGCTGCTGCTCTGGGAATGCTCCACTCCTACTGCTGGAAAGACCTCTACGAGGGCGTACTGCCTGATGCAGTCGTAGCCCAGCTCACTCCCCTCGTCATGGCCTCGCTGTGGGAGAAGTTCCTCAGCAAGGGCGACGAGTACAAGCAATGGGTGGCCGAGATCGATGGCCGCATCATGGGCTTCATCGGTGTCGGCCCCGGCCGCGAGCCAGGCGACGAAGGATTCTCCGAGCTCTACTTCTTCTACGTAGCGCCCAACTCGCGCAAGCAGGGGATCGGCTCGCAGTTGCTCGACGTCGCCAAGCCTGACTACCTGTGGATCTGGGAGGGGCACAAGCAGACCCGCAAGTTCTACGACAAGCGCGACTTCAAGCCCGAGGTGGTCAACGCCACGCGCGGTAAGGGGCAGAAGAGCCGCGCCAACCTGACCTTCGGTTCGTACTTCACCGAATTCCGGATGAAGCGGGCAGACGCCTAACAGCCCGTGATGGACTCAGCGGTGCCCTGGTAGCCGTAGAGAGAGCGATCCTGCACGGCACCCGCGAGCCCGAGTGCTGACACGAACAACACTGGCCCTGAATTGAACGACGCCGACGTGCCCGGCGACATGCAGACGCCGGGGTTGTACTCAAGTCGCACGTCGAGTGGATAGACCTCGTGGGGCTCGATGACGAGTGCGGAGTCGTAGTGGATGACTGCGTCCATCACGAACTCGGGATCACCGTCAATGATCGGTTCCAGCTGGTCAATGGCGACGACGAGCGGTGTGCTCATGAACCCGCTGCCATGCGACGGCAGGGTGATGTCGGTGATTTCGACTGCCGAGTCACCCGTGTTCTCGATGAAGAAGCGGAGCGTGCAGTTGAGGTCGGGGTCGAGCGGGATGACAGGAACCTGCATCACGTCGTCGAAATAGAGACTCGGCTGCACCTTGCCCTCGCCGCAGTCGAACACCTGGCCGTCGTTGTAGACCACGACCGACGATCGAATCGAGGACGCGGTTCCGTGCCACGCCGTCAGCCCTCCGATGACTACGACGATCAGCCCGAGAACCGTTGCAATCTTCCACCCCTGAGACATGCTCGCAGCCTACTGGACAGGTCGTTCTAGAATCATGGTGAACTAAGGAGCAGCGATGGAGCAGCCGCAGCAACGCAGAACCCTGTTCGAGCCAGAACCTTCGGCGTTCGTCGAGAAGGTTCCCGAGCGGGTGACGGTCGTCGCGCCGCCGGCCAGTGCGCAACCGTTCGGAACGCTCCCGGTCGAGAAGGAGCTGCCGCCTCCGGCCGAGATCATCGAGCCGGTAGCGATGGAGAAAGCCCGATTCAACCCGTGGCTCGCTGCACTTTGGGTGCTCGGGATCGTGTCGATCGCGGCGGCCCTCGTCACCAACTGGGATATTTACGAGCAGTCGATGATGAGCAGCCAGCTCGACGAGAGCTACTACATGTTCATCTCGATCATGCAGACCTTCATGCCCTGGTTGTTCGGTGTCGGCCTCGCGGCGATCGTGGCTGCGGTGACCATCCACGCGCTCGACTGGCAGCGGAGACGCTCGTGATCGGCCCGGTCGGGCGCCTCGCGCTCGCGGCTCTTGCCCTCATGATCGGCGGCTTCGTCTGGTCGCTCTGGGATTTCGGAGGCTTCCTTGGCCTGCGCTACGGGCTTGAAGGCTTCGCGGGCCTGCAGGTTCTCGACCCGGTCTACATAGCGAACTCCGAGGTCCTGCCACTCGAGCCCGGCTACGGCCCGTGGTTCCAGCCCACGGTGTCGAACTGGATTGCCATCGCGGGGTTCGTATTGTTCGTCGCATCCATCAGTCTCGGCGCAGCGCTGTGGCGACCTCGCCCTCGGGTCGTGAGAGAGGCCGCCACAGACGAGGTGACTGTTTAGTCGTCGGTAGAGGTGTCGGTTCCCGTTCCAGTGGTCGGGCGGGCTCCGCCGCCACCGAAACCACGGGCACCCTGCGAGATGGATGTCGCTGTGACGGTTCCGTCGTCGTCGGCAGCACCGATCACGGTGACCTCTTCGCCCGCGGCGAGGTCAGACACTGTGGCATCCGTCGTCTTCGTCACTGTCGTATCAGTTGCGGTGTTCACCGTGACCTGACTGCCGTCTTCGAGCTCGAGCACAACAGTGGAGCCATCGACCGAGACGATCGTGCCCGACGTGAAGTCGCCCATGCCGGTCGGAGCTGTTCCGCCCGCGGCATCCCCGCCCGGGAACTGACCCTGCGCTATTCCGCCGGGGCCAGCGGCGCTCGCCGTGTTCTGGCCGATCACGACGCCACCGACAACTCCGACAGCGAGAACGGCGATGAGTACGAGGGTCGGCGTGATAAAACGGCTGAGCTTCTTCTTGGGTGCTGCTTCTGTCTCTGACATGGGTTTCCTTTGTTCGGGGAGACGGGTTAGATGGCGCGGAGTGCCTGGATGGGTCGCATCGCGGCAGCGCGGCCCGCGGGGTAGACCCCGAAGAACACACCGATCGCGACGGAGACGCCCAGGGCGAGGGGGATGGAGTAGTCGAGAACCACGGGCTGGGTGCCATTGATCTCGAAGTTGGCCCCGATGAGCGCGGCGACCACCCCGAGGAGTCCGCCGAGCAGGGTCAGGGTCGCGGCCTCGGCGAGGAACTGCCCGAGGATCGCGCCGCGGGTGGCGCCAAGCGCCTTGCGGATACCGATCTCCCGAGTGCGCTCGGTGACTGTCACGAGCATGACATTGGTCACGCCGATGCCGCCCACGAGGAGGCTGATCGCCGCGACGGCGCCGAGGAGCACGGTGAAGCTGTCGGCCGAGGCCTGCTGGGTCTCGAGTAGCGAACTCTGGTTGGTGATCGTGTAGCTCTCGGTGTCCTCGGTCTGGCCGAGGAGCTGATTGAGCATGATTTTGATCTCGGCGCTCGCGGCATCCACCGATTCGGAATCGGTCGCCTCGATGGTCAGGGTCGAGACGGCACCGAAGCCCGTGAATGACTTCTGCACGCGACTGATCGGGGCGATCACGACCGAGTTGGTGTCGCTGATTCCCGTGCTGCTCTGGGTGGCGAGGATTCCGACGACCGTGTACGGCGAGCCGTCTACGTTGATCGACTCGCCCAGCGCGCTGCTCTGCGGAAAGAGCGTCGTTGCGAGGGTCTGCCCGATCACGACGACCTTGGCGCTCGTGAGAACGTCGGCGCTCGTGAAGGCGTCACCACTCGCGACGTCCGACGTGCCGACGTCGAAGTAGTCTGCCGTCGTTCCGATGATGCTCACCGAGGTCTCCGAGGCGTCGGTCGTCGACACGGTCAGGCTTGTCGTCACCTGGGGAACGACGGCAGCCACGTGGCCGAGGTCTGCCGCGTCGAGCTGCTCGGCGACATCCAGCGTGATGACCTTCTCGCTCGAACCGGCCGTGGTCGTCTCCTGCTGGGGGCCACCACCCGTGCTCGTCGCGCGCACTGTGAGGGTGTTGGTGCCGAGGCCCGAGATCGCGTCGCGAATCTCCTGCGACGAGCCGTTGCCGACAGCGAGAAGCAGAATCACGGATGCGACGCCGATCATGACCCCGAGAAGCGTGAGTATCGACCGCAACTTGTTGGCGGTCACACCGCGAAAGGCCGACCGCAGGATCTCGAAGAGGCTCATGCTGCGACCCCCGCGAGGCTGTCGGACGCGACGAGACCGTCGCGGATCGAGAGGATACGGTGAGCGCGCCGTGCCACGTCGTCTTCGTGCGTGATGATGACGATCGTGCGACCGCTTGCGGCGAGCTCGTCGAAGATCGAGAGGATCTCCTCGGTGCTCGTCGAATCGAGGTTTCCGGTAGGTTCGTCGGCGAGTACGAGGGTCGGGTTGGTCACGAGTGCGCGAGCGATCGCGACGCGCTGCTGCTGGCCACCGCTGAGCTCCTGCGGTTCGTGGTCGGCGCGCGCGCTGAGTCCGACGCGGTCGAGCGCTTCGAGCGCTCGCTCCCGTCGCTCGGCCCGCTTGACCCCGCCGTAAATGAGGGGCAGCTCGACGTTAGCGAGCGCCGTCATGCGCGGCACGAGGTTGAACGACTGAAAGATGAAGCCGATCTCCTTGTTGCGCACGAGGGCGAGCTCGTTCTCGGTGAGGGTCGCAACGTCGTGGCCGGCGAGCAGATAGCGCCCG
>Ga0247813_10001001_pt1 | contig 22616 bp, 22 predicted proteins | sample UWRJL169409C1_FD_180719 | JGI IMG/M metagenome (GOLD analysis project Ga0247813, IMG submission 180719) | Plant litter microbial communities from Arlington Agricultural Research Station in Wisconsin, United States - UWRJ-L169-409C-1 | ecosystem: Environmental > Terrestrial > Plant litter >...
GGGTCGGGCGCGGCGGGCGCGAGCGCGGGTGAGGCGGGGGCGAGGGAGGCCGGGGTCTGGGCGTAAACGGAGGTGGCGCCGAGGAGGAGCGCGAAGCTGAGGGGAATGAGGGGGCGAAGCGTGCGATGCATGGGGAGGCGTAAGGTTGTCGGCGGGGGATTGGCGGACTCAAGCCATGGAGGCGGGAAGTCTCCATCCGATCTTTGTGGCTTCGTGTCTTTGTGGTGAAGGCTCGGGGTTCGGAGGGGAATAACCACAAAGGCACGAAGGCACAAAGGGGGCACGAAGAAGACGGGGAGCCGAAGACGGACTTGAGGCAGAAAAATGGGGGCAGAAAAATGACGGAGTGCCGGCGGGGCGAGGGAACTCGAAATGCTAGCTACTAAGCGGCTAAATTCTAAAGAAGGTGGTGGAGTTTTAACCAGGGAGAGCTCGGATCATCTTTCACCAAGGTTTCAGATGAAACGGTGGACACGGATGATGGAGAGGCCAAGCGGGTGGGCATTCCATCAGTAGGATGAGGGGAGAATGCAGAGGTTCGGCTTCGGAAGCGGATTATTTCACAGAGGGCACAGAGTTCCGATCCTGAGGCGGCGGGAGTTCGAGCCGAGGAGAGGACGATCAAAGGCGACGGGCCCAGCCTCGTCACCTCGGCTGCTACGTGGGGGGCTCAGACGTTTATCTGCGAACCAAGCGTTGGAGTTGGCTTCGGTGATTTATGACCGGGCTTCAGAACTTCGTTCGGAAGCGGGAGACGCGGACGCAAAAAAAAGGCCGCCAGAGGGGCGGCCTTGGTCATGAACGAACCGACGGTTCGTTCACGTTTTCATGATGTGCCGACCTGCGGGGCGTTTGGCGATGGGGCCTTTGCCGCCCGGGCTTTTCGCGGCGCGTTTTTTGGCGGCGGTCATGCGACCGCCTCTGCTCTTTTTAGCCATGGTGGTATTCAGGTTTGAGGGTTGATTCTCTGGCGTTTCCAACACTCGCGATAGTGCGCTCCCAAACACCGGTTGTATATGGGGGATGGCCCCATTTAGGCATGGGTAGTGCCGACGGGGCGTCGGCACTAAATCCTAGCTGCTAAGCGGCTAAATTCTAAAGGAGGAGACGGAGTTCGGGCTTCGGAGGGGAGTGGCCACAACGGCACGACGGCACAACGGGGGGCACGAAGAAGACGGGGAGACGGAGTCCTTGAGCTCACGCTCAAGGCTACGAGAGAGGTGGTGGGAGCGGGCGGGGCGCAAAAAAGACGGGCCCGGTGAAGGGCCCGTCTGGAGCTGAGGCGGGAGCGAGCCGCGATGTTAGTTGCCGACGCGCAGGAAACGCACGGCGTCCACCACGACGAATTCGGTGGTGCCGGTGTTGCTGATGAGGACGCTGCCCGTGGTCGGGTTCGTGCCGGCGGCGAACGTGTAGGTGCCGAGCGGATACCATTGTCCGCCAGTGAGCTTTTGGTTGACCGTGAGCGGCACCGATCCCGCGGCGTGATTCACCGTGATCGGGGTGTTGTTGGCGCGGTTGGAGTGGGCGGTCCACCAGACGGACACGGCGTATTGTCCGGGCGACGTGATCGTGGGGGTGAACTGGACGGACTTCGCGCCTTTGCCGGAGTTGTTGTCGTGGAAGAACCGGTCGCCGAAGTAGCCGGCGGCGCCGGTGCTCGAGACCCAGCCGGTGGTGGCGGTGATGCCGGTCGTGTCGGCGACGGCTTTGTCATAGACGAGGTCAACGGCGGGACGGTAGACGAACTTCACGGCGTCGGCCGTGACGTAGTTGGTGGTGCCGGCGTTGCTCACGAGGACGGTGCCGGAGGTGCCGGCGTTGAACTCATACGTTCCGAGGGACTGCCACGAGCCGCCGTTGACGCGCTGGTTTTTGGGAATCGTGGTCGAGCCGCCCGCATAGGTGATCGTGTAGGGCACGGCGTCGGAGCGGCTGGTGGCGTGGGCGCTCCAGATGGTGAAGACCTCGTAGAGGCCGGACTTCATGATGACGGGCGTGTAGAGGATGGATTTGGCGCCTTTGTCGCTGTTGTCGTCGCTCACCCAGCGGGAGCCGTGGAAGCCGTAGTCGTTGGCGTTTTTCCAGGTTCCGGTGACGGTGCTGCCGGCGCCGCCGTTATCGACGATGATGACGTCGTCGTTCACGCCGGGGCCGCTGTCGTCGCCGGTGTAGAAGCGGATCGCGGCGACGTTGCTGTAGGAGTTAACCGGGCCGCGGTAACGAACGTAGCGGTAGGTGTTGGCGTTGACGACGGGGGCGGTGGTGTAGGTGCCGGTGTTGCCGACGAAGACGTCGTAGGGCGCGGTGGTGATCGTGTAGAGGGTGTCCGCGGTGCTGAAGGTGGCGGAGTTGGAGCCTTCGAACACGCCGCCGACCATGAGGGCGCCGCCGCCGGTTTTTTTGGCGGGCATGTATTTGATCTGGGTGATGCGTTGCGCGGTGCCGAGATCGAGTCCGGTCCAGCTGGCGCTGGCGGAGGGGCCGTCGAAGAAGTAGGCGTAGGTGTTGCTGAAGGGGGCGACGGCGCCGCTGCGATCATCGGTGAGGACGCCGCTGGTCGGGTTGAGGCGAGTGCCGGGGGTGCCGATGACGGTGCCGCCGACGACGCGTAGGGCGGCGGGGTCGGCGTAGGACTGCATGTGCGAGAGGGCATGCGCGCCGAGGTGCGGCGAGGGCGTGTAGCTCCAGTCGGACAGCATGGCGGGGTCGGAGCCGTCGCTGAAATTCCAGCCGACCCAGTGGAAGTTGTTGGTGTTAATCCAGTCCATCATGCGGGGCATCCAGGTCGGATAGGCCTCGAACGAGTCGGGCTGTCCGGTGGCGGTGGTGCCGGAGGGGTGGCCGAACTCGCCCAGGAGGAACGGATAATAGAGCGAGGCGTTGCCGGTGCGGAGCTGGATGTAATCTTTCCACGGATACACGTGGCTGTCGTAAACGACGCCGTTGCCGGTGGCCGTATCGGTGAGGGCGTAGCCGTTGGGGAGGTTGTCGTAGCCGGGCATGATGCCCCGCAGGTCGTAGGCGTAATCGAGGCCGCCGACCAAAACGATGTTGTCGGCACCCTGGGCGCGGACGGTCTCCAGCAGATCCTGCATGCCGGGGCCGTCGGCATTGCCGTCGCGCCAGACGGGCCAGCTGATGGAGTGAGGTTCGTTGAGGAGGCCGAAGAGGACGTGCTTTTTGGTTTTGTAGGTGTTGGCGGCGTCGGTCCAGAACGTCGTGGCGGCGGGCTTGGGCTGCTTGTATTTGTGCAGATCAAGGATGACGTAGATGTTCAGTTCGCCGGCGCGGGTGATGATCCCGTCCACCTTGCTCCGGTAGGCGGCCTGGGCGGTGGCGTTTGATTGGAACCAAAGCGAGTCGCTCACGGCCAGACGGATGATGTTGCCCTTCCAGGTGCCGCTGAGGACATCGAGGGAGTTGAGGAAACTGCGGTCGTAGCCGGCGTCCTGTTCGAGGCCGGTGAAGTTCACGCCGACGAGGCGGACGCGTTCGCCGGTGGCTTTGACGACGATCTGGTTACCTTGGGTTTTGAGTTCGGGCGGTTCGGCGTGGAGCTGGCTGGCGGCGGCCAAGGTGAGGGCGAGCGCGGGCCAGCGGAGAGTGCGGCTGACGGATCGCCGGAGCGATCCCCAGCGGGTCATCGAAGGGGTGGATGAAGGAGTCATGGGTGGGTTGTTTTTTGGGTTACTTCCCGGCCGGAGGCGGGGAAAAGGGGCAAGGCAGAGCCTGGGGAACGAGCGGGCGCCGTTCGGGTTTACTGCCGGTTAAGCAGAGGGCGGGACGTGGGGTTGCGGCGAGGGCCGGAGGGTGTGGAGCGGGGTGGGGGAAACGGCTTCGGCGAAGCGATGGGCGCCTGGGGTGGAGGTGCGACGAAGGGACGGGGGCTGACCGCTACGACTGTCCACAGCGCGGCTTAAAAGTAAGGCCGTTATTGCTATGTAACTGCGACTAAAGCTGTGAAATCTGGATATTTGACGGCGAGTTTACGGGGGAGGCCTAAGAGGCGCGGTTGTGTGCGCATAAACAAAAAAGACCCGACCGGGTGGTCGGGTCTCCAAGGCGCTGACGCGGTTTAGGGCGTCGCTTCGAAAATGGGGTCGCTCTGATTTATTACAGGCCGCGCGTCTTATCGGTGACGCGCCAGATCCCGTTTTCGAGGCGGAAGCAGAGTTCTTTGCCGCCTTTATACAGGGGGGCGGGCATGTTCAGTCTTTTGGCCAACTGGGTGGCGACCTCTTCGGTGCGGACGGTGGTGAAGGTGACGGAATAGACTCCCGGAGCGTTGTTTTTATAAAACGCGCACTGCTTGGGCTCGAGGGTGTGGGAGGTCGTTTTTTCCATTTCGAACCGGGCTTTGAATCGTTTGATCGCGGCTTCGGAGGCTCCGGCGTCGGGCGAGATGTCGGCGTAATAAGCTTTGGTGTGCAGTGCCTGAAGCGCGACGTAGTCATCTTTGTTCACTGCTTCAAAATAGGCATCCGCATAATCGACGGGGGTTTTGCCGGCCTGATCTTTTTCAGGAGCGCGCGAGCCGGAGCACCCGAAGGTGAAGAGCGTGGCGATGATCAGCCCGATGACGGGAAGTTTAGTGAGGAGGTTCATGATGTTATTTAGCTGGGGAAAAGAGGGCGGATCGGGGGCAGCAACGGCTCACGGCTGCTTGACGGCCATGCCGAGCCAGGCGTGTTCGTTGGGCTTGAACCACGAGTGAGTCATGCCGAGGGCGATCGACGTATGATCGGGGCCGGTGGTGTAGGTGGTCGTCTTGCCGGGCTGAATCCAGGTGAGGGTGAGTTCGCCGGTCCGGTCGGTTTTGATGAAATCGATGGAGAAGGAGTTGCGGGCGGAAAACGACACGGTCTGGGGCAAGGGGCCGCTGATGGGATGCGCCACCCCGTCGGCATGATAGGTGCCGGTAACGGGGGCCTGGGGCTGGCCAGAGATAATAAAGGTGTAGGTCGTCGACCCATACCGCACGTAGCGCAAGGTGGCGGCGACCAGGAGCACGAAGAGGAGGGCGGAGGCAGTGAGCAGGAGCTTACGACGAGAAGTCATGAATTTTCAGGGCACCGGAAGTGAGGTGCGAGGCTGCAGGGTTCAAATGAATTTCGTGAATGCTATAGACTTATTTCACGCGCCTAGGTGGCGGTCGATGGGGTGGGCGGGCACTTCGCTTCCAGCTCGGTTGGCGGAGGTCGGGCGACTCACATTAACTGGCGAACAGATGCCCGAGCAGGGCCACAAAGGTCGGTGGAGCGGTGAGCAAAAAAGCGAGGAAGGCCGCGCCCAAGGTGGGGAGATGGCGACCGGATTGACTGCGAATGATCAGGCGGCAGGCGACGGTTCCCGCGATCATGGACAGCAGGGCGGTGGTGCCGATGACTTGAGCGAGAAACCAAGGGCCCGGGTTGTAGGCGACGAGGGACGTCATGAAGGTGAACTCACACACAAACATGGTCATCATGCAGGCGATGAACGTCGTGTTCCATTCCGCGCGGAACTGCAGGACATTGCGGAGCACCTTGTAAGTGATCGCGGCGGAGAAAAAGCCGAGGATGGCGGTGACGATAAAAATTGAGATGAGACCCATTATGGAAGGGAGCAGGAAAGGCCGGTTCGAGGCGGTTGGGCAATTTGTTTAGACGAGGCGTGCGGTTGGAGCAGGGGCGGTTTAGCGGAAATGCTCGGGGGTAAGGTGCGTGGTGTGGCCGCCGACGAGCTCGGCTTTGCGGCGGTAGCGGCGGGGCGTGGTGCCGTGGCGGGCTTGGAACAGTTTGTAGAAATGGCCGAGGTTTTCGAAACCGCACTCGGCCATGATTTCCAAAATGGGCAGGTGCGTGCAGGCGAGTCGCGTGGCCGCGTGGATGAGGCGCGCTTCGTTGACGATGTCGGTCGGGGTGAGTTGGTAGCGGCGTTTCACTTCGCGCGAGAGGTGCTCGGGCGAGCAACCGGCGAGGCGGGCGAACGCCTGCGTGCCGCCGGCGAGGTGTCGCGGTTCCTGCATGCGGCGGCGGGCCTCGGCGAGCCAGGCGGGCGGGCCGCCTTGTTCGTGCTGGCGGGTGAACCGATCGAGCAGGGCGAGTAACGACAGGAGAAACGCCTCCGTGGTGAGCGGGTCGCGCTGGCCGGCATCCAAGTCGGCGGCGAGGTGGCGGAGGCGTTCCAGTCGCACGGTATCGAGCCGGTGTTCGCGGGCGTGAAGCGCGGGCAGATCAAACCAGCGTCCGCGCAGCGACGGGTGGCGGCGCTTGAGCACGGACCAGAGGGCGGAGGGGAAGGCGACGTTGACGAAACGCAGGGGAGGCTGGTCGGCGACGCTCGTGAAGACGTGTGCGTCCTCGGGGCGGATGAGCACGAGGTCGCCGGTTTCGAGGCGGCGTGATTCGCCGTTGATGATGTGCAGCCCGACGCCCTCGGTGACCCAGAACAGTTCAAAAAACGTGTGGTTGTGCGGAGGCGGGTTTTCGGTGGGCTGGCTGAAAACCCAGCGCGCATAGGTGCAGACCTGGCCGGGAAGGAGTTTTTTGAGCGTCAGGGTATTCATCAATAAAACGTAGGATTTTGTCATACGGCCATAGGACGGGGGCGGGGACAATCGGCTAATGTGGCGGAAGTCGTCGTTACGACTCCTTACCCAAATCCCCGAATGAGCACCTCCAAGTTTCGTGTTGGCATCGTTGGCGCCGGCGGCATCGCCCGCTCGGTTCATATCCCCGGCTGGCTGGCCCAGGCCGATGTCGAGATCGTCGGCGTGACCGATCTCATGCCCGCCGCGGCGGAGCAGGCGGCCAAGATCGCCGGTGAGCGCACGGTCGCATGCGCCACGCTCGACGAACTGCTGGCGCTGAAGCCTGACGCGATCGACGTGTGCACGCCGAACAAGGCGCATCCGCCGGCGGTGATTCGCGCGCTGGAGGCGGGTTGCCATGTGTTGTGCGAGAAGCCGCTGGCGACGACGACGGCGGAGATCCGTGCGATGGGTGAGACGGCCGACAGGGTTGGCCGCGTTTTGAGCGCGGTGCAGAACCAGCGTTTTCGCGGCGAGACGCGCGCGCTCCGCCAGTGGGCGCAGGCGGGGAATCTGGGCGACGTGTATCATGCGCGGGTGCGGGCGATGCGCCGGGCGCTGCTGCCGACCGCGGCGGGATTTATCGACGAGTCGTTGTCGGGTGGCGGGCCCTGCATGGACATCGGCGTGCATGCGCTCGACGCGGCGCTGTGGCTGATGGGTTTTCCGAAGCCGGTGCGGGTGAGCGGCACGAGCAAGGTCAACTTTGCCAAAGGCAACAAGATCCCCGGCAAGTGGGGCGAGTGGGACCGGGCGCGGTTTTCGGTGGAGGATTTCGCGGCGGGTTTCGTGCATTTCGAAAACGGGGCGACGCTGACGCTGGAGGCGGCCTGGCTGGGGCATCAGAAGGAGGACGAGGATTTCAGCTTCCAACTGTTCGGCACGGAGGCGGGCGTGCAGTGGCCCTCGGGAGAGTTTTCCTCGACCTGCAACGGGGCGTTTGTGGACGGGCGCGTCGCGTTTCCCGGCAAGGTGGAGAAGCCGCACACCGCGTTGATCACGGCGTTCCTGGATGCCTGCCGCAACGGCGGGCCTGCGCCGGTGCCGTGGACCGAGGCGATCCAGGTCATCACGATTCTGGAGGCCATCTACGCGTCGCAGCGCGAACGGCGCGAAATCACGCTGCCCCTTTAAACGACGTTAACGCCGGTAATTTTTTGACCATGCCTCGCATCGCATTCCTTTCGACGGCTCACATTCACACGAAGTCGTTTATCGAAAATATCCTGAAGGCCGCCGATGGCCGGCGGGTCGCCTGCATCTGGGACGACCTGCCGTCGCGGGGAGAGCAATATGCCGCGCAAGCCGGCGCGCCCTTCGTGGCGGATCTCGCGCGCGTGCTCGCCGATCCGGAGGTGGACGGGTTCATCATCTGTTCGGAGAACACGCGCCACCTTCCGCTCCTGCGCAAAGTGCTGCCGTTGGGCAAACCGGTGTTTTGCGAAAAGCCGCTCGTGACGAATCTGGCGGAGCTGGCCGAGCTGCGCGCGCTGATCGCGGCGAACCCGACGGTGATTTTCGGGGGATATTTTCAGCCGTTTATGGCGCCGATGCAGGCGGTCGCGGACGTGCTCGCCTCGGGGGTGCTGGGGACGGTGACGCGGATGCGTTATCGCAACGCGCATCATGCGGCTTACGGGCGCTGGTTTGATAACCCTGACTTGGCGTGGTTTCACAATCCGGAGCTGAGCGGCGGCGGTGCGTTTATGGATATGGGCACGCATGCGCTGCATCTGGCGCGCACGCTGTTCGGACCGGTGAAAGAGGCGTTGGCGATCATTGAAAACCATTCGGCGCAGTATCCGGCGTGCGATGATTTCGGGGTCGCGCACCTGCGTTTCGCGAGCGGGGTGCTGGGCACGATCGAAGCGGGGTGGACGCAGACCGGCGGCATCGGAGGGTTGGAAGTGGTGGGCTCAAAAAAGACGCTCTGGAACACGGCGACGGGTTATGTCGTGGGCGGGCCGGGCGAAGTGCCGGTGCCGGTCGTGCCGGTGGCGGCGAACCGGCCGAACCGCGTGGATCGGCTGGTGGCGATCCTGCGGGGTGAGATTGCCGCCGACGAGCTGCGGGCCGACCGGGAGGCGTCGTTGGATACGGTCGCGTTGATGAGCGCGTGTTATGACTCCGCGAAGGCCGGTGTGTGGGTGAAGGTGTAAGCCTGGGCCAAGGACCGGGCGCGCGCGTCAGCCGCTCCGGCGCCCCTGGCGGCAGGCGGCGGTTTCAAGCGGCCGTCGGGGATGCGACTCAGGCGCCGAAGAACTCTTTGCGCACTTTGCGATTCAGCAGCCTGAGCCGGCTTAGGTTGCGCAAAGGTATCAAGGGGGTGCGTTTGAATTTCGGGGAAAAGAAAAAGAAATTCCAGATGCTGCTTTTCCCGCTGTGGGAGACGGGATTTCCGATGCGGTAGATGGCTCCTGAAAACGGAAGCGGGGCCAGGGGAGTGTTACGGCTTTCGAGGACGTCGCTGATCACTATATGGCTTCCCATCATGGTCTTCACATAGTCTTCCGTGGCGTCTGATGCAGTCTGCGGCAGGTGATACAGATCGGCGCGGATAATCAGACTCGTGCCGCAATTCTGGCAGAAGTGGTCATGGCGATAGAGCCAGCGGCCGCCGTCGGTCCAGACATACCCGTCATAGATGCGCCACCCGTTCGCCGTCTGGTTTTTGGAAACGAAATCGACCAGTCGGTTGCTTACGAAGTCATCATCATCGACGACCATATAAAAGCGGGTGTCGCGGATGCCGAGCATGCCGGCGAGGACGCGGCGGCCTTTATCCAGGCGGACGGATTCGAGGGCGGTCATGCGTCCGTGGGTTTTGATGTCGTGTTGCGCATTCGGGGGGAAGTCGACCCACGCGATCTCCACGCCTTTCGGCATGGGCGGCAAATCGGAGCCGTGGTTGGCCACGACGACGGCGCGCCATGCCGGATGGTTTTGCGCGGCGATCGAGGCGAGGGTAGCGGTCAAATTGGAGCGAACCTTGGACCAATCGCGTGCGTTGTCGGGATGGCGGATCGGCACTACGAACGTCAATACAGTCGGCATGGGTGGGCGGGGTTGTGCGGGATGAATGAAGGGTGATGACGGGGGTTTGCCGAGGGAATCCTTTAGGTTTTTGAGGGAGTCGAGGCCGGTCCCCGTGGTTGCAGGTTCGGTTCGGCGCGAGAGCAGGCTCGCGGCCTGCCCGGAGGCGGGTGTTTTTTTCGCCGCACTTTTCCGGCGGGATGTTGTCGGCTGGGGTAGCTTCAACTGGCTCCAGCAACTGTTAAACCACGTTATATAAGTATGAAACCGACGCACGACTCGCAAACCTGCGCCACGGGGATCGAAGGATTGGATGAGATTCTCAAAGGCGGACTTCCACTCAACCGGCTGTATCTTCTGAAAGGCGATCCGGGCGTGGGCAAAACCACCCTGGCACTGCAATTTTTGATCGAGGGCGTCCGGCGCGGAGAGAAGAGCCTCTACATCACGCTTTCGGAAACCCAGGACGAGATCAATGCGGTGGCCAATTCGCACGGCTGGGATCTCACGGGGATCGATATTTTCGAGCTGTCGGCGCTGGAGCATCAACTGGCGCAGGAATCGCAGAACACGGTGTTTCATCCGTCGGAAATCGAACTTAACAAGACCACGGAGATTCTCCAGCAGCGCATCGATCAGGTGAAGCCCAAGCGGCTGGTGATCGATTCGTTGTCCGAACTGCGGCTGCTCTCGGACACACCGTTTCGCTATCGCCGGCAGATGTTGTCGTTCAAACAATATTTCAGCGTCCGCGACGTCACCGTGGTGTTGCTGGACGATCATGCGGCCGATGGCGGCGGCGATCTGCACGTGCAAAGTATCGCGCACGGCGTGATCACGCTTGAGCAAATGGAATCCGACTACGGCGCCGAACGCCGCCGGGTGAAAATCAACAAGCTGCGCGGCGTGAATTTTATCGGTGGATACCACGATGCGGCGATCGTGCAGGGCGGGGTAAGCGTGTTTCCTCGTCTGGTGGCGGCCAACCACGGCGCGGCGTTTGCCCCCGGCGTGGTCAACACGGGGATCGCCGAGCTCGATTCGCTGGTGGGCGGGGGCTTGGATTACGGCACGAGTTGTCTGCTGCTGGGGCCGGCCGGCACGGGCAAGTCCACCATCGCGCTCCGGTTTGCGGTGTCCGCGGCGGAGCGCGGCGAGCGCGTGACGATCTGCTTGTTTGAGGAGAACGCGCACACGCTGCTGGAGCGGGCGAAGCTGGTGAACATCCCGGCGCAGCAGTATGTGGATTCCGGGCTGATCGAGATCATGCAGGTGGATCCGGTGGAGTTGCCGCCGGGTGAATTTGTGCACCGCATCAAACAGCGCGTGCAGGGCCAGGGCATTCGCCTGCTGGTGATCGACAGCCTCAACAGTTATTTGCAGGCGATGCCGAACGTGAAGTTCCTGAACATCCAGCTTCACGAGTTGCTGGCTTTCTTGAATCACTACGGCGTGGTTTCGCTGATGACGGTGGCGCAGCATGGCATCGTCGGCCACATGAACAGCCCGATCGACCTGACCTATCTGGCGGACACGGTGATGCTCCTGCGTTATTTCGAGCAGGATGGGCGCATCCGTAAGGCGATTTCCGTGGTGAAGAAACGCATGGGCACGCACGAGGATTTCATTCGCGAATTCAAGTTCGACCAGAACGGCATCCGCGTGGGCGAGCCGCTGGAGAAATTCCAGGGTATCCTGACCGGTGTGCCCACGTTCCAGGGCAAGTCATCCGAGATGCTTCCTGAAAGCCGTCCCGGCGCGAACCTGTGAATATCGAGAAGCGAGTGTTGATCGCGGCTCCGCTGGGTGCGGATGCGCGCAACATCAGCGAGGTGCTCGCGGGCGCGGGCCTCGAGGCGGTGGTGTGTCGGGATCTCGACGGGGCGATGGAGGAAATGGTCGCGGGCTGCGCGGCCCTGCTCATCACGGAAGAAGCGATGAGTTCGGCCCATCCGCCGCTGATTTCGAGGCAACTGGACGGGCAGCCGGCGTGGTCGGATATGCCGGTGGTGTTGATCACCTCGGGAGGCGGGCAGTTCAGTCCGGTCGAAACCCGGGCGACCGGGTTGATCGGACCGCGGGCCAATCTCACCTTGATTGAACGTCCGCTGCGCGCCTCGACGCTGGTGGCGACGATGAGGACGGCGTTGCGCGCGCGGCACCGGCAATACGAGATCCGCGATCTGCTGGCGGACCGGGAAAAGTTGCTCGCGTCGCTGGAGGAGCGGGTGGCGGAGCGCACGACCAAGCTGCGGCAGATGGTCGAGGAGCTGGAGGCGTTTTCCTACAGCGTGTCGCATGACCTGCGGGCGCCGTTGCGCGTGCTCGACGGGTATGCGCAGGCGCTGACGGAGGACTACGGGGACACGCTGGATCCCGGGGCGAAGGATTTGCTGGCGCGCATCTCGCGCACGGCGCACCGCATGGACCGGCTGACCCAGGATGTGCTCGCCTACACGCGAGTTTCCCGGGGTGAGCTGACGCTTGAGCCGGTGGATCTCGAGCCGATGTTGCGCGCGGTGATCGAGCAGTATCCGTCACTCATCGCGTCGAGCCATCTCATCCACTTGCGCCCGCCGCTGGGCACGGTGCTCGGGCACGGACCTTCGCTCATCCAGTGTTTTTCGAACCTGCTGGAAAACGCCCTTAAGTTTGTGAGTGAAGGCGAGGTGCCGCACGTGGACATCTATTCCGAAGTGCGCGGGGATCGCATTCGCGTGACGGTGGCGGACCAGGGCGTGGGCATTGATCCCGCGCAGCAGCAGCGGATTTTCGGCATGTTTGAGCGAGCCGCCGCGCACAAGCATGTGGCGGGCACCGGCATCGGTCTGGCCATCGTGAAAAAAGCCGCGGAGCGGATGGGCGGTTCGGTCGGCGTGGAGTCGGCCCCGGGAGCAGGCGCCCGCTTCTGGCTGGAGTTGGCGAAGGCGGATGCCGGTGGCGGCGGAGCAGTTGCCTGAGCGGAGGCGGGAATACGGTGCCCGGGCTTTAGATTGACCTTGGGAACAGCTTTTCCATCTCTGAGCCCTTCATGAACGTCGCTGTATCCGTTCTCCTCGCCGAGGATAACGATGATGATCTGTTTCTTTCCAAACGCGTGCTGGCCAAGGCCGGCATCGGGCCGGTGTTTCACGTGGCCGACGGGAAAGAGGCGATGGATTATCTGGCCGGGCGGGGCGCTTATTCCGACCGGGTTCTCCATCCGCTGCCGGCGGTGATTTTGCTGGATTTGAAAATGCCGTTTTTTAACGGACACGAGGTGTTGGAATGGCTGCGCACGCAGCCGGAGCTGAATGGGGTGAAGGTGTATGTGCTGACCTCGTCCGGAGAGATGATCGACCGTGAGCGGGCGGCGAAAGCGGGAGTGCAGGGGTATTTTGTGAAGCCGCTGACGCTGGAGCACCTGGCTGTGTTGAAAGGAGCCTGAAGACCGGGGGAAGGCGGCCGGGTTGGAGTCTTTGGAACGTCGGGGTGATCAGGGGGTGAAGGTGTATCCAGATCCTGACGACCGACTGCGCTTGATGGTTTTGCCGGGATCGTGCTGAGTCGGACCGCTTTGTCGTCATCCATTTCACCTTCTGTCATCCGGCTCGGCCTCACGATGGGATTGATCGCCACGGCGGTCAGCCTGCGCGCGAAAGACGTGTATGGAAACAACACGGCCTGGACGACGTCCGACAGCACGATCCGCGACATTCACTTGGAGCGAAACCGGGCGGAGCGACCCGCACAATGGTGGAGCGGTATTTCCGCCGGTCCGGCGCCCGCCTCGTATAAGGAGCAGCAGGCGCTACGACGACGTCAGGAGGCCGACGAACAACGCCGGGTGGCCGAGCAGGAGTCGTGGGAGCGATACGAACGCATCCGCGAGCGCACGCCGCCCCGGCCGGTCAGTTACCGCGAACACCTGGAGTCACGCGTGACGCGCAACAGCGACCGCGCGGCTCAGGAAGAACTGGCGTTCTATCTCGCATCGATAGGTGAACCCGTTGCCGCCATCCCGCATCTGGAGATGGTGGTGTTTCTCAAACGCAGTCCCCGCGCCGGCGAGGCCGCGTGGCAGCTTTTTCGGATCGCCTCACCCGGCGGGGCGCAGCCCGATGCGAAGCGCGCCGCGAAATACTTGGACGCGGCGATCGCGCTGGGGAATGCGGACGCGATGTTCACGCAGGCTCGCGGATGGATTGCCGGTGACAAGAAACTCGGCATCGAGCCGGACCTGCCTCGCGGGCTCGCGCTGATGGACAAGGTCCTGCACTCGGACTCGTTGTGGTATAACACCAAGGCGGGTGAGGTCCTTTTCAAAGAATACGCCCTCGGCCTGCACGGTCCGGTGGAGCCGGCGAAGGCGATCGCCGTGGCGCGCCACTTGCGCACGCTCACCAGCAACGGCGCGTTGGAAAACTGGCAGGAGGATGCGATGGTCGAATTCCTCATCGCCAGCCCCGGCGGCTGGGCGGAACACCACAAAGAAATCATTGCCGCGATCGGCGGTAATTTCAGCTCGCTCTTCAATCCCGACAAAGCCGAGCGGCTGGTGCGTATTTACCTCGGGCTCGATCCGGAGACGCGCCCGTATGCGCCGATCAATCCGAAAAAAGGAGCCGAGGCGCTGTGGGGTTTGGCGCGGCAGGATCAGGCGCGCGCCAAGGCTTACCTGCCGGTTCTTCTGCTCCCCGGCCCGGCGCACAATGCGGAAGGCGCTTTTACGGTGCTGGAGATTCTGCGCGAGCGGCAGCCGCGCGAAGTGCTCTGGATTCGCACGACGGCGGAACTGCTGGCGAATGTCTATGGTGATTCGTTTAAACCCGAAAACCTCGCGCTCTACCTGGACGGGCTGGAGAAAAAGTCCGAAACGCCCGCCCAATTTCTGGCGCTCAGCCAGTTTCTCGCCACGGGCGGAAAAAACGTTCCGGCGCAACCGGAGCGCGCGGACCGTATTCTGAAACGGGCGGTGGACGGATTGCGTGCGCAGCTCAAAGCCAGCCGGGCGGAGAGCGCGGCCAGCTATGAACTCGCGCGATTGCACGTGCTCGGCCTCGGAGTGTCGCGCGATATTCCTGCGGCCATCGAGCTGTTGAAGAGCCACGGTTCGTCGAACGAACCGCCCGCGATTTTGTATCCGCATCGGGTGCTGCTGGCTTCGATTTATTTGTCGGGTTATGGCGTGGGCCGGCAGCCGCGTGAGGCGCGGTCGCTCCTGGCTTATCCGGCGCGCCACGGCTACGTGCCGGCTCAGGCGGCTTACGCTGAAATGGCGCTCAACTGGGCGTCCGACGACCCGTGGGATGAAGGTGATCGCGAAGAGGCGTTCCGTTATGCCAAGGCGGCGGCGGAGAGTGGCGACACGCGGGCGCGGCTCATGTTGGCGCGCTGTTACCAGGAAGGTTTCGGGACGACGGCGGATTATTCGCAGGCGCTGGCGATTTACACGGATGGCGCGAGTGCGGGCGTGCCGGGGGCGCTCACGGGGCTCGCGGCGGTGCGGTTTGATGAAGCGAGTCCGGCGTATGATGTGGCCGCCGGTTTTGCCGCGGTGCAGCGCGCGGCCGATCAGGGTGATGCGGAAGGCGCCTACCTGCTTGGCCAATGTTGGGAAGACGGTCGCGGGACCGCCGCGGATGCGGCCCGGGCGCTCGCGGTGTTTGAACAGGCGGCGAGGGCGGGGCATTGGGGATCGGCGGTGGCGGCGGCCAAGTTGCTCACGGTGAGCGCCCCGCCGATCGTGCCCGATGCGGCGCGCGCGATGGGGGTGCTCGAGAAAACCGCGGTCAACGCGACGAACGACCAGCAGTTCAACCTGGTTCAGTTGCTACTCGGCGAAGCGTTCCTGCCGGAGGACAAAGCGCGGGCGCGGCGCTGGTGCCGCATCGCCGCCGCGAACGGCTCCGAGGAAGCCGCGTGGTTCTTTCGCCCCGGCCAGGTGTTCGGGGATGAGCGCGCGACGCCTGTGGCCGACTAGGGCGTGTCTGTCGGGTGCGTGGGCACGCGAGGCGGTATGATCGTGGCGGGAGCGGAGTGCCGAAGGCCGGCTCTTTGCACGCCCGAATAGATAAACCAGATCAATGCGCCGGCGAGGGCGCCGGCCAGGTGGGCGTAACGGGCCACGCGCACCGAGTCGCCGGCGGTCGCTTCGTTCAGCGCGAGGCCCCAGCCACGGCCGTTGCCCAGCAGATCGCAGCCGATGCGGATGCCCACGGCCATTAGGAGAATGGCGCCGAGCAGGCGTGTGCGTTTATGGGATTGTTCGCTCCAAAGCCATGCGCACGCCAGCCAGGCGACGCATGCGCACGCCAAGCCGGAGAGCCCGACGTAGCTGCCCATCTCCGGCTCTGCGACCAGCGCCGCCCAAGTAATCGCCGGGGCACCCGCCAGGATCAACGCGATGAGCGAACCGCGGCTGATCCGCTCCACGGCGGCACCCGCCATGAGCCAGACAAGTCCGCTGCCCAGCAGGTGCAGGGCCGATACGTGCACGCCGTGGGTGGTCCACGCCTGCCAGCCGAGGCCGAGTTCGCGGGAAGGGATGCGGGTGGCCGTTGCCCACGCCGACGCGGCGTCGGAAGTCGTGAGCAGGGCAGCTAGGATCGTGACGCCGATCGCCAGCCAAGGCCACGTGTGTGGAGTGCGGGCCGCCATGGGTTAATTCCGGCGGCGGCCAGCCCACGCGACGATGCCGGCGAGGAGGGCGGCACCCCACAGGCCGAAGTCGCCTGCACCGGTGTAGCCGGGCTTGTGGACGATTTTAATTTCATCGGGCGTCTGCTTGATGCGCTCACGAAAGCCGGTCAGCTCGCCCTTGAGGTTTTCGATCATCGCGGTCGTCGCGAGGTCGAAGCCTTTGCCGCTGTCGGTGCGCAAGGCTTCGCTCTGGTTGATCGGCGTGGCGGAGGCCTTGACCTGACTCGTGCCGGGAGCGCGGAACAACATGCGGCGGCTCGCGACGTCGAAGACCACCGTCTCCATGAGCGTCTGCGTGTCGTTGCGTTCGCCTTGCACGACGTAGGCGCCGACGATGGTCCAGTAGGCGAGCGACAGAACGCTCTCGCCGGTGAACTGGACCTGGTCGTAGGCGACGAGGGCGATCACATCGACGCGGAACATCGACTTCAGCTGATCGAGGTTTTCAAACCCGCCCTCGGTCCGCAGATAGGCGGACGGAATCACCTCGATGGCTGAGACGTAGGGCAACTCGCGGAACTGATCGGCCACTTGTTTCATCAGCTGTTGCTTGCGGGCCTCGGGCAAATGCGCGTCCGCCATCCAGGCGCCGCGGTTGCCGGATCCCGAGGGCACAAACGCGATGCCGACGCGCAGGGGAAGCGAGAGCACCGGTGTGGAGGTCCGCTCGATGTGATCGGGCTCCTTCGGATAAAGAAACTGCATCACGCTCGTGCCTTGGGCCGTCCTCTGGCCGAACGACATGCACCCGGCGGTGCCGAGAATCGCCGCGATTAAAAGTAGCATTACCCCGGTCTTCAGTTTTGGTGACATTCATTCAGTTGATATATCAACTAAATGGCCGGCAAGCCTGTAAATTGACCGGAACGTCAGGTGCGTCTCACGCGAAACGCATCAGGCTGGCGCGGAGTTGCGTGGCGATTTCGGCGGGGGCGCCGCCGAAGTGGCGCTTGAACTCACGGCTGAATTGCGAGGCGCTTTCGTAGCCCACCTGCAGGGCGGCGCCCGCCGCGCTCAGGCCGTCGTGGACCATCAGCATGCGGGCTTTGTGCAGGCGGATCGTCTTGAGGTATTGCAGCGGGGACGAGGCGGTCACGCTTTTGAAGTGTGCGTGAAACGTGGATACACTCATGCCGGCTTCGCGAGCGAGCGTCTCCATGTCGTAGGTGCGCGTGTAGTCGGTGTGGATGCGGTTCAGCACGCGGCTGATCTGGCCGAAGTGGCTTTGCGGCGCGGCGAGCGCGCGGAGGTTGGCGCCGAGCGGACCGGTGAGCACGCGGTAGGTGATCTCGCGGATGATCTGCGGGCCGAGGATGCGGGCGTCGTCGGCCGAGTGCAGGCACTCGAGCAGGCGCACGGCGGCGTCGCCCAGCGGGGCGTCGAGCGGCGCGGATTCGATGGCCTGCGGGCGGATGCCGGCGTCGGCGGGAGCGGCTTCGATCTGCACGAGCAACTCCGCCACGAGCGCGGGCGTCACGGGAATCGAGAGGCCGAGCAGCGGGTTTTCGGGCGTGCCAAATGTCTCGCACTCGAAGGGCAGCGGAACGGCGAGCACGAGGTAGTTGTTGGCGTCATACACGAAGGTTTTGTCACCCAGCCGGCCGGACTTGCGCCCCTGCGCGACGATCACGATGCACGGCTCGTAGGTGATCGGAGACGCGGCGACGTGCTCGGTGGAACGCATGAACTTCACGCCCGGCAGTCGAGACGCGCTGAAGCCGTGGCCCGCCGCCAGATCGGTGAGCAGGGAAACCATGCGGGCATTGACGGCGGTGGGCGGAGTGAGGGCGACCATGATGGATAAACAGGCAATGATTTGGCCAAAAAAGGCAACCTGGGTCCGGCGGTTCGTAGAATCAGGCAATACTCCAAGAGACCTGTGTATTGTGGGGAAATGCTGATTTTGATAAAGTGAGGACGTCGAGACCGAGGGAATTCTCCCCGACCGACACTCCCTTATTCCCATGTCCCACATCGCCCAAAAAGTCGTCCTCATCACCGGTGCCAGCAGCGGTATCGGCGAAGCCACCGCCCGCCATCTCGCCGCCAAGGGCGCCCGTGTCGTGCTCGGCGCGCGCCGCACCGACCGTCTCGAAGCACTCGCCGCCGAACTCCGCGCCGCCGGCGGCACGGTCGAATACCGTTCGCTCGACGTGACGAGCCTCGCTGACACGCAGGCGTTCGCTGATTTCGCGCTCAAAACCTTCGGGCGCATCGACGTCATCGTGAACAACGCCGGCGTGATGCCGCTCTCACCGCTCGCCGAGCTGAAGATCGACGAGTGGAACCGCATGATCGATGTGAACATCCGCGGCGTGCTCCACGGCATCGCGGCGGTGCTGCCGCACTTCAAAGAGCGCAAGGCCGGCCACGTGATCAACGTGTCGTCAATCGGCGGATACCAAGTCTGGCCGACATGCGCGGTTTACAGCGCCACCAAGTTTGCGGTCCGCGCGATCTCCGAAGGCCTGCGCCTGGAGACGCGGGAAATCCGCGTGACGGTCGTCTCGCCCGGCGTGGTGGAGTCCGAACTCGCCAGCACGATCTCGGATCCGGCGACGCGCCAGGCGATGGATGAGTTTCGCCAAGTTGCGCTCACGCCGGATGCCATCGCGCGCGGCGTCGCCTACGCGATCGAGCAACCGGCCGACGTGGACGTGAACGAACTGATCATCCGCCCGACCGCCGGCGCGCAGTGAGGCGGTTCCAACCTCCAAACCGGGATGGACAGGATCAACGGAATGGAATCACAGGATAATAATCCTCCGGAAATCCTGCCTTCCATCCCGTCCATCCTGTCTGAAATTCCCCGTTCAGAATCCCTCTCACCCTCCAAATCCCATCACTCATTAATTCCCATGACTCACGAAAATAAAATCGCCCTCGTCACCGGCAGCTCCCGCGGTCTTGGCCGTTCCATCGCCCTGCAACTCGCGCGCTCCGGCGCCGACATCGTCGTCATCTACCGCACCGGCCGGGCCGAAGGTGACGCCGGCGTGGCCGAGATCCAGGCGCTCGGTCGCCGCGCCGTCGCGCTGCCGCTCGATGTGGCCCGCACCGATACGTTTCCCGCGTTCGCGGCGTCGCTCCGCACCGCGCTGGAGACGATGTGGGGGCGGACGACCTTCGACTTCCTGATCAACAACGCCGGTATCGACCGCAAGGCGCCCTTTGCGCAGACGACCGAGGCGGCGTTCGACGAACTGATGGCCGTGCATTTCAAAGGCGTGTTTTTCCTCACGCAGACGCTGCTCCCGCTGCTCGCCGACGGCGGACGCATCGTGAACACGTCCACGGGACTGGCGCGGTTTTCGATCCCCGGTTACGCGGCTTATGCGTCGATGAAAGGCGCGATCGAAGTGTTCTCGCGTTACCTCGCGAAGGAACTCGGGGCGCGCAAGATCAGCGTCAACGTGGTGGCGCCGGGGATCATCGAGACGGATTTCACGCGGGAGGCGCTGTCGCATCCCGGTGCGCGCGAGTTCATGGAAAAGAACATCGCGCTCGGCCGCGTGGGCGTGCCGGAGGACATCGGAGGCGTGGTGGATTTTCTCTGCTCCGACGCAGGCCTCTGGGTCAACGCCCAGCGAGTCGAGGCGTCCGGCGGGATGTTTTTGTGAGGTGGGAAAAGGGCGGGCGAAGGCCGGTTCTTTTGACACGCCGGCGCTGACGCTCACCTCAAAGACGCCGAGGCGCTCAGTGCTGACAAAGCCGAGGGGTCGCCTCCTTGTGGGTTCGTTGCGCCTCGAAACCACGCACTACACGAGCGTGATGCCGAGGCCTTCGAGGAGGCTGACGGCTTCGGGGAGCGAGAACTTGGCTTTGGTGACGATGTTGGCGCGCGCATCGATGTGGTAGTTGCGCGCGGTGCTGAAGTCGGCGTGAGAGAGATCGGTGTTGTGGAAACGGGCGCCTGAAAAATCCGAGTCACGCAGATCGGCGTGCAGGAGTTTTGCCTCGGCGAAATCGGCGTTGGTGAGGGTGCAGCCGGTGAGTTTCAGCTTCTTGAGCTGAAGGCCGAAGAAGCTGCTCTCCGCGCACAGGCAGTTTTTGAGCGAGACGAGCACGGGGCTGCGGGCGTCGGGCCATTTCCAACCGAGCAGTTTGCAGCCGGTGAAAGTGCAATCGATGAAGCGCGTGTCCAGGAGGGAGGCGTTGGTGAAATCACAGTCGATGAACTGGCAGCTTTCGAAGGTCGTGCCGTTGAGGAGAACGCCGGCGCTGCGGCAGTTTTTGAAACGGCAGTGGATGAATTCGGCGCGCGAGAGATCGGTCGGGGACGGAGACCATGACTCGAAGGTGAGCTCCTCGTAAAAACCGCCGGCGGCAACGACGGGGCGCGGGGCGGACTGAGGGGAGGAGTCGGACGGCGGGTTCATGGATGGATGGGCTTTGGACGGACCGAGTCGGGCTGAGAGCCAAACTGATTCCGTGGAACTACAGCAACGCTCGCACGTTTTTTCCGGATCGGAGGCAGTTGAAATGTCAATACGGCCAGACCCCGCGAAGAGCTGTAAATTGACAGGCTTTAGCAAAGTTTGCAGGGTGAGCTCATGAATATCTCGCTGACTCCGGAGCTGGAAAAGTTGGTTCAGGCCAAGGTGGAGTCGGGTCTCTACAACAACGCCAGCGAGGTCATCCGCGAGGCGTTGCGGGACTCGCTGCGCCGTGAGGGCGACAACGACTGGCTGCGGGCCCAGGCGGCGATCGGTTACGCACAACTCGAAGCGGGCGAGGGCATCCAGGTGAAATCCAAGAAGGCGTTTGTCGCTCTCGTGCGCGGCGCGAAATGAAACGAGAGCTGGAACTGACTCCGGCGGCTTTGGCCGACCTGCGATCCATTCGAGCTTACACGTTGGAGCGTTGGGGTGAGGCGCAGGAAGAAGCTTACTTGGATCGGATGTGGGAAAAGTTCGCGGCTTTGATCGCGGATCCCACGCCGTATCGCTTTCGTCCCGATCTTTTTCCTGGCTGTCAGATCGCGGCGGAGGGGAAGCACGTGATTCTGTTTTGCGTGAGTAAATCGACGCTCCAGATCGTGCGTGTGCTGCACAGCGCGATGGATTTTAAGCGGCATCTGCCGGGGGATTAAATCGCGACGATGACGGGGCGGTTTTGACCGCAGATGGCGCAGATGAGCGCAGATTTTCAGACAGCCCTGACGGATGGATTCTATCTGCGGCGAGCTGCGTGATCTGGGGTTAATTGATTTAGGGCTGCGGATTTTCCGCCCAGGCGAGGGCGTGGTCGGCGACTTCTTCCCAGCCTTTTTCGGCGATGAGGTAGTGGCTGCGGGCGGGGAATTCTTTGTAGGCCGTGATCGAGGGCGAAGCCGAGTGGCGGCGGTAGATTTTGCGGCTGAGGGCGGCGGGCATGATGACGTCTTTTTCTCCGCCGATCACCAGCAGCGGGGCGCGGGTGGGGTTGGCAAAGTTGACCGTGGCGAGCGAGCCGGGGGTGATGTTGGACAGGGCGGCTTGGAAGATCGCTTTGCCGGGGGCGGCGATGGCTTGCTCGGCGTAGGCGGCGCGGGCTTCGGGCTCCGGTAGGGTGTTGGCGAATACGCGGTGCCAGCGGGCGAAGGGGAACAGGTAGGTGCGCTTCGCGTTGAAGGGGTTGATGAGGGCGGGCGTGAGCGCTTCGTAGGTCGAGAACGGGAGGACGTAGATGCCTTTGGGCGGGACGGAATCGATGGCGACGCCGGCGGCGCCGAGTCCGCGGTCGAGGAGGAGTTGGGTGATGAGTCCGCCGAAGGAGTGGCCGATGAGGATCGGCGGCTCGGGGAGGGCGCGGATGATCTGTTCGTAGTGGGCGACGACTTCGGCGATGCCGGTGGCGGCGAAGGCGGACGGGTCGCGTTGCATGGCTTCGACTTCGCCGGTGATGCCGGGCCAGGCGGGGGCGAGGACGGTGTAGCCGCGGGCTTCATAGCGGGCTTTGAACTTTTCCCACGAGCGCGGGGTGACCCAGAGGCCGTGGATGAGGACGATGGTTTTCATGGGAGCGGGGCGGCGGGAAGTTGAGAGAGGGCTGAGAGTTGACGGATCGGAGACGGAGTTTTCGGAGTTGGAGCACAGAGGGCACAGAGCCCGGAAGAGTTCACGGAGCGAAGGCAGGGTGGATTGTGAGGATCGGGCTCGGTGGTCTCTTCCGGGCTCCGTGAACTCTGTGACTAAAATCGGGGATACTTAGGCGCGGGCCCAGGCGAGGAGGTCGGCGTTGAGTTCGTCTTTGCTGGTGTCGCCGAGGCTGTGGGTGCCGCCGGGATAGATCTTGAGCGTGGCGTTGGGGACGAGCTTGGCGGAGAGCAGCGCGGAGTCGGCGATGG
>Ga0247813_10001002_pt1 | contig 22613 bp, 25 predicted proteins | sample UWRJL169409C1_FD_180719 | JGI IMG/M metagenome (GOLD analysis project Ga0247813, IMG submission 180719) | Plant litter microbial communities from Arlington Agricultural Research Station in Wisconsin, United States - UWRJ-L169-409C-1 | ecosystem: Environmental > Terrestrial > Plant litter >...
GAAGCCTTCGGTTTTTACGTTGGGTGTCACAACGCAGTGCGTGAGGTCCTTCATTGTATTGTCCTTTTCACCGACGAGGAAATCAGCCGTATCTGGCCCCTTCAAGTGCGTGGTCTGGTGCGACCTTTAGCCGACCGAAAATTGCAGACCGCTTATATCAATGGATATCATCAAGCGAGATAAATCGGGCGTGAGGTCTGCTCGGCGAGGATATCCGCGTAGCTTCGTTGGCATGTTGAGCCCACGACAGTCTTCGTAACGAGAAAGCAATTCCGTGATGGTTATGCCCGCGTCGCCATCGACATGGTAGTCATGCCTCTGCAAGAGGAAATTGGCATCGAAAAAGTAGTCGTGGACCCGGGCGACGGTTGCAAGGTTTGGCGGCAATTCGGCCCTGAGAACCCGCCATTGGTTTCCACCTTCGTTCCAGGGAACGAGTTCGCATACCTCGACACCTTCCAGCATCAAGTGGAAGGGCGCGGTCAAGAACGATCGAACAGTGGAGCACGCCAGTAAAACTCCGACTAATGGATCGACTTGCAGTTTGAAGTCGTATTGCAATTGTGCGGAGCGGACATCCTCGATCCCGGTAACGAGGGAGCCGTCGTTACCCAGGACGGATAAACGATTGCATTCGAGGTCGCTTCGGCAATCGACGCATCCCAACGGTTCAATTACCGCCCGTTGAAGATGCGGGAAAACAGTTATCTGTCGAGGCCTCAGGTCGCCGAACTTCAGACATAAATTGCCGCCCAGTAAAGCGGTTGCCTTCGCAACATTATGCGCGCCCCAGTTCGCCAGCCCCCCATGAGCGACGATGGCTTTGTCGAGCAGCTTGTTCAAATTTTCGCTCCCGATACCAAGTGGCAACGACAGGTTCGATCATGTCTGATCACCTTAATTACAAGGTACACCCCTGCTGAAAATCGGAAATCATATCTTCCATTAGGGCGAGAGCTCGAATCCGATTTTGCAACCGACTGAATCGGTTGCCACTTCGCCGAAAGCGCGCCTCTAAAGGTATATATGATTCCCGCCACCAGGAAGTTGGCGCACAGTCTCCCGCGACGAACACTACAAAGAGGCGAGAGATGCCGACGATGAGAGCAGCGGTGGTCGAAGCCGCGAATGGTCCTTTCCGGGTTTCTGAAATGGAGCATCCGGTTCCCAAGTCTGGCGAGGTGTTAGTTCGTATCAGGGCTAGCGGTGTGAATCCCCTCGACACGAAAATCCGCGCCGGTGCCGCGGCGCATGCTCGGCATGAATTGCCCGCCATACTTGGAATCGACCTCGCCGGGGTCGTGCAGGAGGTTGGTGAGGGTGTGACGAGGTTTTCTCCCGGCGACGAGGTCTACGGTATGGCCGGAGGTGTGGGCGGCAATCAAGGATCGCTTGCGGAGTATGCGGCGGTTGACGAGCGCCTTCTGGCAATCAAGCCGTCGAACATCTCAATGCGCGAAGCGGCGGCACTGCCACTGATCTTCATCACTGCATGGGAGGGGCTCGTCGACCGAGTGAACGTTCAGGCTGGACAGTCAGTTCTCGTAATTGGTGCCGGCGGGGGCGTTGGGCATATCGCCGTCCAGATCGCAGTGGCGTTGGGAGCGAACGTCTGTGCCGTCGATTCAGGGAGCAAGGCAGACTATCTCCGCAACCTGGGCGCAACACCGATCGACTACTCCTCCGACAACGTTGAGACCTACGTTGCAAAGCACTCCGGAGGCAAAGGATTCGATGTCGTTTACGATACTGTCGGCGGAGCGGGATTGGACACCGCATTCAAGGCGGTCGCCCGGTTCGGACACGTGGTGAGTTGCCTCGGCTGGGGAACTCATGCCTTGGCTCCCCTCTCGTTCAAGTCTGCCTCCTACTCCGGTGTCTTCACCCTGATCCCGCTTCTGACGGGCGAAGGGCGCGAGCACCATGGCGATATCATGCGGGAGGCTACGAAACTGGTGGAGGCGGGGAAGGTGTCGCCACGCCTAGATCCGAGGACATTCACGCTCGATACCGCCGCAAGGGCCCACGAGCTAATCGAAACTCGAAAGGCCAACGGCAAACTTGTTGTCGAACTCGATTAATCGCGGTCGGCCCTGTCGCCATCCCCCCAACCAAAGAACCTAGAGGAGAATCCGATGCCCTTTGTGAATATCAAACTTGTGGATGGTGTATTTACAAGCACTCAAAAACACGCGCTTGCGAAGGCGATCACCGATGTCATGGTAAAGTTCGAAGGCTCCGAGGCGTTTCGTTCCGTTACCTGGGTTTTGATAGAAGAGCTTCACACCGACGGCTGGCATATCGGCGGGCAACCCTTCGCGGGGCCCTCTTCTCTAATGGACACGCTCGGGCGTTCCAAAGCAGTCTTCGAGATGATTGACGGGAATCCCACATCTCGTGATGAGTTTGCAGCAGCGTTGCCACCCAAGGCCGAGGCCAGCTAGACTACGAGCATCCATCTCGATTTCGATGGCAAGGGAACGGATTCATGACCATCGACTACAACGAGACTACCAATCCTGCGCTCACCGGGTTGAAGGGGCGATGTCCGCGCTGTCAACGTGGACACCTGTTCAACGGGCTCCTGTCCTTGGCTCCCTCTTGTGAGGTCTGTGGCCTGGATTACGCGTTCGCCGACCCGGCGGATGGCCCGGCGTTCTTCGCTATGACCATCGTCGCCGTTCCGGCACTCGCTTTTGCTTTGTGGCTCCAACTGACGTTCGAGCCGCGGCTCTGGATACATCTCATTTCGACTCTGCCTTTGACCGCAGCAGCGTGTGTTGCGCTGTTGAGGCCCTTGAAAGGCTGGCTGGTGTGCTCTCAATACTTTCATAAAGCCGAAGAGGGCCGCATTGATCGGGACTGGCGAGGTTGAAGGAAGTTTCGCCGCGGCGCTGAGACAGGCGTGATCGCGACCGGATCGCTACTCGCTCGGGAAGGGCATGTTCGTTTGATGCTTGCCGGGCCCAACCTGTTCTTCCCGGCCGTCGAGCAGGCGGGCTTTCACCCGCGCCGCATGATCTATTGCGAGCGAGACAAAGAGGATGACATCCTCGCTCCCGGTATGCAGAACTCAATAGGTTACAGCGAAACGGACCCGCACATGAACACGCGGGACCCTGGCCATTACGCGATGTTTACGACGAGCTTTCCGTCAACCTTGCCAACTTCAATCAACTCGTGAGCCGCCATCACATTCTCGAGTGTGAATGACCGACCGTCGAGACGCGGCATTAACTGGCCCTTTTCCGCAAGGCGCGTTGCTTCGCGCATGATGTCTCCGTGATGCTCACGACCTCTGCCAGTGAGCAGCGGTAGCAGTGTGAACACTCCGGAATACGTCGCGGCCTTGAATGACAGCGGGGCGAGGGCGTGCGAGCCCCAGCCGAGGCAGCTAACCACATGCCCGAAGCGGGCGACCGCCTTGAACGCAGTGTCCAGGCCAGCGCCGCCAATCGTGTCGTAGACGACGTCGAATCCTTGTCCTTGTGTGTATTTGGCGACGTATTCTTCGACGGTTTCCATGGCGTAGTCGATCGGCGTCGCATTGAGGCTCCTGATGTAGTCAGCCTTGCGAGCTCCATCGACTGCATAGACATCGGCCCCAAGAGATTTGCCAATCTGAACTGCTACGTGTCCGACACCCCCACCGCCGCCGAGGACGAGCAACTTCTGGCCAGCCTTGATGCCGATGCGGTCCACGAGGCCTTCCCACGCGGTGATGAAGATCAACGGTAGTGCAGCCGCTTCACGCATGGAAAGGTGGGAAGGCTTGATGGCCAGCAGCCGTGCATCGACGGCTGCAAACTCTGCCAGCGAACCTTGAACGCCAGCCACACCGCCTGTCATGCCATAGACTTCATCTCCCCGGCGAAACCCGGTCACGCCTGCGCCGACTTCTTCGACGACCCCAGCAAGGTCAATACCAAGGACTGCGGGAAGAGGATGTCGGGCATGAGCGGCTGCACCTGCGCGGATTTTCGTATCCAGCGGATTTACGCCACTCGCCTTTACCCGGACGAGCACCTGGCCTTCGCCCGCAGCCGGTCGTGCGATCTGCGCTACGCGGAATTTGGTACCGTGATTTTCAAGAACTAATGCTTTCATCGTGCTCATTGGATCGATCCCTCTTTTGAGTTGATTTCGGCACTTTGCTATGGAACCTTCTGAATGGACATCATATAGATTGCATGAAGATCATGCATTTTTGAATGGGTGTTAGTCATGATGGAATGGAGCGACATCCGTCTTTTCCTCGCGATCGCGAGGGAAGGAACGCTGGGTGCGGCCGCGAGAAAACTGGGTCTGACTCAGCCGACGATGGGAAGACGCCTAAAGACTCTTGAGGCCGCGGTCGGCCACTCCCTGTTCCAGCGCACACCGGACGGGTTTGTCCTCACAGATGAGGGCACCGTCGCAATGGAGCACGCCGAACGGATGGAGGAGGAGGCGGTGGCACTCCAGCGCCAACTTGCGGGCACCGAGAACACGTTGTCCGGAACCTTGCGGATATCCTGCTCTGACTGGTTCGGAGTTCATGTTCTCGCACCCATCCTTGCCGACTTTAGGCGGGTGCATCCAGATGTAATCATTGAGGTTCTTACTGATTCCAGGCTTTTGAACCTCGCGCGGCGCGAAGCCGATCTGGTTTTCCGCATAAAGCCCTTCACAGAGCCGGAGGTCATCTCACGCAAGCTGCTTCACATTCCGTATGGCCTTTATGTCGCAACTGAATCGGACAACCCTTCGCCCGGCACTGGAGCGGGGTTAAGTATGATCATCATGGACGAGGCATTTGGAGGCATGCCCGACGTAGCCTGGCTTCACGGCCGGTTCCCGGATGCAAAGGTTTCGATGCGAAGCAACAATCGCGATGTTCAGGCTCGGTTATGCGCCGGTGGTGCAGGGATGGCGGTTCTTCCGAGACCGCTGGGGGACTCGATGGACGGCTTGAAACGTATCGAAGGGGCGGAGGCTCCTCCCGGAAGAGATACGTGGCTAGGATATCACAAGGATCTTCGACGCCTTTCACGACTCCGAGCTCTTATTCAGTTTGTTGGTGAGCAAGCACAATTAAAACACCGACAATATCGCTAAGCCTTTCCGTTCAAGGCGACCAACGCAGCGGGTCTCGATGTCGTTAGTGGCCCGCAGTTAACATTACGCGTAACGTCGTCATCGGACACGGGGATCGAAAAGGTGACCGGTTAAGCGTTACCTCCCTTGAGGCGGACGCCGATGCCACCCTGTGCCTGGAACATGGAGGATCCGACGGCATCGCGGGACAATATCATCGATATTGCGCGCTCGCTGGTCCGGCCGCCGAAGCAGGTGGCGGCTGAACTCATGCGTCCACGTTAGGCCGGGTATGGAATGCAACTTCGGGGACAGTCGATCCCGATTTCCGCCCTCACGGCGGCGCGAGCTTAATCTCCTGCGGCTGCCCCGGGAACCGAAGTTGCATGCGCGAATGCCCGAGCCGTGGCTTAGGCCAGCCATTCGATGGGCTTATGAAGGGTATTGATACGGCCAAAACGGTTTTCGACGGCCGTAATGACAAGGTCTTGAACATCTTCGCGTTTGGAGAGCATGGCATCGAAGGACACGGCCCGCATCATCAAGGCTAAGGTGCCCGAGCCCGGTTTGCTCGGGAAAACAGGGATCGAGCCATTGACCTCGGTAACAAGCTCATAGCGATCCAATCTCAGCAGCCACGGCGGCATTGGCTGCCGCGGGTCAAGGATCCATCAGGCATCAGCTACGGGACGGCTCTACGGTATATGCGCATACCCGGGAGCCATCTGAGGCCATTGGGTGGGTGCCGGCGGCCATTCAATTGTCATTCCGAGTAGGAAAGCGTTTCTACGAGTCGCTGCAACGCCGGCGGTAGCGAACCGGCGTCGGTAATGTGCGCCTTAAGCCCGCTTTTGTCAGAATGACCGTCTTGATACCAGTGGATCAATCCGACTGCCACGTCCCGAGCCGCCTTGTCATTGATGTCTACCGAATTTTCCACGCACCATGCCTCCAGAAAGGTCTGCAAGAGAGCGAGGTCTTCAGGCGCAAGGAACTTGCCGGACGTCACAGTGGAGTGCATGGTGAACCCTTTCCGTCTTGGACAAGAAATCATTTTGATCAACTGCGGTGCAGGGTCCGGCAACGCATGATTGACCCAATATCGTTTAAAGCTTGCGCTAAGCTTGGAAACGATATCATCGGTAGCGATAAGAGTTCTTCTCGATACCTACTGCGATCCAGATTAGATGGCCTCAGGAAGGCGTGCATCATGGACAGTATCAAGAGCGAGAAGACCCGCATTCCGCCTTGCGAGAGTTTCTCGGTAGTCTTGCGCTTCAACATCCCTGAAGAATGATGCGTCCGGCGCCGACCGAGCAACAGCCGCTTCCACATCCTCAAGGCGAGCACGAAAAAACTCTTTGCGATAGTTTTGAGCTTTGATGCGTACAGGCTCGAACTCCCTGTGTAGCGCCCGCTCTAGCGCCGGCCCATCGTCACTGTAGATGATGGCTTGAGTGTCAAAGACAAACGGCACGCTCGCGTCGCCGAGTTCCCGAACTCGCCAGCAGGATCCAGCCGACGCGTCAGACGGATCTTCACCACGTCATCGCCGAACGAGCCGATATTGGAGATGATGTAAATGTATCCGAACTTTGTTCTTTCAGCCATTGCCTGGGCCCGCGAGCCTCTGCCAGATCACGTTCAAGCATTTCGAAGTGAGGGAATTCATGGCGGCTTATTCGGCGACCGATGACGGCGACGGAGCGGAGCTGCTTTTGGCTGTGGGGATTCGGCAGTCGTTAAAACTGTAACGATTTTTCTAACCCCGGCGTCAGACATCGCGTGAAATGGTGCCGGCCGGAGGTGACGATGATCCGACTGGTTTCCTGTATCACCGAACAGCATAATTGGCCGCTTCTGCTTGTTGCAGTCTGTGTTTGCGCCGCGGGCAATCTGGCGGCCGTGTTTATGCTGTCGCGCGCGCGCCGATGCGTCAAAGCGCACCGGAACTTCTGGCTTTCTATAGCGGGGACGGTGCTTGGCGGAACGATCTGGGCAACGCACTTCATCGCCATGCTGTCTTACAGTATTCCTGTATCCTATCAGGTTATGGAAACCGGACTGTCCATCGTCGTGGCGGTGGCGATTTCTTGTCTGGCGACCTTTACATCGCTATACATTTCTGGCCGGCAGGGTGCCGTGGCGGCCGGCATCTTCCTCGGTCTAGCAATTGGAACAATGCATGCCGTCGGTCTCAGCGCCCTCAGCGCCTCCGTTTTCCTGGACACCGACCTGACGACATCTCTCGCCGCATGGCTGTTGGGAGGGGCATTTGCGGTTGCTTCCATGCTGCTCCTTTCCCGTCAGATCACAGGCGGGCGGCTGGTATCGGCAGCCATGCTCATCGTCGGTGCTGTCTGCAGTCATCACCTTGTTTCAATGAGCGGTCTCAGCGTCACGCCCTTGAATATCGACGCGGCCGAAGCTCTGACTTTTCTTGACCGCGTCGGCATCGCGGTGGGTGTATGTATTGTATCAAGCCTTCTCATCGCCGCCGGCGTAGCCGCGCTGTTCTTCGATCGGCATCTCACCGATGTCAAAGGCCTCGCAAACGCAACGTTCGAAGCCGTGGTGCTGACGCGGGCCGGGCAAATCGTACATGCCAACGAGCGGTTTTCCGCCCTGACTGGCACGCCAGTTGGGGAAAGCAAGTCCCTTGTTCTGTCCGATTTCCTGATTGATAGGCAAGGATCACAGGGCATCCTAAAGTCACTAAATGGACCGCTTCCCATCGAGATTGTCGAGGGTGTCATAGAATATCGGGGCCGCGAGACATCAGTTTTCGGCCTGCGCGATATCAGCGAGCGTCTGGAGACCAACCGGCAACTGACCCATCTCGCCTCGCAGGACCCGTTGACGGGCCTCCTGAACCGGCGTTCCTTCAACAACCATTCCGAGGCAGCAATCGCTGAGGCCCGTGCCGGCAGGACAAGCGTGGCTCTTCTAACCCTGGATCTCGACCGCTTCAAATCCATCAACGACGTTCATGGGCACGCGGACGGGGATCTAGTCCTGCAGCAGGTCGCGGAGGTTCTTAACGCATCATTTGGCGGAGCGGCGATCTCCGGGAGGATCGGCGGAGACGAGTTTTCTGTTCTTTTGCCGGGGTGTCAGTCGTTTGAAGCACAACATGGCGCATCGGCTTTTATGACAGAGTTCAAGTCGATGTTTGGGAAGCACAACAAAGCGGCCGCCTTGGGCGTCAGCGTTGGGATCGCCACGTTTCCGGACCACGGAGACGACCTTAAGCAACTGCAGAATAACGCCGACGCTGCCCTCTATCGCGCAAAATCCCTTGGAAAAGGCAGGATATGTGCGTTTGACCGCTTGCTCGACCAGCAAGTGCGGACAAGGCGGCGGTTGGAAGATGAACTGCGAGGCGCGGTAGACGCCGGGGAGCTGTTTTTGCTGTATCAACCAATCGTTGATGCCGTCTCGGCAGAGACGAGAGGCTATGAGGCACTTCTGCGCTGGCGCCATCCTATCTACGGCGTCCTGGCTCCAGCCGTGTTCATTGAAGCCGCGGAAGAAAGCGGTAGTATCGTCGACATTGGTAAGTGGGTTCTGGAGGAGGCCTGCCGGCAGGCGGCCACTTGGAACAACGGATTGTTCGTCGCCGTCAACGCCTCGACGCGGCAACTGATTGGCGCCGATCTGGTCGATCACGTAAACATCGCACTCAAAACCAACCGGCTTTCTCCGGATAGACTGGAACTGGAGATCACGGAATCATCGCTGCTGGAAGATCGTGCCGATGTTGCCGGTTGCCTTGAGGCGTTGACATCGATCGGCGTCAAACTCGTCATGGATGACTATGGTACCGGTTATTCGTCGCTGTCCAACCTCAGGCGCTACCCGTTCGATAAGGTGAAGATTGACCGCAGCTTCGTAGCAGCACTTGGAGAAGATCCGGTCGCGGAGGTCATCATCGACTACGCCCTGGCGCTTGGGAAAAGCTTGGGACTGAAAGTGGTTGTCGAGGGTATCGAGACCGAACAACAGCGCGCGCGACTGGCCGGTAAGGCGCCAGATCTGTTGCAGGGTTTTCTCTTCGGTCGCCCTGAGCCGATACCCGCCCCGATTGCGAGCTCGCAAAACGTAATCCATCTACCGCAAGCGCCGAAACCGGCATTTACGCTTCGTTAACCATAGTCCGCTATCGTGGTCTTCTCGACGCGGTTCTCCTCCCTCCGCCGTCGACTGAAAAACTTAAGGCCGTGAGACATTGTCTCCGGCCTTTTTTGCGTCTCTTCGAAGATACAGCTCCCATGTCCATGGGCTTTGCAGGATTGGAAAGGCCGGATTATCAGCGCCCGACAAAAGCATGACACTCACGACCGGAGCCGCCCGTCAAAATGAGGCACAGGTTCAGCCAAAGGCGACGCAGGACAGCAGAAAAAAGGGCGAGGCGGGGTCGTGCAAAGCGCCGTTGCTCCGTCAACAGGCTCATGAACGGAAGTGCCGCGGAATTGCTAATCCACATCGGCATGATCAGCATGCTGCGGACAAGTGCCCCACTCTCGCAGTTGACCTGCGAGTCCTAACATGCCTGTTTGCAACGCTCGTGGCACTTGAACGCCCCGGTGGAAGGGCTCTGTCTTATAATTTGCAGCGGGAGCCCTTTCCTCGATTCTCTGATTGCACAGATCGTTGGACAACAGACCTTCCGCAAGGCTTGCGGCGGAAGAGTTGAGGAACGGGTCGCCAGATCACCATTCCCAAATTTGGGAGTTGTGGCAGGCCCTCGGACCAACGAAAGCCCACTTATCCGAAGCCGTACAATTAGGAATTTCCGGTCGTTTCTTATGGTGCCACGAACGGTTCTCGTGCCTTCACGGTTTGCATGCTCGGGTAGCCCAGAGAGCAGTCGGCGGATTACATCGACGCGAAGAGTGAGCTGCGCCCTGCAGGGGGAAAGCAGCGTTGCGACGCACCCACCGTCAGTGAAAGACCAAGAAGCAGCGGATGACCGGTTCGACTGGCGAAATAACCGGCCAGGATTTCGACGCCTATTTGGCCCCGCTCTACACGGCAAAAGCTGGTCCGGAAAAGAAGAAGCAAAGCCGCTCTGTGGCCCCTTTCCGTCAAGGCAATCGCCCTCTAGGACGGGCAGTGCACTTCAATTATGACGAAACGCGCAGCAACGGTTTCAGCATCGAGCAGTCACGATTGGAGCATCCCTTCCCACCCGCATCGAACTGCGTGGAGTGGGCATATCCTTAAAGCTGCCATCCATATTAATACACCAATAACGTCTGCTACGTACAACGATGATGTGAGCAAGCCTGCCGACAGTAATCTCACTAATCTAGGAGCCGTTGATGCAAAATCGATCCGCCGCAAAAACCATTGACGGCCGTGGAGATGCCGCGGGCCTGCTGCAGGCCACGATCGACAATTTCCCCGGCGGCATCTGCGTACTCGACAACGACCTGACCATGCTGGTAACCAACCGAAAATTCTATGAGTTGCTCGACCTGTCCGAAGACATGTTTCCGGTCGGTTCGAACCTCGAAGGCGTGTTCAGATACAATGCACACCGCGGTGAATATGGACCGGGCGATCCCGAAGAAAAGGTGCGGGAGCGCCTCAGCCACGTCCGGCGCTTCGAGGAGCATCGCTTCGATCGCGAAGTCGGAACGGGCCTCATTATCGAAATGCGGTCAGCGGCAAAGCCCGGGGGTGGAAGCGTTCTCACCTACCTCGACGTCACCGTGAACAGACGGGCTGAGCAGGCGCTTCTCAAACACAAGGAAACACTTGAGGAGCTGGTCCTGCGTCGAACCGAAGAAATCGAGCGGCAGGCCGAGGAACTAAGGAGACTGCTCGATCAGGAACGGCACATCAACGAGTTGCAGCGCCAGTTCGTGACGATGACCTCTCATGAGTTCCGGACACCACTCGCCATCATCGACGGTGCAGCCCAGCGCCTCCAGCGGCGCAGGCACGCCGTGACGAGCGAGTTCGTCGAAGAAAAAGCAGGGCTGATCCGCAGCGCCGTTTCACGGATGGTGGACCTTATGGAAAGCTTTCTTTCGGCGGGGCGCATCGAACACGGGAACATGACATACGAATTCCGCGCCTGTTCTTTGAGAGAGATTCTCGAGCGGTGTGTCGCGCGGCAGCAATCCATCTCCGCCAATCATCGCTTCCATTTGGAACTTAACAGTCTCCCACCCGTTGTGGTTGCGGACACAGTGGCGATGGAACAGGTGTTCACAAACCTCTTCTCCAACGCCGTGAAGTACGCTCCGGCTTCGCCGGACATCTACATAGCCGGATATTCGGAAGCGGGCGGCGCATTCGTGACTGTGACGGACACTGGGGTCGGCATCGACACCGACGATCTGCCGAGAATGTTCCAGCGCTATTTCCGCGCCAGAAGCTCGACAGGAATTGCCGGCACGGGGATCGGTCTCAATCTGGTGAAACAGATCATCGAAGCACATGAGGGGAATATTTCACTCGAAAGCCGGAAGGGCCATGGATCCACCTTTACCGTATCTCTTCCTCTCATCAACCCAATGCTCACCGCCGCTGGACGCGGCGAAGCGAAAGCAGGTTAAGTCATGATCACCATTCTTTGCGTCGAAGACGAAGACGACATCCGCAACCTTCTGGTCGAAGAGATCAGCGAAGCGGGGTTTACCACGTTCGAAGCCACCAATGGAAAACAGGCTCTTGAACTGATCATCAGGAAATGGCCGGATATCGTCGTGTGCGATATCACCATGCCTGAAATGAACGGGCATCAGTTGTTCGCCGAAATTCAGATGAACCACGAGCAGCTCGCCAACATTCCCTTCATCTTCCTGACGGCACTGAGCGACAAGGACAACATGGTCACAGCGCTTAAAGCTGGAGCCGCCGATTACCTTACCAAGCCGGTCGATTTCGATTTGCTTATGGCGAAGATTCAGGGCTGTGTCGCGCGGCTGGAGAATGACAGGAAAATGGGGCGGGTGTTCTGAGACCTACAATCATAAAATGAGCTATACCCCATCTGCAATCGACGTCGCAGTACCCAGACGGGGTTCGCGCAATCGTTGGCAACTCCAAAGTGACGAGGTTATCGCCAGCCATTCCGGCGGCGGATACACTGGGTTTTCTTCAGGTCGCGATCATACGTCGGCAATCTCTCCACTGGAGGAGCTTTTATGAAACTCCCTCTCCCAACAGACCTTTACGTTGGCTCTAAGATACGCCTGCAACGCACCGTCCTTAAGATCACTCAGACGGCGCTTGGCGAACGACTCGGCATAACATTTCAACAAATACAGAAATACGAAAATGGTAAGAACCGGGTCAGTCCCAGTAAGCTTCACCAAATAAGCGAAATCTTTCAGGTGCCGATATCATTCTTCTTTCCAAACGGAGGCCGAACGGACCCAGAATCCCAAGGCGTAGAAGGATCCAACGAGTTATCGTTGTTTCTAAAGACGGCGGAGGGGCGGGAGCTCAATCGCGCGTTCCAGCGAATTCTGGAACCTAAGGTAAGAAGAGCCGTCGTTGTCTTGGCCAAATCGATTGCCGGCGAAGATGAAACTCCATGATACTGCAAGGCACGCGTACTACAATAGTTCCGGTAGGCAACACCTCAACTGGTGTCCCTTATGAAGTGATCCGGGTTCATATTGGTTTATGCAGATGGACCAACATCGACGCAAGTGCTCGGGCGTTGGCGAGTCTTCTCCGTCGGCTGTGATCTTCCGCAAAGCGTGAAGCAGCATGATCGGTTTAAGTGAAGTCCGGGCTGGCTGCAGCAAGACTTTTGAATTGATTTGCTAGATGGAGCACGAGGGATGGAGCCATCACACGCCGTGATGCCCAGCGCACCTACAGCGTTTCTGCCAACCTTATCCAGCTCTGAACGGGCCTAGTCGCATCCTTGTGGGCATCCAAGAGAAATTTCCGAAAGTTGTTTTGCGGCAACGGCGGCGGTTTGGGAAGAGGTCGTTAAATCTATAGCGAGTTTGCTCACCAAGTTTAGACGGGCGTGAAAGAATACCGTCCTGAGGTGTCCATGATCCGACTGATTTCCTGCATTACCGAACAATACAACTGGCCAGTTCTGCTTGTCGCTGTCTGCGCCTCCGGCAGAAGCTGCAGTCCCTGAAAGAACACGGAAATTAAATGCTTTCCGCCTCGGACACCCAGCGCTCGCGCTTGGCCGGGCGGGCATATCAAGCAGCCCCCGGCAGTCGCCGCTGTAACAGTTCATAGACGCTGCTAAGAGGTAGCGGCTTTCCGAATAAATAGCCTTGAATCTCGCTACAGCCTTGCTCCCTGACGCGGTCGAGTTGATCGCTCGTCTCGACACCTTCAGCGGTGGTCGTGATTCCGAGACTTGCGCCCAGATCGACGACCGGCGCCTTTAACAGGGCTCTGGCTGGCATCTTCCGTATCGCGGCTAGAAGCCCAGCGCAAACGCGGAATAATATTCGGCGGGCGCAGGACCCAGGATCAGCATGGGGTCGGGTGGAACAGAGAGGACCCGACAGCCAGGGAACGACTTCATCGATATTGCCTGCTCGCTTGTTAGGCCGCACTGACGGGACGGGATGAATATCGCCAAAAACGCCGGCCTCCTCAAATGCCTCTCGGGCGGCCGATTGCGGTGCAGTCCGGCTTTCTAAGAGTCATCTTTAGGCACAGTCCAACGCCCGCGTTCTCTGGAGGTTACCATCAGAACCCTGATGTTCCCCTGACGATCATGACGCCATGGTAACGCGGCAAACTGCAACAGCTCTTCTGGTGATTTGAGTTTGTTGTTGTCATTCACAAAGGTGTCACGCGCATTCATGGATGAACCTTTGCCGAATGGTCAAGATTGAAAATTTGCGAGGTAAAGTCGAGTAAATCGTCAAGGGTGCGCTGCACCACGGGCACCGGTAGGCCGCGCGCGGGATCTGTCGATTACATTGATGGCAAAGATAGGTGTTATTCATGGGGATGCTCCATTGCGCGACGTTTATAACATCGCTGAAATGAACCGCATTTTCGTGAGGTATCCCGGAGCGGAAGCCTTGGCGGTCTTCCTGGAATCAAATCTAACAGCCGCTCCGGGCAAAGCTGCGTGCTTTGCTCGTGAGCCTCGAAAGTTTGATGAATGTCTCCATACACATGAAGCGTATGTAAAGATGGCACGCCCAGATTTCAAGTTATAAGCGAGCTGCGCGTCGATTTTTTGTTTTCTTTCAGACGTTTGACTTTCTGCCGGAAGTGTCCCATCATCCCGCAAATGATCAGCTCCGCGATTATAAGCGCTTTTCAGGTGCGGCTTCAAATAGGCCATTAGCCCTGGTTCGGAAATGTTGCGATGGCAACGCCGGGCCAGGGGACCTTTCTCATTCGTATATTCTCTGGAGCAGTCGCGCCCTCTGCGCGAACAGCGATTCACGCCGCATGACTGCTTGAAAGGAAAATGACATGGCAAAACGCATTGGTAACCGCGAAATCCGCAAACCGAAGAAAATCAAAGAAAAGAAGCAGGACACCCTGTCGGTCGCAACGCTTGGCGTAAGTGGTTCGAACGGCAAGAAGGGTAAGTAACAGCGCGGCGTGCCTGCTTCGATATGGCCAGCTATGTGGGACCGTTTCCACAACCACGGTGGATTTTCCAGATCCGATCTTGCGGGTTGTGAAAAATGGAGGGGCCTTGTTCAGCCTCTGAGCACGCCGGCGCGCCGCCATAGCAAACGTTGCCTGGCCACCGGTCTCTGACCGGTGGCCACCGACTGTCTATTTTTCTAAAAACAACCGAGCACCTTTCGCCAGCTTTAAAGCGGTTTTAAAGCACGATTTCCGCTTTGGTCGCGTATGCGTGTTGGAAGCCCCATACCGTGCAAGAGTTCAAGCAGCGGGCGAGGGCGCAGTTCCTCAACATTGACCATCCTTCTGACATCCCACTCTCCGGTGGCGATCAGCATTGCTGCAGCGACTGGCGGGAGGCCTGCAGTGTAGGAAATACCCTGCGAACCAACTTCCTCGAAGGCTTGCCTGTGATCGGCAACGTTGTAGATGAACACCTCGCGCTCCGCCCCGTCCTTCATGCCCTTCACGAGATCGCCGATGCAAGTCTTGCCCGCATAATCCGGGGCGAGCGATGTCGGGTCGGGCAGCACCGCCTTTACGACCTTCAGCGGCACGACCTCAAGTCCCTCCGCCGTCTTCACCGGTTGTTCCGAGAGAAGTCCAAGGCTGTTCAGAACGGTAAACACGTTGATGTAGTGATCGCCGAAACCCATCCAGAACCGCACATCTGCGCCATCCATGTTCTTGGAGAGCGAGTGGACTTCGTCATGGCCCGTCAAATAGGCCTTTTGCTTGCCCACCACAGGCAGCTCGAATTCCTGACCGACTTCGAACATCTTGTTCGTCTTCCAGGCACCTTTCTGCCAGGAGTAGACCTTTCCGGTGAATTCGCGGAAGTTGATCTCCGGGTCGAAGTTGGTGGCAAAATATCGGCCGTGGCTGCCGGCATTGATATCGATGATATCAACATCGGTGACAGTGTCGAAATACTCTTCCTTTGCCAGCCTCGCATAGGCGTTAACGACGCCGGGATCAAACCCGATACCGAGAATGGCAGTAATGCCCTTCTCCTCGCACTCTGCCGCCCGTTTCCATTCGTAGTTTCCGTACCACGGCGGCGTCTCGCAGATCTTGTTGGGCTCTTCGTGGATCGCCGTGTCGAGATAAGCCGCGCCCGTGTCGATGCAAGCACGCAGCACCGACATGTTGACGAAGGCTGAACCGACATTGATGACGATCTTGGATCCGGTGAGGACGATGAGGGCCTTCGTCGCTTCTACGTCCATGGCGTCGAGCACATGCGCTTCGAGTCTTACACCAGTCTTCAGGCTCTTTTTCTCGCGGATGGATTCCACGATCCTGCGGCATTTTTCGACCGTGCGGGATGCAATGTGAATGTCTCCCAATACATCGCTGTTCTGTGCGCACTTGTGTGCCGCAACCTGCGCCACGCCTCCGGCGCCGATGATGAGAACGTTCTTTTTCATTTCCGGGGTAACTCCTTGCAGTAGTATGCTGAATGGCCTCAGGAGAGGCTCTGCTTGTAGTCAGCGTAAGTGAATTCGCGGACAGTCGTGACGTTTCCGTCGAGGTCCTGGATGGCGATCGCCGGCATTTTGACGCCGTTGAACCAGTTTTTCTTGACCATGGTGTAGCCGGCGGCATCCTGGATGGAGATGCGGTCACCAACCTTCAATTCAGCCGCAAAGTGGAACTCACCGAAAATGTCACCGGCAAGGCACGACTTGCCGCAGATCAGGTAGCTGTGCGGGCCTTCATTTGGCGATACCTTGGCGCTCTCGCGATAGATCAGCAGATCGAGCATATGGGCCTCGATCGAGCTGTCGACGATCGCGAGATGCTTGCCGTTAAAAAGCGTATCGAGCACGGTAACTTCAAGTGTCGTGCAGCCGGTGATGGAGGCTTCGCCGGGCTCCAGATAGACCTGCACGCCGTGGCGGTCCGAAAACACCTTCAGGCGCTCACAGAAGGCATCTATCGAGTAGTCGTCTCCAGTAAAATGGATGCCGCCGCCGAGGCTTATCCAATCCACGCGACTGAGCAGCGAGCCAAACTTGTCTTCGATTTGCCCCAGCAAACTGTCGAACAGCGCAAAGTCCTTGTTTTCGCAGTTGTTGTGGATCATGAACCCGCTGATGTCGTCCACGACGGCCTCGATCCTGCTGGTATCCCACTCGCCCAGCCGGCTGAACGGTCGAGCAGGGTCTGCGAGATCGAAGCTCGATGAACTGACTTGCGGATTGAGACGCAGGCCGCATGGTATCCCGGCTGCCTTTACGCCATAGCGGTCAAGCTGGGAGATCGAGTTGAAAATGATCTTGTTGGCATGCGCAATGACGTCGTCTATCTCGTTATCGTCATAGGCGACACTGTAGGCATGTGTCTCTCCGCCGAACTGCTCGTGACCGAGGCGGGTCTCAAACAGCGAAGACGACGTCGTTCCATCCATGTAGCCAGACATGACATCGAAGACCGACCAGGTCGCAAAGCACTTTAAAGCCAACAGTGCTTTAGCGCCGGATTGTTCTCTGACATAGGCGATCTTCTCCAGATTGTGGACGAGCTTAGATATGTCGATCAGATAGTAGGGTGTTTTCATCATGGACAGTCCGGCGTTAAGGTAGAAAGAGGAGGAGGTTGAGCAAACGGCGTCGAGTTGCGACGCCGTGTTTTCAAAATATGGGGAGAAAAATCACCAGGGCCGCGTCGCATTCGGAATGCGCACCCTAAGGCCGAGCGCTCGCCGCTTCATGACGCGTGCAGCCAAGGATATATTGACAGATATCTTGGTCCTGTAATTCATCTCGAGCGTAGAGTTCGCAGAACGAGGCTTTTCGAGAACCGAGCTTGATAGGCGGTGATCTTTCCCTTCATCGGATGATTGTGGCAGAAACGCCTCGCCGACGACCCGTCCAAGCCAGACGCGATCGTGGCAAACAGCGCGGTTTAATCCCGCCAATTGCTGCAGGAATTCTTGCCGGGCAACAAAATCGTGCGGGTTGTCGCCAACGCGTTTTGAACGCGCATAAAGGTTTGCTGCAGTCGCCGACGGCTCGACCTCAGGTCTCCGCCATAAAAGAAACCGCTCGTCGACAAGGTCCAGATACTCATCCGTCACCTGCATGGGCAGCGCTTCATCGGCAATTGGGTCGAAAAGTCGAAAGGGGTCAGGCTTATCGTGACAAGGCGACACAAGCTCAGGACTGTTATTGTGCTCGAAATCGATGATAGCCGCGACGGAAGCTCCGATTTGCGGCCAGCCGAACACGATCTGGGCAGCGATTTCGCTCGATAGTCTCGCCTGTCTCCAGAGAGCGTGAGCGATCGCAAGATTCGCTCTCATTGCGGAGGAAAGGGCGAAACAACGGGTGCTGCCTTTGTGCTCCTGACGGGCGAACTGGTTGAAAAGCGCGCATGTCAGGAGTTCGCTCAGCGCCTCAACGTCTTCCCCCAAGGCTTCGGAAATTTGCGATTGGCTAAGCACGCCAGAGTGCCAGCCGTCACTTTCGTGAAAGCATCCCATATAAACCTGCAATTTCGGGCTTCTTTAGCCTTCAATCGGCTGTCGTTGTCAGAAGGACATTCCAATCAGCCGCACTCATCTGGTCATCATGCCGAAGCATGCGACACGAAAAAGCGATACCCGAACGAGGCTACCCCGTCCGGGCTAAATTCCCGCTTTGAGACGTAGAGGCTCCCGTCTCGGATGATGGTTGATTGGCATCATGGGTCCATCGTAAATGCCAAAGGCAGGAAGTCAAGTTTTGTTTAAAGGGAGCTGGCACAAGGAATTTTGGCGTCAGGCATTCACTGATTTTCAATGGAAATCTTTGGGTGACAACTGTCCCCGTCAACAGAAAGTCACCCAAATTCGATATTCAAATCACTCCGAGTGCGTCCATCGCTTCGGCAACACGTACAAACCCAGCGATGTTGGCGCCGAGCACGTAATCGCCTGAGGCACCATATTCCGTAGCGGTTTCCGCGCACCGGTCGTGGATATCGCGCATGATCGTGGCCAGGCGTTTCTCGGTTTGCTCGAATGTCCAGCTGTCGCGCGAGGCATTTTGCTGCATTTCGAGTGCTGAAGTCGCAACGCCACCGGCATTTGCCGCCTTGCCCGGCGCAAACAGCACCCCGGCATCCTGAAAGATGCGCACGGCGTCCGGTGTCGATGGCATGTTGGCGCCTTCGCCGACAGCGATAACGCCATTCTTCACCAGCGTCTTGGCGTCCTTGCCGGTCAGTTCGTTCTGCGTTGCAGAGGGCATGGCGATGTCGCAAGGCACATCCCAGATGGAGCCGTTCTCGACGTAGTGGCTACCGGTGCCCTTCAGTCGCGCATACTCGGATATACGCGCTCGCCGGGTCTCCTTGATCTCCTTGATCAGTTCAAGGTCCAAACCACTCTCGTCAACGATGTATCCGCCCGAATCCGAGCAGGCCATGATCTTGCCGCCGAACTCCGTGATCTTTTCCATCGTATAGATAGCCACGTTGCCCGAACCGGAAACGACCGCCCGCTTGGCTTCAAAAGTGTGGCCTTTTGTTGCCAGCATTCTTTCGACGAAATAAGTCGCGCCGTAACCCGTTGCCTCCTTGCGGGCGCGCGAGCCGCCATAAAACAGGGCCTTACCGGTGAGCACACCGGCTTCGTAGCGATTGGTCAAACGCTTGTACTGGCCGAACATGAAGCCGATTTCACGTCCGCCAACACCGATGTCACCAGCGGGAACGTCCGTGTATTCGCCGATATGGCGGTACAGTTCGCTCATGAACGATTGGCAAAACCGCATGATTTCACCGCCTGAACGGCCGCGCGGATTGAAATCAGACCCGCCCTTGCCTCCACCGATCGGCATCCCAGTGAGTGCGTTCTTGAATGTCTGCTCGAAACCAAGAAACTTGACGATTCCCACATTCACCGATGGATGGAACCGTATGCCGCCTTTGTAGGGACCTAGTGCAGAATTGAACTGGACACGAAAGCCGCGGTTAATCTGCACTTGCCCTTTATCATCGACCCAGGGAACGCGAAAGATGATCTGGCGCTCCGGCTCGCAAACCCGCTCGATCAGCGCATTGTCCATGTATTTTGGATGTTTGGCTACTACGCGGCCCAGGCTTTCCAGTACCTCGCGGACTGCCTGATGAAATTCGAGTTCACCGGCGTTGCGGCGGATAACCTCGTTGAGAATGGGTTCAAGTTTCTCGTCTACGCGGACCAATCATTTTCTCCAATAGCGTTTAGTGTGCTCAAAAAGTGAGCACTCCAGCGTTGATAGCGTATGTTTGGGGCAACTCCAGCGAAATGTGCCGGGCAGAAAGGCAAATGTGCAAAACCGAGATCTGCAACCATTTAGGAGGACCAATTGCCTTGCCCGCAAACGGACCTGGATCGTCGTCGTCTGGACAATGCACAACCGTACCCTGTTGGTTCGGTTTGAACGTCAGTATCTGAGGGGAGGGACCATGATAAGAGCCAGCAGTCGGCCAACAAGCACTCCGACTATTGGCAGGCAAGGTTGTCTGCAGGAGGGAATTTAGGTACCGTCCGATATTGGTATGGATCTTACCGCATGTTGAGTGCTTCACAAGAAATTCGCGACGGGGACGAATCGCCTGACAGGATTCGCTCACCCAATCATATTGTGTTGGCTACTGACTTCAGTGCCCGTTGCGATCGAGCGCAAAATCGCGCGGTACAGCTCGCGGTCCAATGGAATGCAAGTTTGACAGCCGTACACGTCCTCAGCGATATCGACGTCACGGATGATGTTTCATTACGAGACGCCTACCGCGCCGCGGCACGGCGAAACGCGAACCGGTTGCGCGAGGAGCTCGCCTGCGTCGAAGGACTCCGCTCTTCGGTGATTGTACAAGAAGGTCCGATCGATGCCGTCCTCGTAGAGGCAGCTGCAAGGGAGCGTGCGGAGCTTCTAGTGACCGGTATCGCAGGGTCCGGTCAACTTGGTCAGGCTCTAATAGGAAGCACCGTCACCGCGCTCGCTCGAGCTTCTTCGGTTCCGCTCCTGGTTGTCAAGAAGAAGGTCCTTAATAAGTATGCCAAAGCAGCTGTGGCGACCGATCTTTCGGATTCTTCCAAACCGGCTTTGGCTGCAGCGTTGCATTGGTTTGCCTTCCGCGAACTAGTTCTGTTCCATGCCGTCGATCAGCCTTATCGCGGCATGGTTGATGACAAAACGGCCTACGACATCCAGTCTGAGACGTCTTCACTGAACCAGTGTCACAGCTTCGTAAAGGACGTCGCCGGTGACTGCGCAATCGAGAATCTCGACATCATTGTTCGTAGAGGGGATCCCGTCACAGGCCTTCGTATTCTTGCGAACGACGCCGATATTGATTTGGTTGTGTCAGGAACTCACGGGCGCACGGGACTCCTGCACGTTCTCTTCGGAAGCGTGGCCTCACGAATCCTCAACGAGGTCCCATGCGACGTGCTTGTGGTGCCGAGCCGATCTCGTTGATCGACTGCATCGAGGAACCGATAACGCTCCCCGTCGAACGCGCCGGAATGCTCGCAGCGTCGAAGGTCAGAAGCACGGCTACGAGCTTGAGCGCCAAAAGCGGCGGGATAACATCGTGTCACCATCTTCGACCAACGCGATAAGCATTCCGGTCGCGTCACGACGCCGAACTCGGCCAAGTGGCTGCGCAAGGCCTTCACGAGCATTGTCCTCTGCTGGACCAAAAGCTCCGGGACCCGACGCAGCTTCAGCACGCCCTGTTGCTCCTCGCACGTAGCTCTTCTCCGGAACGAAGCGCATAGCGGGTCGCGTCACCGCCTCGCAGATCGCCTCGGCGTCGGTCGTTCTACGCCTCTCCTGATGTTACGTCGAGAGCCACACTTTGGCACATTGCGATACCGGGAGCGGAGGCCGTCCACCACATCAGGTCACGTTCAGATAACCACGAATGCGATGATCATCAACCCAAGAAGGCCAACGGCCACGATCGTCCTGGTCGTCATGTCCATGTCGTTTCTCCTTCTCTGAGATCAGGCGGCCCTCCGGAACCGGGCGGCATGCGCCGCGATCCGGGAATCCTGGAGCGATCTTTCGATGTTCGAGGGAACCAGCATTCCGACGACGTGGGGGATGTCGTTCCGCGAAATGCCGATGTCTTCCAGCTGCCAGTCGTCGAGGCGATGAAGCGTGGCCGCCGCCTGGCGGCGGTGCCAGCGCTCAACGGCGCGTGAGACGAGACCTGCCAGGGTCGCGCGAATGCCGGGCTTGAGACCCGACGCGGGAAGTGTTTCTGATTGGTTGAACTCGGACATGATTGCCGCTCCATTCACGTTGCTGATCAAGCCGCGTGCGTAAGGATGCGCAGCAGCGTGCAGGCGTCTGGTGCGTTCCCGTGGGAACGTGCCGTCGCGATATGCGTGATTGTCTTTGGAATCCCCGAGGCGGCGAACGTGTGCGTTCGGGCCGCTCGGGGCTAGGAGCGGGTCAGGGATGGCGCTAGAAAAACGAACCAGCTGTTCTTTTGAATGAAGTTTAACATAGAATAGATATAATCATTCCACAGGGATCGTTCAAGTTATATAAGCTTTAGTGCGGCCTTGCGTCGCGGTTGGGTGCATTCTTATTATGTTTGATTTTATTTTTTAACTTTGGCTTGCGCGCCATGAATAGACATCATACGGACTTTCCTTCCGGCGGCGGCCCAAAGCAGTCCTCTAGCCCTAGCCGCGGCGAGCTCCCACGACTTTTGCCCTTTCCAGTTCGAAGTATTCCGAACCGGAGGCTTTGCGTTCGCAGGGCGGCCCGATCGACGGGACATTGAAGAAAGGATACCAATTGGCGACCCAAAAAGGCGTTCGCGAAGGCCGCAAGCCGAAGCAGACCAAGGATAAGCAGGTTCAGGCAATGTCGACAGCGTCGGCAATCGCCAAGCCGGGACTTGGAGCGAAACGGCGCGTGGGGCAAGGCCGCGTGAACGCGGCCTTGCCCTAC
>Ga0247813_10001003_pt1 | contig 22611 bp, 15 predicted proteins | sample UWRJL169409C1_FD_180719 | JGI IMG/M metagenome (GOLD analysis project Ga0247813, IMG submission 180719) | Plant litter microbial communities from Arlington Agricultural Research Station in Wisconsin, United States - UWRJ-L169-409C-1 | ecosystem: Environmental > Terrestrial > Plant litter >...
GGCTCGGTTCGAGCGCGGGGATGATGCCCTCGGTCCGGCACAGCAGCTGGAACGCATCGAGCGCCTCGGTATCGGTGGCGCTGTCGTACTGGACGCGGCCGATGTCGCGCAGCCACGCGTGCTCGGGGCCGATGCCGGGATAGTCGAGACCGGCCGAGATCGAATGCGCCTCGGTGATCTGGCCGTCGTCGTCCTGCAGCAGATAGGTCTTGTTGCCGTGGAGGACGCCCGGAAAACCGCCCGCGAGGCTGGCGGCATGCTGCTTGTCGAGCCCGTGGCCCGCCGCCTCGACGCCGAGCATCTGGACATCGGCATCGTCGAGGAACGGATGGAACAGGCCGATCGCGTTGGACCCGCCGCCGATCGCCGCCACCAGCAGGTCGGGCAGGCGGTTGATCCGCGACAGCATCTGCGCGCGTGCCTCGGTGCCGATCACGCTCTGGAAATCGCGGACCATCTCCGGATAGGGGTGCGGGCCGGCAGCGGTGCCGATGATGTAGAAGGTGTCGTGGACGTTCGCGACCCAGTCGCGCATGCCCTCGTTCATCGCATCCTTTAGCGTGTGCGCGCCGCTGGTCACGGGGCGGACTTCGGCGCCGAGCAGCTTCATGCGGAACACGTTGGGCGCCTGCCGCTCGACGTCCTTGGCGCCCATGTAGATCACGCAGGGCAGACCGAAGCGCGCGCAGACCGTGGCGGTGGCGACGCCGTGCTGGCCGGCGCCGGTCTCGGCGATGATCCGGGTCTTGCCCATCCGCATCGCGAGCAGGATCTGGCCGATGCAGTTGTTGATCTTGTGCGCGCCGGTGTGGTTGAGCTCGTCGCGCTTGAACCAGACCTGCGCGCCCATGCCGGGGGCGGCGGATTCGCGGAGCGCTTCGGTGAGGCGTTCGGCGTAATAAAGCGGGCTCGGGCGGCCGACATAATGTTCGAGCAGATCGTCGAACTGCGCCTTGAAGGCGGGGTCGGCCTTCGCCGCGCGGTACGCGACGTCGAGTTCGAGGACGAGCGGCATCAGCGTTTCGGCGACGTAGCGGCCGCCGAAATCGCCGAAATGGCCGCGTTCGTCAGGCTGGGCGCGGTAGGAGTTTGGGGCGTTCATGCTGGCGCTTTAGCATCTCGTGCCGGAGCGCCAAGCCCGTTGTGTTGCGTGCTAGCCGCGGACTGCCGCGAGGAATGCCGTGATCCGGGCTGTGTCCTTGATGCCCGGCGCGCTTTCGACGCCCGACGATACGTCGACCAGGTCGGCGCCGGTCCGACGGATCGCCTCGGCGACGTTCGTGGCGTCGAGCCCGCCCGACAGCGCCCAGGGCAGCCGGTGACGGAAACCGTCGAGCAGGTTCCAGTCGAACCGCAGCCCCATCCCGCCGGGTAGCGCCGCACCTTCCGGTGTCTTGGCGTCGTAGAGGACGCGGTCGGCGACCCCCTGATAACGCGCGGCGGCGTCGAGGTCGGCGCGCGTGCGGATCGCTACCGCGGCCCAGATTTCGTGGTTCAGGCGCTGCCGGATCGCGTGGGCGCGTTCGGGTGAGGTCTTGTGGAGCTGGAGCGCGTCCAGATACGGCGCGGCGCGTTCGAGCGTCTCGTCGTCGGGATCGACGAACACACCGACGCGTCCGACACGCCCGGGTACGCGTGCGGCAAGTTCCGCGGCTTTCTTGAAGCTCAGGTTGCGCGGCGAGGGGGGGAAGAAGACGAACCCGACATGGCTTGCCCCGCCCTGGATCGCGGCGTCGAGCGTGGCGGTGGTGGAAAGGCCGCAGATTTTCGCGGTGGTCATGCTGGTTCCTTAAATCCCTCTCCCTTTGGGAGAGGGAGGGGCCCGCCGCGAAGCGGTGGGAAGGTGAGGGCGTCGAGACCCGATCGCCCTCACCCGCCTCGCTATGCTCGGCACCCTCTCCCAAAGGGAGATGGGTTAGAGCGTTGCGGCGATCGACCTTGCTGCTTCGTCGGGGTCTTCCGCCTGCGTGATCGGGCGGCCGACCACCAGGATCGAGGCGCCCGCGTCGATCGCCTGGCGGGGGCTGACGACGCGTTTCTGGTCGCCGACGACGCCGTCGGGCAGGCGCACGCCCGGCACGATGAAGAACCCCTTCGGCCACAGCGCTTTTGCCGCCGCCACCTCGGCGCCCGAGCAGACGATGCCGTCGACCCCCGCCTCGCAGGCGAGTTCGGTCAGGCGGGTGACGTGGTCGTGCGCGTTGCCCGATACGCCGGTGGCGGCGAGATCGGTGCTGTCGAGGCTGGTCAGCATCGTCACTGCGATCACTTTGGTGCCGGTGGGCGCCGCGGCCTTCGCATCCTCGAGCATCGCGCGGCCGCCGCTGGCGTGCACCGTCAGGATCGCAGGCTCGAGCGGGCAGAGCGCCTGAACCGCCTTGGCGACGGTGTTGGGGATGTCGTGGAGCTTGAGGTCGAGGAAGATCGGCAGCCCGAACTCCTGCATCGCGTGGACGCCGGGCTGGCCGTGCGCCGCGAAGAATTCGAGACCGAGCTTCAGCCCGCCGACATGATGACGCACGCGCGTCGCGATCGCCTTGGCGCGGTCCAGGTCGGGGGTGTCGAGGGCGACATAGATGCGGTTCATCAGATCGTCACCGGCGGCGTTGCGGGCTCGGCAACGGCGACGGGCTGCGGCACATAGACCGGCTCGGGCTTCGGCGTCCGCAGTTCGGCCAGCTGGCGTTCGCAGGTCGCCAGACGCTGCCGCAACCGCCAGCGGATCGCGTGGTTGTAGAGCATCGTCGGCACGAACCCGATCAGGAAGGTGACCAGCAGCAGCAGCGGCAGGTTCACGTCGGCGACCAGCCCGCCCCACAGCTTGATCGGCACCGTCGTCCAGTTGCCGATGGTGGCGACCGCGGCGATGAACGCCAGCAGGCACCAGAACAGGATTTTCAGGAACTGCATACCGACACCTCAGTTAATGCGCCCAAGGCTAAACGCGATGACGCCGCTTGGCCAGCCTTCAGCCAATTTCGGCCCGCAACTGCGCGAACAGGGCCGGGATCGCGGTCAGCCGGGGCTCTTCCTCGTCGAGGATCGCGCGGAACGCGGCGCGCTTGATCGCAGCAACGCGGCCGGGTTTCATCCGCACGCTGGAGGGCAACGTCGAGACGGTGATGTCGATCATTCGCTCGGCCCCGTGCAGGCGACCCCAGAGATAGTCGTTCTCGCGGTAGGCGCGGCTGAAGAACGCGCCGAAGCTGTTGAACTGGATACCCTTCAGCGTCGCCTCGACCCCGCCGGGGCGGATCGACACCGCGTCGTCGGGGGCTATGCGATCGACCTTGATCGGATCGAACTCGTCGAGGCCCTCGCCCTGCAACAGCGGTAGCGTCGCGGTATCGAAATAGGGGAAGCCGAGATAGGCGAGCAGCAGCGTGCGCCGCGTCGGCTTGGCGAGCGCGGCGAACCCCTTGGCCAAGCGGATGTCGGCGGCGGCGTCCAGCGCGTGCAGGTCGAGCCGGCTGGCCAGCGTATCGAGCAGCGGCGCGATGTCGCCGACCCCTGCGTCCGCACCCAGATCGCCCAGCGTGTCGGCGCGGCGTGCGTCGAGATAAGGGGCCAGTGATTCGTAGATCGCTTCGCGCATCGGGGCCAGTTCGCCCTCGTCGACGCCTGCCTCGATGTCCGCCAGCCGCCGCGCCATCAGCCGCAGGCGACGGATGCGGAAGCCAATGTCGAAGCGCCGCAGGAAATCGATCGCCGCGGGATGCGCGCCGCCCGGGAAACTCGGCCCGAGCTGATCCGCGCCGCTCGCTTTCACGGCGGTCTCGATCGCGGTGCGGATCCGCGCGAGGTGGTGCGGTGCGTGATCGTCCTTGCCCTGGTGCAGCAGCGCCGCGAGCGCATCGACGACGTTGCTTCGCTTCAGATGGCCGTACGCGGCATAGCCGAACCCGGCGCTGGCGATTGCCGCCTTCTGCGAACGGCGACGCCACACGACCAGCCGGGCGGGGGTCGGCCGGTTGAGGAACAGCGTGTGGCCGAACAGCGATTCGACCTCTGCCTCGACCTGCGGGCGGATCGCGACGACGATGCCGCGCATCCGGTCGATCCGCGCCGAGCGTTCGGCGATCGCTTCGAGGTTATCTCGGATCGGTTGCTGGCGCGGGATGTCGCTGATCGCGCCGATGATCGTCTGGAAGAAGCCGGGCGTGCCCTGGCCGCGGTTGAGCGTCAGCTTCACCCCCGGCGACGGATCGATATAGATGAACCGGCGGTCGATCTGGCGCCGTGCGGGGCGTTCCTTGAGTGCATCGAGTGCCGGGCGGAACGGCGCGTTGGCGAGCACCGATCCGTCGATCAGCACCGCAGTCTCGGCCGATCCCGCCGCGCTCTGGCGGGGCAGCGCGCGGGCCAGGAACGCCGATCGCTCGGGCCAGGCGATGCCGCGATCCTTCAGCACGCCGTCGAGTTCGGCGACCGTGAAAGGCGGGAACGCACCCGGGAAGCTGGACGTCGCGCGCGCGGCGAAGGTGAGTTCGGCGAGCGGCGCAAGGCTGTCCACACCGTGTCCGTCATCGCTGAAATCGAACACCAGGCGATGCTCCGTCTCGACCACCTCGGGCGGCGAGTTGAGTTGCAGGCGTTCGGGATGGCCGGTGAAGTCGGTGACGGTGACGAACAGGTCGAGCGGCTGGCCGGGTGGCAGCAGACGTGGCCCGCGGGTGCTCGCCGCCATCGCGTCGAACGCGTCGAGCAGCCGGTGCACGAAACTGGCGCCCCCGAACGGCGGCTCGAACCAGCGCGAGCGAATGAAATGCGAGAGTTTCGCGCGGACCTCGTCGCGCGTCGTTTCATCGAGCGCCTCGACCTTCTCCGCGCTCCGCCCAGCCGCGACCCACGCGAGGGGGAGCGCCCAGACCTTCGAGAAGCGCGATTGCGGTGCGCTGGCGGTGTCGATCAGCGCCTCGACATCGGCGGCGGACAACCACAGGTCGGTGAGCGGATCGAGGCTCTGGCCGGTGGCGATCGCCTGGCCGAGGAAAATGCCGTTGATCCCGCCCGCGCTGGCGCCGGCGATGATGTCGGCGAGCACGCGCACGCGGAGCGCACCTTGCGCCTCAATTTCGGCGAGGAGTTCGGCGTAGACGCCCTGGCTGCCGCCGGCGGGCGCGTCGCCGTCATGGAACGCGCGGCTGGCGGCGACGAGCCGCCAGATTTCCTTGGTGATGCCGTGCATGTAGACGGCGAGACTGATGCCGCCGTAGCAGACCAGCGCGAAGCGGAGTTCCTTCTCGCGAATCATTTGGTTGACGCCAGCGCGCCGCCCGAACCCGGTGCTGCCACCCATTTAAACACTCCGTCACCCCAGCGCCGGCTGGGGTCTCGTGCGGCGATGCGCGCGGCCCGAACCGGGAGATCCCAGCCTTCGCTGGGATGACGGGTTGGGGAGGGATGACGGACGGTGACGAGCGTAGTTCGAACGGGAATATCCCAGCCTGCGCTGGGATGACGGTTCTTGGCGGGCGCAGCGGACGCGGTGAGGCTCGTCACGTCAGTTCCAGCGCGGCCCAGATCGGCAGGTGATCCGACGCCTTCCGCGAGGCCGGGCTGTCGTGCACGCCGCAATCCACCACCTTCAGCGCCTTCGACACCATGATTCGGTCGAGCTTGGCGATCGCCCGGCGCGAATGGAAGCTGGGGCCGGTCTGCGCGAAACTGTGGTCGCGGCCGAAATCGCGCAGGCATCCCGACCCGGCGCTCCATTCGTTGAGGTCGCCCATCAGCACGGTGGGATGCGGCGTCGTGCAGCTGTCGACATGCGCCAGGATCGCCGCGGCCTGCTTGCGTCGCCACAGTCCCGACAGGTCGAGATGCATGCCGACCACCCGGATCGTGCCACCGCCGGTCCGCACGTCCGCCATCACCGCCCCGCGGGGTTCCAGGGAAGGCAAATGGATCGCCTCGCTGTCGATCATTTGCGCCGATTTGCGGATCAGGATGACGTTGCCGTGCCAGCCCATGCTGACCGGGTGCGAGCCCAGCGGGATCGGCGTCCAGTCGCTATGCTCGTCGAGCAGTTGGAACGGCAACACGCACGCCTTCGCGCCGAACCGGCGGTCCGCTTCCTGCAGCGCGATCACGTCGGCGTCGATCTCACGCAGGACCTCGACGACCCGCTCAGGGTTGCGTCGGCGATCGAGGCCGATGCCCTTGTGGATATTGTAGCTGGCGACCTTGATCATGAACGGTTGCCAACGCTGGAGCATGTACGGGGTTGCATGACGATCGGTGCCGGACCGACGGTCGCTGCCGTGAGAGTGTCACAATTGCGGTCTAGGCGCCCGAGCGTAGGAGCCATTCACCGCTGCGCGTTCGAACGACGTAGCCGGGATCGCGCACCGCCGATATGCAAAAGGGGAATTTCGTGACCAAGATCGCCGCACTGCGGATGAGCTTTCTGTTGACCGGTGCGCTGGGCGTGCTGGCGATGTCGGGCGCCGCGCACGCGCAGGACGCCACCGCGCCGGCCGCCGCGACGGCACCTGAGGACGGCGTCGGCGACATCGTCGTCACCGCCGAACGTCGCTCGGAGAACATCCAGAAGGTGCCGGTTTCGGTCGGCGTCATCGCCGGCGACCAGTTCCGCGACTATACTGCGGGTGGCGACGACACGCTGCTGTCGCTGTCGGGCCGCGTGCCCGGCCTGTATGTCGAGACGACCACCGGCCGGATCTTCCCGCGCTTCTATATCCGCGGTCTCGGTAACATCGATTTCTATCTCGGCGCATCGCAGCCGGTGTCGATCATCCAGGACGACGTCGTGCTCGAGCATGTCGTGCTGAAGTCGAACCCGGTGTACGACGTCCAGCAGGTCGAGGTGCTGCGCGGGCCGCAGGGGTCGCTGTTCGGGCGCAACACCACCGCCGGCATTATCAAGTTCGACACGTACAAGCCGACCCAGACCTTTCAGGGTCGTGCGACGATGTCGGTCGGGACCAACTATACGACCAATTTCGATACCGGGTTCGGCGGTCCGCTGATCGACGGGTTGCTCGCGTTCCGTATCTCGACGCTGGTCCAGCACCGCGCGAACTTCATCGACAACCGCTTTACGGGTGCCAGCGCCGACAACACCGCGACGCCGCGCAAGAACGCACTGGGCGGCTTCGACGATCGCAACGTTCGCGGGCAGCTGCTGTTCACGCCGGGCGAGCGTTTCTCGGTGGACCTGTCGGGCCACGCGCGCTGGTATGACGGCACCTCGACGCTGTTCCACCGCGGCGCGTTGCGGAAAGGGTCGAACAGCGTCGCGAACGAACCGCGCGGGTCTGTGTCGCTCGACGAGGGCAACGACAACCCGCAGAGCTACAACACCTATGGCGGCTCGGCGCGGGCGTCCTATGATTTCGGTCCGGCGATCCTGACGTCGATCACCGCGTACGAGACGACGTCGGGCTATAGCCGCGGCGATACCGATGGCGGTGCGGCGGCGAACTTCCCTGGCCGGCCGTCCTATGGCCAGAGCCAGGGGCAGATCCGCGACCTCGACCAGTGGACGCAGGAAGTGCGGCTGGCGAGCCCGGGCGGCGACCGCTTCAACTGGCAGGTCGGCGGCATGTATTTCGACAGCCGCGACATCACCGACTTCTATCAGCGCGGGTTCTTCCTGGTCCGCCCCGATCTCAACGGGGTCGGACCGAACCTGAATAACTGGGTGCGGCTGCACAACGTCAACACGTCGTGGGCGAGCTTCGGCCAGCTCAGCTACAAGCTCGACGACCGGCTGACGCTGACCGCTGGCGGGCGCGTAACTGAGGACAAGAAGCGCACGCAGCTGCTGAAGACGTCGATGACCGCCGCCGGCGTCAACCAGTATCCCGCCGCCGGGCGTCGCGACGTGACGCTGAAGGACACGCAGCCGAGCTGGGATGTCAGCATCGGCTATGAGGCGAGCCCGGACGTCAACCTCTACAGCCGCGTCGCGCGGGGCTTCCGCGGGCCGACGATCCAGGGTCGTTCGGCGGTGTTCAACTCCGACTTCACGACCGCGGATTCGGAAACGATCCTGTCGTGGGAGACCGGCATCAAGACCAAGCTGTTCGACAATACGCTGACCTTGAACGGCACGATCTTCGGCTACCGCGTGAGCGACATCCAGCTGAACGGCAACGACGCCAACGGCAACGGCGTGCTGTTCAACGCGAGCAAGGCGGATGCGTACGGGTTCGAGGGCGAGGCCAACTGGCGGCCGACGCGCAACCTGTCGCTGGGTCTGGGGCTGAGCCTGCTGCACAGCGAGATCAAGGACAAGCGCGTCTTCGCGCAGGTCTGTGCGCTCAACGGCGTGGTGGTCTGCACGGTCGAGGATCCGACGATCACGCGGACGATCTTCGGGTCGCCGGCGGTGCTGGCGCAGATCAACGGCAACCCGCTGCCCAACGCGCCGGAGTATAACGTCGACGTCACGGCGCGCTACGACCAGCCGGTCGGCAATGGCGCGCGCGTGTTCATCGCCGGCGACTTCAACATCCAGGGCTATACGCAATTCGTGCTGTACAAGACCAAGGAGTTCACCGCGAACGGCAACTTCGAAGGTGGCCTGAAGGTCGGCTACGCGGCGCCGGACGATGCGTTCGAACTGTCGGTGTTCGCGCGCAATATCACCAACGAGAAGAACCTGAAGGGCGTGATCGAGAACTACATGGCCGCAGTGTTCAACGAACCGCGGGTCATCGGCGTCCAGCTCAGCGGTAAGTTCCGCTGAATTAAAGGGGCGCGGTCTTGGCGACCGCGCCCCTTTAGCCCATGCGCGCCTGGAACAGCTTCCCGCCCTCGACCCAATAGACGACCGCGAGGACGGCCAGGCCGATGCAGAGATATCCGATCGCCAGTGGCACCGTCGTGCCGTTGTAGGACTGGCCGATCGCCGACCCAACCACGACCGCGCCGACGCTGGTGATGAAGCCCTGTACCGACGACGCTGCGCCAGCGATGTGGCCGACCGGCTCCATCGCCATCGCGCCGAAGTTCGACCCGCACAGGCCGATGCAGGTCATGCTCAGCGCCTGGAACAGGATGTAGGTCGGCAGCGATTCGAACCCGGCGGCGATCACCAGCAGATGGCCGACCGACAGCGCGATCAGCGCCAGCACCGCGGACTGCGAAATCAGCCGCGTGCCGAGGCGCTCGACAAGCCGGCTGTTGGCGAACGACGCGCACCCCATCGAGAAGGCGCAGAGCGCGAACAGCAGCGTGAAATTCTTGCCGGCGTGGAATTCGTCGACGAAGATCTGCTGTGCCAGCGAGACGAAGGCGATGATCCCGCCGAAGGTCATCGACGCGGCGATCGCGTAGCCGACCGAATAGCGGTTAGTCAGCGTCAGCCGGTAGCCGTTGCGCAGCGAGGCGATCGACAGCGGGATGCGCCGTGCGACCGGCAGCGTTTCGGGCAACCGGGTCAGGACATAGCTTAGCACCAGCGCGGCGAAGGCACCGAGCGCGTAGAAGATGAAGCGCCACGGTCCGAACGCGAGCAGTCCCTGGCCGAGCGTCGGCGCGAGGATCGGCACGATGAAGAAGATCATCTGTGCGACCGACAGCGTGCGCGCCATCTGCCGGCCCGAGTAACAATCGCGGACGATCGCGACGGCCAGGACCCGGGTCGAGGCGGACATCAGCCCCTGCAGCACGCGCGCGCCGAGCAACGCGGGGAACGTCGCCGAACTGGCGGCGAAGATGCTCGCCGCGACGAAGCCCAGCAGCGAGACGATCAGCACCGGTTTGCGCCCGAACCGATCCGCGAGCGGACCGTAGACGAGCTGCCCGCTGCCGAACCCGAGCATATAGGCGGTGACGACCCATTGCCGGTGATTGGCTGCGCTCACCGCGAGGTCGCGGCCTATGTCGGCGAGCGCAGGCAGCATCAGGTCGACGCCGAGCGCGTTCACCGCCATCAGCGCCGCGACGAACGCGACGAATTCGTTGCGGTGAAGTGCGGGGGCGGGGGCGGCAGGCGGTCGGTCGATCATGCGTTCCGCCTACCCGCCGCGGATGCATGGTGCCACCCCGGTTGTTCGACGTCCCGCGCGTGTCGGATTTGGGCCGCCAGATACCAGATCGGTAGGAACAGGCACTTCGGTTGCCCGTCGTATTGGTATTGGATAGGCCGTACGCGACAGCGTGACCATCCGCGCGGTCGGGCGGAGGTGGGGGAAAGACTATGGCGTTTTCCGACGAGATCGGACGCTTTCGCGCGGACAATCCATCGCCGCTGTATCTCCAGTTGCAGGAGTTGATCCGCAAAGCCATTGGCGACGCGATCCTGCTGCAGGGCAATGCCATTCCGGCGGAGCGCGACCTGGCGATCGAATACGACGTATCGCGGATCACCGTGCGCAAAGCGATCGGCGGGCTGGTCGAGGAAGGCCTGCTGACCCGGCGGCGTGGCGCAGGGACGTTCGTCGCCGGCCGCGTCGAGAAGAGCTTTTCAAAATTGTCGTCGTTCAGCGAGGACATGGCGGCGCGCGGGCGCTCGACGAGCAGCAGCTGGATCTCGCGCTCGGCCGGGCAGGTCACGCCGGAGGAGGCGATGGCGCTCGGGCTGTCGCCGGGCGCGACGGTGTTCCGCTTCAACCGCATCCGCTTCGCGGACGACGAGGCGATGGCGCTCGAATTCTCGACGATCGCCGGCTACTGCCTGTCGTCGGTCGAACAGGTCGGGGACTCGCTGTACAGTGCATTGGAAAAGGCCGGCAACCGGCCGGTGCGCGCGCTGCAGCGGCTGCGCGCAGTGCCGTTCGGTAGCGAGCATGCGCGGATGCTGGGGGTGGATGCCGGACATGCCGGGCTGCTGATCGAACGCCGCGGCTTCCTGCGCGACGGCCGGCCCGCCGAGTTCACGCGGTCCTATTATCGCGGCGATGCCTATGACTTCGTCGCCGAACTGGCCGACAGCTGACTGGCGATAGCGCCTGCATGGGCTGATCGCCCGACTGGCATCAAGCGGTGCGGAGGCCACCGATCCACGTGCCGGCCGGTTGGAGATCGCGTGTCAGGCGGACCCAGTCGGCGGCGAGGCCGACCGCCAGTGCGCCCCGCTCGTGCGACAGCCCCAGGAACGCGGCGGGACTGGTCGATGCCATCGCCGCGGCGGCTTCCGGTGCGACGCCGAGGCGGTTCACGGTGTTGCGCACGGCGCCTGCCATGTCGAGATCGGACCCCGCCAGCGTGCCGTCGGCGCCGACGCAGCGACCCTCGGCGACGTGGATCGGTCGGCCCTGCAGCACGAACGACTTTTCGTCCGATCCGACGCAGGGCATCGCATCGGATACCAGCATGAACCGGTCGATCGGGCGCGCGCGGAGCGCGATCCTGAGCGCGGCGTCGTCGACATGGAAGCCGTCGACGATGATCCCGCAATAGACGGACTGATCTTCGAGCGCGGCGCCGACCACGCCCGGTGCGCGGTGCGACAGCGGCGACATCGCGTTGAACAGATGCGTGACGCCGGTGATCCCGGCGGCGATGCCCGCAGCGGCGGTCGCGTAGGTGGCTTCGCTATGGCCGATACTGACGATGACGCCAGCGGCCGTCAGCGCCGCGATCTGCGCCGCGGTGACGCGCTCGGGCGCCAGTGTCAGCATCACCCGGCCGCGCCGCGGGCGCGTAAGCAACGCGAGCAGCTCGTCGTCGAGATCCTGGAAGCGCGCCGGGTCGTGGATACCCTTGCGCGAGACCGCGATGACCGGACCCTCGACATGAATGCCGACGACCCCCGGCACGCCCGCGTCGATCGCTTGGTCGACAGCGTCGAGCGCTCGCGCGATCACGTCGGGCGTGTCGCTGATCAGGGTTGGCAGGAACGCGGTGGTGCCGAAGGACCTGTGCGCCTCGCCAATCGCGGCAATACCCTCGACGGTCGGCACGTCGTTGAACAGCACGCCGCCACCGCCATTGACCTGCGTGTCGATGAAGCCCGGCAATAGCCAGCCGTCGTCGAGATCGACGACGTCTTCACCGGACGCGTGCCCGTCGATCCGCGCGATGCGGCCGTCTGCGACCTCGAACGTCGCTTCGGTCAGCAGCCCCGCGGCAGTGACGATATGGCCGTTGGCAAACCGGACGGTCGTCATAGCGTGCGCGTGACCTTGCTGAGGTGTGACGGTGCGTCGGGATTTAGACCGCGTGCCACCGACAGCGCGTTGACCATTTTGTAGAAGCTCTGGATCATCAGGATCGGCTCGATCGCCGGGTGCGCGGTCAGCGCGGGCAGGGCGATCGTGCCGGGCGTCGCGCCATCAGCGCGGGAATCGGCCAGCAGCACGCGAGCGCCACGCGCAGCAAATTCGCGCGCCGCTTCGCGCACGCCGTCGCCGACCGCGTCGGAGGTCGCGAAGGCGAGCAGCGGGAAGCCGTCGTCGACGAGCTGCATCGGGCCGTGGCGGACCTCGGCGGCGCTGAACGATTCGGCGTGGAGCGCGCAGGTTTCCTTCATCTTCAGCGCCGCCTCGTTGGCGATCCCGAAGCCTGCACCGCGGGCGATGACGAACAGATTGGCCTGGCGGCGAAGCGGCGCAACCGCCGCCGACCAATCGAGCGCCCAGGCGCGTTCGAGGTCGTGCGGCAGGGTCGAAACGGCGGAGCGCAGTGTGTCGTCGTCGGTCCACTCGGCAGTCAGCGCGGCCAGTGCGGCGAGCGTGCAGATATAGGATTTGGTGGCGGCGACCGACTTTTCGGGGCCGGCCATGAGCGGGATCAGCGTGTCGGCCATCGCGGCGAGCGGCGAGGTTTCGTCGTTGACCAGCGCGACGACCTGCGCGCCGGCGGCCTGCATCGCGGCGACGGTCGCAAGCAGATCGGGGCTGCGGCCGCTTTGCGAGATCGCGATGCACAGCGTGTTGTCGGCGCGCAGCCGGGCGCCGCCGACCGAGACGATCGACGGTGCCGCGGGGGCCACCGGAATGCCGGTGCCGGTCCAGATCAGATATTTGCCGTAGACCGCGGCGTGATCGGACGACCCGCGCGCGCAGGTGACGACGACCGCGGGTGGTGTGGCGCGCAGTTTCGCGCCAAGTTTCGCGAACGCGGCGGCGTTGGCAGCGAGCATGCGGGCGACGGCAGCACCGGCCTCAGCGGCCTCGCGGAACATCAGCGTCTTTTCGGCGGCGGGGGCGTCGGTCATGGCTGCTCGCTGTCTAATGAGGCGGCGTTCCCCAGCGGGTCCGCGTCGTACCGATGACGTATGGTATAAATTGGTATTACTCAAGCCGCGCAGGCTACGAGGGTCACGCCTTGAACAGCGATCCCGCCTTCAGCACGGTCGTCGCGCCGGCTCCGTCGGTCAACGCATAGGTGAAGCCCGGCAACAGGCAGAACGCGCCGACATTGCCGTGAGGGTCGAGCGCGAGGAAGCCAACCTGCACGCCGCGGATCGCGTTGCCGCGCAGCTTCGCGATGTGGCGGACCACTTCCTCGCAAGCCTGTTGCGGTGTCGCACCGGCGCGCATCGACGCGACGACGCGAGCGGATCCGGCGACGCGCGTTACTTCCTCGCCCAGCCCGGTCGATGTCGCGCCACCGACGCCCGCTTCAACGTAGAGGCCCGAACCCACCTGCGGCGAATCGCCGACGCGGCCACGCATCTTGAACGCCATGCCGGATGTCGTGCAGGCGCCGGCGAGACGACCGTCCGCGGTGCGTGCCAACAGGCCGATCGTATCGTGGTCGAGCGCGCCGCCGGGTGTCCGGGTGCGGTTTTCGCTGTTCGCCCCGGGCTGGTATTTGGCGGTCTTCAGCCATTCGCGCCAAGCCTTTTCGGCTTCGGGCGTCAGCAACGACTGTTGCGGAAAGCCCTGGTCGCGCGCGAACCGGGTTGCGCCTTCGCCGACCAGCATCGTGTGCGGCGTTCGCTCCATCACCCGTCGCGCGACCGAGATCGCGTGCATCGTGTTTTCGAGCGCGGCAACGGCGCCGACACCGCCGGCATCGTCCATGATGACCGCGTCGAGCGTGACGTGGCCGTCGCGATCGGGGTAGCCGGAATAGCCGACGCTGTGATTGTCGGGATCAGCTTCCGGCACCATTGCGCCGGCCTCTACCGCGTCGATCAGCGATCCGCCCGCTCGCAACCTGGCGAAGGCGGCGGCGTTGGCCGCGGCGCCGAAATCCCAGGTCGACACGATCGATGCGCCACCTTTCGTGGTGGGCTGCGGTCTGGCGGCACGTACAGTGCCGGCGGCGATGGGCAGGATTGAAAGGGTGGTCAGCAGCGTGCGTCGAGTAGTCATACCGCGATGCTATCGCGGGTTGCATCCGCCTGCCAGTGATGATGCCTGATAATCAGAGACACCATATCAACGTCATTGGTTCGGTTTAGGTATCTAACGTCGCGCTTTTAGAAATCACAGGCAGGAGCGTCTGGCGCCGAGAGTGCATTCCACGGACCCGCGATCAGCCGACGCTGCTCGCGCAGCTTGTGGTGGGTGCGTTAGGTCAGGGAAGGGCGCCGGCTTTGCGGCCGGCGCCCTTCTTGCATCAGAACTTGACGGTCGCGCCGACGTTGTAGGTTCGGCCCAGGCGGGTTTCGAACAACGTGTCCTTGCGGACGCTGTCGATGAACAGCGTGTTGCGCTCGTCCGTGAGGTTCTGCGCTTCCACGATCAGCTTGATGTTGTCGGTCAGGTTGTACGACGCCGAGGCATCGACGAACAGCGTCGAGGCGTTGGCGCGGACGTCGCTGTCGTTGGCACCCGACGGGATGCCGCGGTTGAAGCTGGCGCGGTAGCTGGCGGTGCTGCGGATGCTGAACTTCTTGTCCTCGTAATAAAGCGTGCCGCTCGCCGCGTTCTTCGACAGGTCGATCAGGTCGTCGGTCGTCGTCTGCGTCGGGACGCCGTTGACGCTCGCCAGGATGTAATTGATCTTGGATTTTACGTAGGTGTAGCTGCCCAGCACGCCGAGGTTCGACAGGAACCCAGGCAGGAAGCTCAGCTGAATCTGCGCATTGACCTCGGCGCCGTTGAGCGGTCCGCCGGGCGTGTTGGCCGAGCGGTTGACCGTGAAGAGATCCGCTGGGGTCGAAGGCGTCCCGTCGAGCAGGGCATCGGGCAAGCCGAGCGAACTGTAGGGAACCTGGCTCGAGATCGACTGGATGTACGAGCCGATATTCTTGTGGAAATACGCGACCGACAACAGGGATCCGGGCGCGAAATACCATTCCAGGGCCGCATCGAACGTGTTGGCGCGGATGGGATCGAGGAACGGGTTGTTGACGCTGCCGGTGCGCGTGGCGACCGTGACGCCGGCTGTCGGCGTCAACTGGCCGAGTTCGGGACGCGACATCACCGATGCAGCCGAGAAGCGTGCCTGCAGTTTGGAGGTGAGTTCGGCGACAAGATTGATCGACGGCAGCCAGTCTTCGTACGAGCGGCTTACGTCGCCGCGGCGGCCGACCGTCGGATATTGCGCACCCGCCGGTGCGGCGACCGGGATGAATCCGAACGAATCCTGATCGGTATGGACGTAGCGTACGCCCGCATCGCCGCGGATCGTGAACGGCAGAACGCCTTCGGTGTTGAAGGTGGCCATCAAATAGCCGCTCGTGACACGTTCGCGCACGCCCGACCGCGCGGCGCCGCATTCGACGCCGCAATACTGGAAGCTGTCGAAGCCGAACGCCTCGCGCCACTTCTTCGAATCGATCGCCGAAAACTCGGCAGGTGCATTCGCGCCGAGCAGCTTGCCGAAATCGGTGATCTGGGTGGTGATGCTGGCCAGCGTCGTACCGGCCGGCAGCGCACGGACCGCGACCTGGCTGGGGATCAGGTTCAGGCCGCGAATCTGGAAGTCGCTCTCGCGGAACTGGCCACCCGCCTTGAAGGCGAAATTGTCGGTGACGTTCCATTCGAGATTGCCCTCGAACGTCTTGTTGCGAGTGTCCTGCTTGAGCGGGCGGCCGGCGGTGCTGAAGCCACCGAGGACGCTGAAGTTGCCGTCCGGGCTCGGCGCGTAGCTGAAGTTTGCCGGGTTGGCGACGTCCGTGCCGAAGCCGATTGTCGGGATGTTGCCGCCGTTGCGGAAATCGATCGACACACCGTCGGCGTCGATAATGTCCATGAACGTCTGCAGGCGCAGCGGGCTGTAGAATCGCGAGTGCGAATAGCCGGCCAGCGCGGTGACCTTGAAGCGATCGGAGAAGCGATGCTCGAAGTTCAACGTGCCCTGTTTGAAGGTCGAGATGAACTGATCGACTAGCCCTTCCGAGCGGATGTCGACGCCGTCGAACAGGCCGTATTGCAGCGAGCCGAGCGAATCGAACTGGATGTCGCGAACCGAGGTCATCGGCTTGCCGCTATTGGTGGCGGTGCGGCCGAACGAGATCAGGCCCATATAATTATCGCGACGCTCGACGTCGAAGCGCGAATACAGGCCGTCGAGCGAGATGTCGGTATTCTCGTCGGGCTTCCACTGCAGCGTCAGCGTGCCGCCCATGCGTTCGGCGTCCTGCTCCGAATTCACGTAGCGCGGAATGCGCGGGAAGAACGCGCCGCCGCCGGGCTGGTTGGTGATGCCGCGCAGCCCCTGGATCGCGTTGTAGGCGGCCGCCGTGCCGGTGCGCGGGTTGTTGGTGCTGCAATTGGCGGCTGTGACGCCACGCGTCGCGAGCTGCGCTGCCGTCTGGCCCGCATTGTTGGGGGCGACGCCGACCGGCGAGCAGAAGCCGCCATCGATATACGCCGGCAGGATGTTGACCGCTGAATAGCCGACTTCGCGCAGGTGGCGCTTGCCATAGGCGAACGATCCGAGGACGCCGAGCGTGCCGTCGGCGAACTGCTTCGATATCAGCACGGACGCGCGGGGATCGGCTTTCTTGCTGACCTCGTTGTAGATGCCGCGTGCGGTCGCGGTGAACACGAAGTCGGTCTTGAAATCGAGCGGGTGCGGCGCGCGCAGGTCGACAGTTGCGCCGAGCGAGCCTTCCTCGACGTCGGCCGACGGGGTTTTGCGCACCGCGAGCGAGGAGAAGATCTCGGTCGGGAAGGCGTTGAAATCGAAGCTGCGGCCGGAGTTGCCGGCGCCGTAGATGTCGGATGCGCCGGTCTGCGACGTGCCCTCCATGCCGTTGATGCGGACGCGGGTGAACGCGGCGCCAAGGCCGCGAACCGAGATGTTCTTGCCCTCGCCGCCGTCGCCACGCGACAGCGCGACGCCCGGGATGCGCTGCATCGATTCGGCGAGGTTGCTGTCGGGGAATTTGCCGATGTCTTCCGCGACGATGCTGTCGACCGCGGCGGTCTCGTTGCGCTTCTGGTTCAACGCGCTGTTGAGCGAGGCGCGGAACCCGGTGACGACGATGTCGGCTTCCTCGCCGGGCGCGAGCGGCGCGGTGACGCCGGTCGGCGTATCGGTCGGCGGGGTTACCGGGGTACCGTCGGTCTGCGGCGCGGTTTCGGCCGTGCCGGACGCGGGGGGAGTGGTCGTCGTCTGGGCGATGGCGGGACTCACCATCGCCAAGGTCAGCGCAAGACCGGAGACGGCAGCGCGCAGTGATACAGTAATGCTGTCGTAATGCGTGTTCATCATCACTCCCCTTTGATCCGGGGAGTTCGACTGACGGTGTCCGCCTAGCCTCGTCGCCCCCCGATAACTCTTATGGCACCGGTATCATCGATACGCAGCGCCATGTAAAGTACTTGTAAGACGTATCGCCAAATAGTGAGATTCGTCTGCGGCGCGATCAGCGGAATATGACGCCCTGGCCATTGCCACCGTCCATCGGTGCGCCGTTGCGTAGCAGCGCGATGATCTCCGCGCCGGCCAGCAGGACAGGACCATAGCCGTGTGCAGCGCGGACATGGCGCGGACGGAAATAATAGAAGGCAGCATCGAACCCCACGCCGGTGCCGACACAGACATCCTCGACCTCGCCGGCCGCGGAAACCTTAGTGGTGACGCCGTTCCAGGCGAGCAGCGCGACCGGCGCATAAACCCGGCGGTCGATCCAGCCGCGATTGATCGCGCGCGCCATCGCATAGGCGTACATCGCGCTCGCCGAGGTCTCGAGATAGCTGTCGGGGCGATCAAGCAGCTGGTGCCACAGGCCGACGCCCGACTGGACCCTGGCGAGGCCGGCGACATGCGCGCGCAACTGCGCCAGCACCGCGGGGCGGCCGGGATGATCGGCGGGCAGCACGTCGAGCAACTCGACCATCGCCACCACCGCCCAGCCATTGGCACGGCCCCAGTGGAAGGCAGGGTGGGGGTCCATGCCCTGGACCCAGCTGTGCATGTACAGGCCCTTGTCGGCGACGAACATGCGGCCGGAGAATTGCACGATCTGGCGGACCGCGTCGTCGAAATAGCGCCGCTCGCCGGTCAGCGCGCCCATCTGCGCGAGACCGGGGACGCTCATGTAAAGATCGTCGAGCCACAGCGTATCGGGCAGCGGACGCTCACGCGCGAGGGTGCCGTCGGCCAGTCGGTACTGCTTGTTCGCGACCCAATCGAGATAGACGTCGATCTGCGGCCGCACGTTGGCGTTGGCGAGGCCGGCGCGCTGCAGCTTGATCAGCGCCGCCGCCATCGCGCCCGAATCGTCGAGCCGTTCGGGTGCGAGCATGTTGCGGACCGGCGTGGCCTTCGCCTCGGCCCGCGTCGACCGGTAGCGCGCGGCGACGTCGGCGAGCAGGTTGATCCGGTCGGAAGCGTAGCGCGTATAGCGACCGTCGCCGGTCACCGACCCCGCCAGCAGCGCACCCGAATAGGTCACGCCCCATTCGTAGCTGGTCGGTAGGAAGCCGCGTCTGAAGCGGCTCGTGCGACCGACGTCCTTGACCGCGATCGCATTGCCGCTCGCGTCGACCATGCCGACCGGCGCCTCGCGCTCGATATAGCCAAGCACGCGGTCCATCACCGCCTTGACCTTGACCTCCGACGAATGGCGATAGGGCATCGGATACCCGGGCGTCAGTCGGGTCGCGCCGTCGATCGACGTATCGACCGTCGCGGTATGGCGCGGCGCCACCATCTGCGCCGACGCACTTGTCGTGCCGAACAGCCCCAGACCGGCGAACATCGCCCCAAAAACCCTAGCGCCCGCCATCGTCCTGCTCCCGTCCATCGCGCCGGACATGCCGGCTTATTGTCATACAACACAAATTTCGGCGGGGCGGAAGCCATGTCGATGACACCGGTGTATCGCGCGGCTTGTAATCCAACTTCGCGCGCCATACCCCTTGCACACGGAAGCCGGAACAGGCGCCGAACGCATCTTGGAGAGGATGACGCATGCAGGGTGACGACATAAATCCAGGTCGGCGCGCCGTACTGGCCGGCTTAGCGGCGGGCGCAGCGGCAGCGGCATCGGGTACGCCGGCGATGGCGGCAGGTGCTGGACGGCGCCGACGCTACGTCCAGGTCGGTTGCGGCAGCCGCGCGCGGATGTACCAGGACGCGATCTGGGGGCCGCACAAGGCGCATGCCGAGCTGGTCGGCGCCTGCGACACCAATGCCGGGCGGCTGGCGCTGCTCGGGCGACGCGCGGTGCAGGCGGGTGCGGTTCCCCCGCGATCCTATGCCGCCGCCGATTTCCAGCGGATGCTCGACGAGTTGAAACCCGATGGGCTGATCGTCACCACGCCCGACGTGACCCATGTCGACTATATCGTCCGCGGACTCGACGCCGGGCTGGACGTAATCACCGAAAAGCCGATGACGACCGATGCCGCCAAGGCGCAATCGATCCTCGACGCGGCGCGTCGCAACAAGCGGCATGTCCGGGTGAACTTCAACTATCGCTATTCGCCGTACCGCAGCCAGGTGAAGCAGTTGCTGATGTCGGGCGAGATCGGCGACGTGCTGTCGGTCGACTTCCACTGGCTGCTCAACACCACGCACGGCGCGGATTATTTCCGGCGCTGGCATTCGCAGAAGCCGATTTCGGGCGGATTGATGGTGCACAAGGCGACGCATCATTTCGATCTGATCAACTGGTGGCTGTCGGACACGCCCGTCACCGTCGACGCGACCGGCAAGCGCGAATTCTACACGCCCGCGATGGCGCGACGAATGGGGCTGTCCGGCCCACATGAGCGATGCCTGACGTGCCCTGAAAAGGCCAAGTGCAGCTTCTATCTGGATATCGGTGCCGATCCCGGGCTGAAAGCGCTGTTCCTCGATAACGAGGCGCTCGATGGCTATTACCGCGATCGCTGCGTCTGGCGCGAGGACATCAGCATCGAGGATACGATGAACGTGATCGTCGGCTATGCGGGCGGCACGACGCTCAGCTACAGCCTCAACGCGTTCAACGCGTGGGAGGGGTATCACGTCGCCTTCAACGGCACCAAGGGCCGGCTGGAGCACAGCGTCGTCGAAAGCGGCGGCACCGCCGGCGCGAAGGACGACGGACCGCGCGACGTCATCACAACGCGGATCATCCCGATGCGGGGCAAGCCGCGGATCATCACGCCGGACGAGGGCGCCGGCGGTCATGGCGGCGGCGACGCGGTGATGCTGGCTGACATCTTCGATCCGGGCCGTGCCCCCGATCTGTTGCGGCGCGCGGCCGACGAACGAGCTGGCGCGGCATCGTGCTTAGTGGGCATTGCCGCGAACCGGTGTTTCGAGACGCATCGGGCGGTGCGGATCGACAGCCTGGTCACAGGACTGGAGCGCGCCGACCTTCCGCCGATGCCTCGGCACGATGCGCCGGTGCCGATGCCGCCGAGCAGGCGGACGGCGTAGCGTGCGTTCCCGATCCTCCCTCAGCGGGGGAGGATCGGATCAGGATTGTGCTGCCCGCGCGACGCTGCGGTTGGGTAGGACGGCGGCGGCAAGCGAGTATATGCGCGACAGGGTCCCGTCTCACGCCTGGCCGGGATGCGAGTAGCATGCCGGCAATATCGCACGGAAACCCGCTTGCATCCTCCGTTCAGCTGGTTATAGACCCCGCCACGGCAACGTTCCCTGATAGCTCAGCGGTAGAGCTCTCGACTGTTAATCGAGTGGCCGTAGGTTCGAATCCTACTCAGGGAGCCATTTTTGGACCGGTGATAACCGATCCAGTTGCTCGGGCGGCTAGGGCCGCCATACCGGCGTCGACTGCTCCGCCCTTGTCTCATCTAGGCGACGAACTGTTCCATTGTGATGCGATCGTCGAGCGCGTGTTCGGGATCGAACAGCAGCGTGAGTTCGCGCGCGCGGTCCATGCAGATGTCGACCTGTGCGACGTCGCGTATCTCGCGCTGATCGGCGACCGCGGAGACGGGGCGCTTGCCGGGATCGAGGACGCGGATGCCGATGCGCGCCTTGTCGGGCAGGATCGCGCCGCGCCAGCGCCGCGGGCGGAACGGGCTGATCGGCGTCAGCGCGACCATCCCCGAACCGAGCGGCAGGATCGGGCCTTGTGCCGACAGATTGTAGGCGGTCGAACCGGCGGGGGTCGCGGTGAGGATGCCGTCGCAGGCGAGTTCGGGCAGGACGACGCGGTCGTTGACGGTGACCTCGAGCTTGGCGGTCTGGCGCGTCTCGCGGAGCAGCGACACTTCGTTGATCGCCGGCAGCGTGTGGATTCGGCCATCGACGCCGGTCGCGGTCATGCTGAGCGGGACGACCTTGAACGATTTCGCGCGCGTCAGCCGGTCGTCGAGGCCGTGGTGGCGCCACTCGTTCATCAGGAAGCCGACCGTGCCAAGGTTCATGCCGAACACCGGCACCACCGGCTTGCGGCGTTCGAGCATCGCGTGCAGCGTCTGCAGCATGAAGCCGTCGCCGCCGAGCGCGATGATGACATCCGCGTCCTCGACATCGACCCATTCGCCCATGTCGGACAGTTGGCCTTGCGCCTCGCGGGCGGCCGGGGCCGACGACGCGACTAGCGCGCGCCGCGCATAGGTGATCATCCGCCGGTGACGCTCATATGGCGGGCGACCGCGGGCGCCTCGCCGGTGCCGATACGGAAGTCGTGGCGCTTCGGCTTCACGTACAGCCCGGCGTCGATCGCCGCGTCCAACCCGGCGATGCCGCCGTCGCGAAGCGCCGCCTTCAGGTCGACCTGATCGTCATGGCCGAGGCACATGTAGAGCTTGCCCTCGGTCGTCAGTCGGACGCGGTTGCAGCCGTCGCAGAAATTGGCGGTGAGCGGCGAAATCAGGCCGAGCCTCGTGGTGCCGCCGTCGACGCGCCAATAGCGGGCGGGGCCGCCGGTTGTGCGCGCATCGCGCGTCAGCGCGAACTGGGTGCCGAGATCGTCGAACACCTTGGTCAGCGGCAGGAAGCGGTCGGTGCGATCCTCGTCCACGGCGCCGAGCGGCATCGTCTCGATCAGCGACAGGTCGAATCCCTCGTCACGGCACCAGGCGAGCATCGGTGCGATCTCGTCCTCGTTCAAACCCTTCAGCGCGACCATGTTGATCTTGATCGCCAGACCAGCGTCGCGGCCGGCCATGATGCCGGCGAGCACCTGGTTCACGTCGCCATGGCGGGTGATGTAGCGGAAGCGATCCGGGTAGCGGCTGTCGAGGCTGACGTTGACGCGCGCGATGCCGGCATCGACCATCTGCGCGGCGTGCTCCGCTAGGCGCGTGCCATTGGTGGTCATCGTCAGTTCGTCGAGCCCGGCGCCGACGTGCCGGCCGAGCCGTTGGACCAGCTCGCCGACAT
>Ga0247813_10001004_pt1 | contig 22606 bp, 40 predicted proteins | sample UWRJL169409C1_FD_180719 | JGI IMG/M metagenome (GOLD analysis project Ga0247813, IMG submission 180719) | Plant litter microbial communities from Arlington Agricultural Research Station in Wisconsin, United States - UWRJ-L169-409C-1 | ecosystem: Environmental > Terrestrial > Plant litter >...
GTCAGCGTCGGCCCCAACTACCAGGCGCCGCCGGCCGAGCCGGTGACCCTGCAGGGCGCCGCCGCGCCGGTGTTCACCACCACCTCGCCGGTGGCGAGCTGGTGGGCCCAGTTCGACGACCCGGTGCTGGAGCAGCTGGTACATGAAGCACTGGGCACCAACCTGGACCTGCGCATCGCGATGTCGCGCGTGCGCGAGGCCCGCGCGGTGTTTGTCGAGCAGCGCCTGGACCAGTTGCCCCACGTGACCAGCGGCGGCAGCTACGACCGTCGCAAGCAGCCCGATGCAACGGTGGGTGGCGAGCGTGTCTTCAGCGAAAGCTATCAGCTCGGCTTCGATGCCGGCTGGGAACTGGATCTGTTCGGCCGCCAGCGCCGTGCCGCCGAAGCAGCGCGCGCGGACCTGGGCGCCGAGCAGGACAACCTCGCCGATGCACAGGTCACCGTCGCCGCCGAAGTGGCCCGCAACTACTTCGAACTGCGTGGTACCCAGAAGCGCATCGCGGTGGCAAAACGCACGCTGGTCAACCTGCGCGACACCCAGAAACTCACCGAAACCCGGTGGGAACTGGGCGCCGGCAGCGAACTGGATGTGCAGAGCAGCCGCGCGCGTCTGAAGGCGATCGAGGCCGACATCCCGCTGCTGGAAGTGGCCGAAGTGCAGTCGCGTCATCGCTTGGCGGTGCTGCTGGGCCAGCGCCCGGATGCACTGGACAGCCTGCTGCAGCCGCGCGAGATGCGGCCGTACGCCAAGGCGTTGCCGCTCGGTGACACCACCGATCTGCTGCGTCAGCGCGCCGATGTGCGCGTGGCCGAGCGTCGGCTGGCTGCGGCGACCGCGCGCGTTGGCGTGGCCACGGCTGACCTGTTCCCGCGGATCAGTCTGAGCGGTTTCGTCGGCTTCCTGTCCGGCGATGCCAGTGGCCTGGTCAACGGCAGCAACAAGGCGTGGTCGGTGACCCCGTCGATCAGCTGGGCCGCGTTCGATTTCGGCACGGTGAAAGCCCGACTGCGCGCGAGCAAGGCGCAGGCTGACGGCGCTGCGGCCGAGTACGAAAAGGCCGTGCTGCTGGCACTGGAAGACACCGAGAACGCGCTGACGCGTTACGCCAAGCAGCAGGCCCGCCTGGCGATTGTCGCCGAGCAGGCGCAGGCGGCAGGGCGCGCCGAGGAGCTGGCGCAGATCCGCTTCCGCGAGGGCTCGGAAGACTTCCTGACCCTGCTGGATGCACAGCGCACCCAGCTCGCGGCGGATGACGCGCTCGCCGAGGCCGAATCCACGGTCAACGTCAGCGTGGTCGGTGTCTACAAGGCTTTGGGTGGTTGGGGCCAGCAGCAGGATGCGGCCAACACCCCGGTGGCGGTCACGCAACGCTGACCGCCGCGTGGGTCTCGGGGCGGCGAGGGCGCCGTCCCGGGGAAGGAATGAGCAACAGCCGCCACTTCCGCTGCGCAGTGCGTCGCGGTTGACGGCTTTGCCTCTGCACGGTGTCTGCGCACGGTGCTAAAAGCGTGGGTCGTTTTCTGGAGTGGCCCGCATGCAACCCAATCACTGGCGCCCTGTCCGCGCGCATCTGCACGACCCGGGACCTGGTTCCGGCGCCGGGCTTTCCCGTGGCGTGATCGCGCTGTTGGTGGTGGCGATCGTTGCGGTGGTCATGGGATTCTGTTGCCTGACCGAAGGGTTGTTCGAGATCGGCCTGATCGCCACCGGTGTGTTCATCGCCATCGGCGCGCGGATCTGCCAGGCACGTGAGCAGCATCAGGCCCTGTATCGGCTGCTGCAGCAGATCGATGAGCGGCAGCCGTGATCGACACTGTGAAAACGCAGGCCGCCGTACGGCCAGGAAGCCGATGGACGGTGCTCTGACCGCCCATCGCGTCTGCTTACTTGCCCGCCGGTGTTGGCACGGGGAACCGCAGTTCCGCCTGCACCGGATAATGATCCGAGGGCAGCACACCACCGGGTTTCTGGTCCAGCGTGCTGAAGCGGTCCACGCTGAAACCGCGCACCAGGATCCAGTCCAGTTCCACCGTGGGCTTGCCGGTGAAGTCGTGGAAGGTCAGGCGCGGGCCGTCGACCTTGCCGGCGAGTGTGCGAGCATCGCCCAACGCAGCGGTGAATGCCTTGTAGGTGTCACTGCCGGGCTCACTGTTGAAATCGCCGGTGACGACCACCGGGATGTCCTTGGGCAGTTCAGCCAGACGGGAGACGATCAGCTTGGCACCGAGCACGCGGCGTGGCTCATCCTCATCGCGGTAGGGCAGGTGGGTGTTGAACAGATAGAAACGCTGGCCGTCGGCCTGACGCTGGAACAGCGCCCAGGTCACCATGCGCGGGAACAGGTTGCCCCAGGTGATGCTGCCCGGCACGTCCGGTGTATCGGAGAGCCAGAAGTCGCCTGACTCGATCACCTTCAGGCGCGTGTTGTCGTACAGCACGCCCATGTGTTCATCGCCACTGCCGCCGCGCCGGTCCCTGCCGAACAGGGTATAGCCGGGCAGGTGCGAGACCAGATAGTCGCCCTGTTTTTTGACCAGTTCCTGGGTGCCGATCACCTCGGGCTTCTGCTCGCGGATCAGCGTGACCATCGCATCGCGGCGGTCTTCCCAGCGCTTGCCCGGATCGGTGTCGGCCGGTGTGCGTACGTTGAACGACATCACCTTCAACGCATCCGGTGCCTGCGCCCAGGCGCTGCCCAGCGGGGCGGCGAGCATCATCAGGGCCAGCAGCGCGGGCCGATGGAAACGAGACAGCATGTGGAATCCCTCCATTCCATGAAAACGTTCCCAAAGGGTCGCATGGAAGGGCGGGGGAAGGATATGCGGGACATGGCGGTTGGTCGGCAGTGTCGCCCTCAGCTCGAGAGCAGGATCACGCCGATCGTCATGTTGATCGCAGCGCCGAGTACCAGTACCCACAGGGTCGAGAGGATCGTGTTGAGCCACGAGCGCTGCAGCGCGACCTTCAGCCACCCGGCCTGGACCACCGCATACCACAGCGCGGCGAGCACACCGACCGCGATGCCCAGCGTGGTCGACAGCTGGCCCGGCAGCCGCACGAACACCATGCTGGTGGACAGGGCCACCGCGAACGGTGCGGTCAGGTAGCACTGCATGAAAAACGGGCGGCGCAGCGACTCGCGGGTCATCGGCACGTGCTTGCGCCGCAACAGGTGCGTGGTGGTCACCAGCGGCCAGATCGCGAACGTGATCGAGCGGTACAGCAGCAGGCTCTCTTCATTGCCGAAGATCGAGCGCGACAGCGCCCCGGTGCCGACCACCTGCTGGTGCAGCATCAGCTCCACCCCGTGCGCGACCAGCACCGCCAGCATCAGGAACATCGGCGGGCTGATCGCATCGTCGAACTGGCGCTCCAGTTTTTCCTTCAGCTCGGTATCCACGTACTGGGCCATCCGCCGTGGATACACGATCACGCGGTACAGCGTGCGTGGGAAAAACAGGAACCAGGTGCACAGCTCGTAGAGGAACTCTTCCAGCGATCGCAGCAGTTTGAGGAAGTCCATCCCGGGGTCCTTGCGAGGGGGAAGCCAGCACCGCCGAGGATACCCGGGACAGGACTCAGCGGATCGCGACCGTCAGGCTGTGCGGTGCCTTTTCATTGCGACGCGCCTGGGCACGCATCTGGTAGACCTGCACGACATAGGTGCCGGTGGTCGGCAGGGTGCCGCTCCAGCGTCGCTTCTCGTCGTTGCTGCCCAGTGCCTCACCCTGGCCGGGCGTCACGCCGGGGGCAAACACATTGAAGTTGGCGTTGGGACTGCCGTCGATCGTCACCGCCATGGTCTGGCCGGCCCGTGCGGCGATCGTGTACCGAACGGTGTCATAGCCGGACAATGTGCCGCGCAGGGTGGCGCTGCTGGCGCCCTTGGTGAAGTGCACGGGGGTGGTGGTGACCTTGTCCGCTGCCGCGGCCAGCATCGGCGTCAGGGCGAGCAGGGCGGTCAGCAGCAGCGAGCGGAGCGGCGTCATGGCATGTCCTTGGTGGCCCCCGACAGGGGCGTTTCGTATTGAGCATGAGCGCGACCCGATCAAGGAATTGTCGAGGCTGCGCGGTTCACCGCCGACGGGTCAAGCGCGTGTGACTGAACGTCTTCCAACACTGGCCCGGCGTACCGGCTACCATGCCCGCATGAGCATCCCCGTACCGGACAGCAGCGTGCCGCGCCTGCTGGGTTTTGACGTTCCGACATTGCAGACCATTGTCGATCACGGCGCGGACGAGGCCATTGTCGCCATGCTCGATGTTGTGCCCGATGCCCACTGGTTGAAGCTGTTCGACGAACGGGTGGCCGCGCTGAAGGGCGAACTCGGGCTGGCCGGTGTCGAACTCGACGGCACCTCGATTCTGTTCTTCGGCTCCATCGCGGACAGCCGCCGCCTGGCGACTGCCGTGTCGGCCCTGATCAATGCCATCAACATGGAAGTGGCCGGCCACACCGATCCGTTCCAGCCGACGGCGCCGTAGCGCCTCACGAATCGATACGGCACGCGCGCAGCAGCGCGCTGTCACTCATGCCCGCATCTGCCGTGCGATACGGAGCCGGGCAGGTGCCGCGGATCTCGGTCACCCACATCACCATCATGCCGACGATGCGATGGGCCTCGGCAGGCCATTGCGCGATCAGTCGATCGTGTATCGCGTCATACACCGCCCAGCGCTCAGCGGCCGACACCCCGCCTGCCCAGCACTGCGCCAACTCGGCCTGCGCCAGCCGAAAAGCCTCTTTCTGTCCGTCCATAGCGTTCCCCCAACACAGTCCATACCGGACAGGCGCCTGCCTGCCCGGGTGAGCCCCCTGCAACGAGGTAAACGCAGTTGGGGCGGCGCAGCGGCCAGCGCGCAGTGCGCACACGGTGCGTCGCCGCAGGCTGAATGCGTCGGCGGTACACGGGTCAAACAGAACAGGACGTCCTGTATAGTTACGATTCCGTTGCCCTTCCTGACGTCCCATGACCCCGACCAAGACCCAGCGCTGGAGCCTGCTGCTCACCGTAGCCGCCGGCCTGTTGCTGATCACCCTCGACAACTCGGTGCTCTACACCGCCTTGCCCACGCTGACCAAGGAACTGGGCGCGACCCCGCTGCAGGGCCTGTGGATCATCAACGCTTATCCCCTGGTGATGGCTGGCCTGCTGCTGGGTGCCGGTACGCTGGGCGATCGCCTGGGGCACCGCCGCATGTTCCTGATCGGCCTGGCGATCTTCGGCATCGCCTCGCTGCTGGCCGCGTTCGCGCCGAATGCCAATCTGCTGATCGCTGCGCGCGCGCTGTTGGCCGTGGGTGCAGCGGCGATGATGCCGGCCACGCTGGCGCTGATCAGCCTGACCTTCGAGGACGAACGCGAGCGCAACCTGGCCATCGCGGTGTGGGGCTGTATCTCCATCATCGGCAGCGCCATCGGCCCGATCGTCGGCGGCGTGCTGCTGGCGCACTTCTGGTGGGGCGCGGTGTTCCTGATCAATGTGCCGATCGTGCTGCTGGCCATGGTCGGGGCGGTGCTGTTCGCGCCGCACGGCACGCCCGATGCAGGCAAGCCGTGGGATCTGATCTCCTCGCTGCTCAGCCTGGTCGCCTTGTCCGGGCTGGTGGTGGCGATCAAGGAGGTCGCGCATGCGCCGCCGAACGGGCCGCTGGCCGGTGGGGCCGCGCTGATCTTTGTTGTCGGCTTGGTGCTGTTCCTGCGCCGCCAGCGTCGTCTGCCGTATCCGATGCTCGACGTGGCCATCTTCCGCAATGCGCCGTTCCTGGCCGGCGTGCTCTCGGCGGCGTTCGCGATGTTCGCCATCGCCGGCCTGCAACTGCTGACCACCCAGCGCTTCCAGCTGGTCGCCGACTACACCCCGTTGCAGGCGGGCCTGCTGGTATCCGTGGTGGCGATCGGGTGCCTGCCCAGCGCCATTTTCGGCGGCATGTTCCTGCACCGCGTCGGGCTGTTGCCGCTGATCACCGGTGGGCTGGGCGTGGGCACCGCCGGTGTGGTGCTGGTCGCGGCCACCTTCGGCGGCCACCTTGGCTGGACCCTTGCCGGATTGCTGCTGACCGGGCTTGGCATGGGCGCCACCATCTCCGTCGCCTCCACCGCGATCATCGGCAACGTGCCCCCGCACCGCGCTGGCATGGCCTCCTCGGTGGAGGAAGTGTCCTATGAGTTCGGCAGCCTGTTCGCGGTCTCCCTGCTGGGCAGCCTGATCGCCGCGCTGTACTCGGCCACCGTGACGCTGCCGGACGGCGTGGACGCCGGTGCGGGCCAGAGCATCCAACAGGCGCTTGCACTGGCCGCACAACCTGGCGGCGACGCCGGGTGGCTGTCAGCGGCCAGCACCGCGTACGACGCCAGCTACGTTTGGGTACTGTATGTGATTGCCGGGGTGCTGCTGGTCGGCACCGTCACCACCGGCGTACTGCTGCGCCGCCATGGCCCCGGCACGGCCACCACCGTCTCCCACGCCCACTGAGCCCATGCGCCCGAGCAACCGAACCAACATCCTGGATGCCGCCGTCCGCGTGATCGAACGCGACGGCATCACCGCACTGACCTTTGAAGCGGTCGCCAGCGAATCCGGCATCGCCCGGGGCGGGTTGCTGTACCACTTCCCCTCGCGCGATGCGCTGCTGCAGGGCATCCACCAGCACCTGGCCGGCGTGTGGGAGGCGAGCATGATCGATGCGGCCGGCAAGCCGGGCGAGGCCGCGGCTGCGACTGAACGCTACCAGGCCTACGCACTCACCTGTGCCCAGACCGCGAGCCGGGCCGAACTGCAGCTGATGTTCGACGCGGCCGCCACCGACGAGAACATGCAGCCGTGGACTGCAGTGGTCGAGCGCTGGTCGCCGCCCACGCCGCAGGACCTGAGCGATCCGGCTGCGCTGGACCTGTTCATCGCCAAGCTCGCCGCCGACGGCATGTGGGTGTTCGAAGCGTTATCGCGCTCGCGGCTGGCGCCGGAGGTGCGGCAGGCCATCGCCGACCGGCTGGCACAGACGATTGCCGCCGCTTCAAAGACAGCGTGATGCCTGCCATGCGGGTACCCTTGGCGGTTCACTTCTTGAACGACGGGAACGCCTGATGGATTACCAGCTTGTGATCAAGTTCTGGCGAAAGTCGCTGGACGACGAGGCCTTTCTGGCCACGCTGGAGGCCGAACTGACCACCGCGCTCGGCAAGGCCGCCACGCTGGACGGCTACGACGTCAGCGCGAAAGAGATCAACCTTTTCATGTTCACCGCGGATCCGCGCCCGACGTTCCGGAAGACCAAGGATGTGTTGGAGGCGATGGGCGTGCTGCACAGCGTGTCTGCGGCGTACCGGCTGGTGGGCGGTGCGCAGTTCACTTCGGTGTGGCCGCTGCGGATGGCGCGGAAATTTACGTTGCCGTGAGGGGCTGAGCGGCTGCGTCGGATGCGGAAGACGGGCACAAAAAAGGCCGGGACCTTCGATTTCTCTAGGGTTCCAGCCTTTGATGCACCGTCGAAACGGCTGATTGGTGGAGGTGGGCTCTACCTTACTCGGCCCGCCGACCCTTACGCGGCAAGGGGCGGCGTGCCGGAAGTTGGGTCTGTACCCCCAGTCGTACCCCCAGTTTCGCTTGCATGATTCCGCTCCGAAACACGCTCCGAAATCCACGCCTCGACCTCTGATTCCACCCACCGAACAGAGCTCCCCAGGGTGACCGGTTTCGGGAAGGATCCGACCGAAATGCGCGAATAGAGGGTCGATTTTGACAGCCCGACCCGGTCCTGAACCTCGCTCCTTCGGAGAAGGCGCCGAGGGGGGAGCAGTTGCACGTTGCTGGTCATCTTGTCTCCTTCGCCGCGGTGCGCGGCTGATTCGTCGCAGGTGTAGGGGAGCGGCGGCCGGCCGGTCAGGCAGCCTCCATGACCTTCAGCGCCTCGGCCATGTTGCCGGCGGCGAGGTGGTGCAGCGCCAGGCCCCGGGTCTCCCACGCGCGGACGGTGGCAGGGCCGGCGGAATGCAGGTCGATCCCGCTCATGCTGGCTAGGTCGTGGCCGGTGCTCTGGATGGCGTTGCCGAACGCCAGTTGCAGGTCGTCAGGCATAGCCTCTCCCCGTGCCAGAATGGCGGCCGGTCGACACGGAGGTAGGGCGATGAATTGGTGGAATGCTGTCAGTACTTGTTGGCCCCCAGGTGTCGATGGATGCGTCGCTTGGTGGGATGCGTGGAGCGTTCTGGTAGCGACCATTGCTGCTGTGATCGCCTATGTCGGACTCGTAGTCACTGGTGCCTCGGCCGTAGCGGTGTTCTGGCTGGGAAAGCAGGCCAATTCGATTGCCAATTCTGCACACGATATCGACGCTGCCTCTCGAAACCGGGAAGGCCAGTTCATTTTGGTCTACCTGTACTCTGAAATACTCGACGTGCATTCGAGTGTCGAGGTATGGCTTGCGCACATTCCGAAGGTCCGTAGAATTTTCTTGCTGCTTGATCAAGAGCAACGCAAGGAGGTTCTCCAAATCATCTACGATCTCCACATGACGAAAGTCGAGGAGATTTTTAACAGGCTGCATGTTCTAGAGCCCACAGTTGGCAAGCGGTTGGCGCGTGTTTTGGGGACTGTGCGACTTTTGAAACTTGCGCAGGGACCAGTGCTTCGCTTGAAAAATGACGCGGAGGGGCGAGAGCGATTGGACAAGTTGATTGGGAATATCGAGGACCTCGCAAAAGACATGCGAGTCGTCTACCAAGCCGCTACGATCGCAATTAGGCCCATAGAAGGCGCTTAGTGTTTTTTTCACGCGTGGTCCTCCAACAGCAAATTAGTATCGATGCGCCAGCCGGCCTCACGGGCCCCGAGCAGGCGACGCTCGTTGGCGTCGAAGTCGTCCAGGCCAAGGAACTGCGCGGCGATGTCGATGTTGCTCGGGGAGAGCGGCCTGTACCCGTAGAACAGGTCGTAGACGTTGTGCCTGGTGCAGCCCCAGACCGGGGCGAGGTCCTGCATGCGGCGGCCTTCCTCGGCCAGATGACGGCGCAGGTGTGCGCGCACGCTTGTGACCGAGCGCGGCACTCGGATGGGCCGGCACCGGCGGCCATGCCGTTGTTGGCGTGCTGGCGGCGGGCCATCAGTTCCTGCCCGGCGGTTGTGCGGGCGCCTGCTGCGGCACTCCGACGGCCGTGGCCAGCTTACCGGTTTCATTCGTCAATCGGATCGCGTCGAGCTCGATCTTGACCGCGCCGATGTAGGTGGTGGCCACCATCGTCGAGGTCTTCGCGCGCTGGATCACAAGGCCCATGTCCTCGGCGCTCAGGTTGTCGTCACCCAGCCTCTCCAACATGGCCACCAGGTGGTCGCGGACGTCACTGACCTTGTTCTTCATGCTGCTGCTCCTTCGTGCGTTTGTTGATCCGGCGGGTAATCCGCGCCTTCAGGTGGATGAGCTCTTTCACTTCCGGCGGGTAGCGGTTGTGGAAGGCGTTGCGCCGCATGTTCTCGGCCAGAGTCACAACCTCCAAGCGGTCGGCGGTGATATCGGCCGCGACGAAATTCTTCATACCGGAACGGAAAATGACGATGTGTCCATCTGGCACCTCCCCGTGTGCCGCCTCCCAGACGATCACGTGTACCGGGCGCCATCGCTTGACCGGGAAGATGGACGGGTCATTGGTCACCTTGCGCATCAGCGTGTTCCGCTTTGGGTCAACCTTCTCCCTGCCGATCGGAAAGTATTTGCGAGACTCGCTCGCAGCGCGGCCCTTCTTGAACTGGGTGGCAGCCCTGAGCCTTGGTGCCCAGCCGGGCCGCTTCAGCCCTTTGTTTGCTGGTACCGAGCCAAGCCGGAAGCGGGCGGCGATGGAACGTGGATCTTCAGTACCGTTCCACAGGCGCGCCAGCGGCTGCGTTTCGAAGTCATTCGCTTTCTTGAGGCCGAACTGGTGCGCGCGGCGGTAGACGGACGCCCGCCCACGCCCCAGCACGTGTGCGATACCGCGGCCAGTTGATGCGCAGCGTCTCGTCCTCGTCGGCAGTCCAGGCGCGACCGTTCATTCGGCGTTGCTACCGCTGAGCGCGGCGCGAAGTCGTTCGACCTCCGCGCGCCAGTACTCAATCGTCTCGTTGGGGCTGCTGCGCAGCGTTTCGTAGTGGCCCAGGCTGGCGGCCGCTTCGATCAGCTCGGCCAACAGCGGCTCACGTTCCTCGGGCGTCAACAGGCCGGCCCGGCGCAGCACCAGGTTCTCGCCCTGCAGCTGCTCGTTCCGCTCGACCGCCAGCACCAGCGACTGGCGCAGCGCGTCCTTGGTCGGCTGCTTCATTCGGCCCGGCGCGTTGTCTTTGGCCGCCTGCAGGACGAGGGCGCTCATCAGCGAGCGTCCCGCCGGGCTTCTGCCAAGATTTCGCGCAGGTCTTCCAGCACCTGGCGGTCTTCGCCCTGTGCGATGGCTGCGGCCAAGGCGCGCTCGAGGGCGGAGACGCGGTCATTGGGGTGGATGCAGTTCATGGCAGAATCGGCTCCAACAGGGAGGAGTTATGGCGATTGAGTTCTGTCCGCTTGAGGCGGCGTGGGGCAATTGGGCTGACTGGGCGGCGGTCGTCGTAGGCTTGGGTGCAGCCGCAGGCACCATCTGGGTTGCGAGAGTGGCTAACCGAACCTCGGCGCGCGCTGCTGAAATTGCAGAGGACGCAAAGGCCATAGCCAAACAGCAGCGCGATGAGGTCGTTGCCCTGCAAAAAGCGAACGCCGAAATCTTGGGGCGTTTGCTGTTGCATGAAATATCCAGCCTTCCCGCTCGCCTGAACTCGGTTTTGGCGGAGGTATCGAGATCTGTATCGGTCAAGGACGGGAAGATCCAGATCGATAATCCAGATCGTCTCGAAGAAATTTTCCGAGACACGAAGTTCTCGATGCTTCCAGAATCGGAACGCGTGCTGGACAGAATTCACGACCTGCCAGACCGCCTTGGCCCTGACTTGGCAACATTGATCGGCCACTGCGGCACGCTTAAGGACATGGCCTACCGAATGCATGCTCGCGTCGCTCCGAACGACCGCCAACACATCGGACAGTGGTATCCGAAGATCTATAAGGGCAGGCCGGACGACTTCGAGCTTCTTGAGGAACATCTCAAGTTCTTCAAAGATCTCAGCATCCAGTACGCGAATCGATTCCGAGGCTTTGTGGGGGTCGATGCTGAAAACTACGGGCGTTTCGCCTAGTTTCACGCCGCCACCCCCCAACCGAGCCATGTCGATCTCGTCCACCTGATCGCGGAGCCGGTGGCAGGCAGCGCGAAGCGCGATCGCAATGTCCCGGCGGTAGAAGTTCAAGCCGATGAAGTGCAGGGCGCCGGCGTGGTCGCGGCGGAACAGGCGGTGGACGACGATGCCGGACGGGCCCATAGGGAACCTGCCCCAGGAGAAGTCGGTGTTCTTGGTCGGCGAGCGACGGACACCGGGATGGCGGCTCATGCAGTCACCTGCTTGAACTCGATGACCCACACCCAGGGGTAGCTTGCCCAGTCCCCAGCGGTCGAATCCCACAGGATCTGGAAGCTGAGGCGCGGCGTCAGTGATTCGTGCATTCCGCCGTTGAAGGTGAAACGCCCATTGGGCTTGATCGTTGTGGGCTACCTGCAGCTGCTCACCGGCAAGGCCAAGTCCGAGAGCCGCACGGCAGAGGTTTCCTGCATCTCGCGGCAGCTGAAGCGGCTTGCCAAGGATCTGAACTGCCCGGTGATGGCGCTGTCCCAGCTCAACCGCAGCCTGGAGGGGAATACCGACAAGCGCCCCGGCATGGCGACCTGCGCGAGTCTGGCGCGATCGAGCAGGACGCCGTCGTGATCGCCTTCCTGTACTCGGACGACTACTACGCCAAGGATGCCTGCGGCGCGCCGGGGATTTCCGAGCTGATCGTGGCGAAGAACCGACAAGGCGAGACGGGCACCTGCTACCTGCAGCACTGACTGTAGTGCAGCTCCTTTGACGACTCCGCCGGGCCACGCCCGAACTACACCGTCAAGGTCGCCGCGGCGTCCGCCGGCGGGCCGGACGAATTCGACCTGCCGATGCCGCGCGGTCGCCGCCGTAGCAGTCGAGACCGCGCAGCAGGAGACGACGCATGACCGCATTGACCGCAGCCGCCAAGAAGATCCGCGCCAAGCGCGCCAGCCGACCGATCTACGCGACCTGCATGCGTCTGGTCGATCCGACCACCGGCGAGGAACTGGGCGCATTCGTGCCGCTGCACGAAATCGACCGGCGGTTGGCCAAGGACCGAGGCTACCGCGCCGGCCGGTAGTACCGCCTAGACATTAAGGAGTCGCGCAACGCCGCCTTTCACCGCCTAGCCCACGTCATCGGGCACCTGCTGGTGGACAACGTCGAAGTGTTCCGCGACCTGGGCGCACATGCGGCGCCAAAGCGGGTCCAGCTGGAGGCAGGCATCTGCTGCGAGATGATCGAGATTGATGCCACCCCAGTGATCGCAGCGGTGCTGGACGCCTGCGAGACCCTGCTCGGCGCCGGCGCGCGCAAAGTGCTGGCCGGAGTGCTGCCGGAAATCCACACCATTCCGGTCAAGGTCGCCCAGTCGCTGGCGTTAGATTCGATGGAAGAGGAAGACTTCGGCGCCTTCTTCAATGGCATCACGGCTTGGATTGGCGAGCAATACGGCCACGTGATGCTCGACGAGGTACGCTCGGAGTTCTCGCTGATGGTCAATCGTCAGCAGCGGTGGAGAGCGGCATGATCGCACCGTTATTGGCGGAGTTGACGGGCCACTTCGTTCGCAAGGTCAATCAGTTCTGGGAACTGTTTGCGAGAGAAATCCAAGAACTCTTTACTGAGATTAGGTGTCGAGTTAATCGCTTTGAACGCACCTTCCATGGTCGTGTGAGATGCGATCAGCCTGTTGACTTGCTCGCCCAGCTCTCCCAGCAAATACAAGTCGGGCCGGAACTGATCGAATTCAGTCGGCCGCCGCGGGCCGTCTTCCGGAACTTGCTTTCGGGCGGCGTGATCCTTCTCAAGGAAATGAAAGGCCGCCGCCAGGCTGCCTTTGTACTGGCGAGCGGCAGCTTCGAGGGCGGTCCGCATCAACTTGATCTTGTCCTGGCGGAGCCGCTTTTCGTCGTTAATAAGGTGCTGGCGCTGGCGCCAAGGTACATAAACAGCGACGGCAATGCCGACGACGCTGCCCACTGCTTGCACCCATGCAGCCCAATCAATTACTGCTGCGGCATCGGTGCAGTTGTAGATGCAATCCATGCTTATCCCCAAGTTCGGATGAATCAAATCATCACGGTGCGAGTACCGAAGTGCAATAGGCCCCCGGAGGGGCTGAGCCTGTAATGCGTCGAGCGATCAAGGCCCCGACCAAAGCAGAACAGGCGTATCAAGACGCCGCACACGCGCTCGGTTGCGTGGTCTGCCGCTGGCGGCACGCCGCCGGCTTGCAGCGCGGCATCGGCTGCGGTCCGGTCCGGTCCGGATCCATCACAGGAACGTCGGCGACCTGCACGGCCAGAAGCAGATTGGCCAACACGCGGTGGTCGCCATGGGCGACTGGCACCACCAGGGCATCCCGACGCCCGGCAAGAACGGCAAGGCCATGGACGCCATCTATGGGCCAGCTTCCAGGAGCAAGCGCGCGCGTTCCGCATGTGGACGCTCGGCGCGCTGCCCGGCCTCGGCCGCGGCACCGAAGCCTCGCAGGCCTACCAGGACCAACTACTCCAGCAGTCAGCACCGAGGGACGCAGCAGCATGAACGACGAGAAGCGATACGCCACTGCCCAGGAACAGGGCCGTACAGCGCGCCGCGGTGGGAAGCCCCGCAGCGCCAACCCGTACCAAGGCAGCAACAAGCTGGTGTGCGGCCTGCACGAGCAACACGATCTCGGCTGGCTGGCGCAGGACAGTGAGAACCTGGCCGCGCGCCGGAGGGCCCGATGAGCGCGCTCCGGCTGACCTTCGGTATCGATTCCGGTCTGAAAGGAGCAGTGGCCACGCTGCTGGACGGAACCCCGGGTCCTATTCTTGATCTGCCAACGGTGGACGTGGATGAGCGCGTTCTATGACCGCAAGCAGGCCACGGCCACGCGGCTGATTAATCGCTACGGCTATGCCACGCAGCTGGAACGAGACGGCTCGCCTACTGGGCCGCCGCACAATCCGCAGCCGCGCACGCCGACGCGGCCCGACTGCAAAGCGGTGGAGCTGGAATACAGCCTCACCAACCGCAACACCGCGCTGGTGCAGCAGGGCGACAAGCTCGGCCTGATCTCCACCGCGATCGATATCGCTCCGACCAAGGATGATCGGATCCTGCTGGGCGGCTAGCCTTTCCACTTCATTGACCTGCAGCCGCTGTCACCGGGTGGCTAGGTCCTGCTCTACGAGTTCCACGCCCAACGCTGATGGCCGAGCTGACCTCCCGAGAACTGGAACTGCTGGCTCGCCGGCTGGAACCGGAGCTGCGCAAGGCGTTCGTGCAGGCCATCGTCGCTGCGCGCAATGACGCCGCCGCGGTGCAGGCTCTTGCCGATCTGCTGCGCGCTGGCCGCGTAGAGCAGGTTCTGACGGCGCTGGGCATGGATGCCGCTCGGCTCTCACCTCTGGCCGAGGCGATGCGCTCCGCATTCGTCGCCGGTGCCGGTGCAGGCCTGCAGGAAATCCCGCCGGTGCGGCTGTTGCTGGATCCAGTCATCACCGGGATCTACCGGCCACGATCGCCGTCGCCGGTGCCGCGCGCCAGCTTCGACCTGCGCAATCCGGCGGCGGAGCGGTGACTGGCCACCAACTCGTCGCGCCTGGTCACCGAGATCACCGAGAGCCAGCGGCCGGTGATTCGGGGCGTGCCGCAGCAGGGGATGATCACCGGCCGAAACCCGAAGCTGTAGCGGTGCCAGTCAGCCGGCGTTGCCTCCGTATCGGCGCATGCGACCGCGGGCGGCGACAGTGGCTGCATGGATCAGAATAGCATCGGCAAGGCGCGCTAGGCGCGCGCGAGGGCGGCTTCGCTATGGCAGCAGGCCGACGATCTGGACAGCATTCGCAGCGGCGACTGGCGGGCGACGGAGACTCGCCGGCGCGGCGCTGACCGCCTACGCGCGGAGGTCGCGCGCTTCGAATCGATCGCACCCCAGCTGAATCCTTCCGTCCACGATCAAGCTGCCTGACCGGGCAGCATTCGCACGACGTAGCTCATACGCAGCAAGGCTTCAATAAGGCCTTCGAAGTTTTGGCAGAGGGGAACCCGCTTGACCCGAGCGATGTGCTCGTTTCCTGCTTGGTTCTCTGTTCACTTGACACTCCTATGGCAACCGGATAGAACTCATCACGATTTACTACTCCTCACAATCTTTCCGGTCTGCGATTTCCCATTCGATGATCTAGGAACAAATAGGCACGGATATGCTGCGAAATGTAAGCGTCAAAGGGTTTAGGTCCCTAGTCGATTTCGATCTGGAGATTAGAGATGGACTAAACGTGCTCGTTGGTCCTAATGGCGCGGGCAAGACTAATATCATCCTTTTTTTTGAGTTGTTGCGCTCTTTGGCGAAGATGAGCGTCAGCGACGCAGTGGCCGAAGCAGGCGGTGTGGCCCAGGTCTTTCTGAAAAAAGGAAAGGTTCGCTTTCAGGATCAGATTCAAGTAAGTGTCATCGGGACGGCTGTTAGTTCCGATATTGATTATAAGTACGAGCTGACATTCTCGATTAAATTCAATACTGGGACCCAGGATGTTTATTTCACGCACCAGACTTTGCGCATAACTCGCGTGAGTGACGGAGGAGTGTACCTGAACGTCACGTGGTCGCTTGGGGAGGCCGATAATCCTGAATCTGATCTATTATCTGTGGAAGTTGCAACCGACCAGAGGAAGAATTTCAACTGGATCATTAAGCACCTGAGATCACCGGACACGAGCAAGATGGGCATTTTTAGGCAGAGACTGGTATTGCCTGTTGTTTCTGCCGGCGGCGAGTTGACAAGAACAGTGGTCGATCAGATCGCTGGCCGCTTCGTTCTTAACGTTGTTCCTAGTCACGTAAAAAAGCCAGAAGACAGCACGAGACGCCCGGGAATTGAATCTGATGGAAGCGGGGTTTCCTCAACTCTCTACGCGATTAAGCGAGGGAAGCCGTTCTATGATGAAGGCTATCGTCGTGTTCGCCCGCTTACCGTTCGTTATCAGGACGTGATTGATCTGGTTAAAATCGCGGTTCCGTCAATCAATGGAATAGAGGTTGTAAACGATCCGTTTGATAACCTTTTGCGATGCCAGATTTCGGTGGGAACAAATGGTAAGTCAGTAGTGCCGCTATCGTCTATGTCTGACGGAACAGTTAAGTGGATCTCCTTAGTGCTCAGGCTTGCAACATCGAAGTCTTCGCTATTGCTAGAAGAGCCTGAAAACTATTTGCATCCATTAATGCAGCGCGAGATCGTGCGTCTGCTGAGGGATGGAATGGCAGAGCAAGGTTTTAGCATGTTGTCGACGCATAGCGAGACGCTACTAAACGCTGTGCGTCCAGATGAGTTAGTTGTGGTAAGTCATGGTCGCCTCGGAACTAAGGCGAAGAGAGTCACGAATGCCGCTCAGGTCGAAGAGGAAATCAACGCCACCGGATTCGGTCTAGGCTATTACTATCTTGCTGATGCCGTGGAGTCGTGATTGATGAGCGTCGCATTTTTGGTCGATGGAGTGACTGAGCAACGTTTTGTTCAGCTGGTTTGCAAAAGTTCCACTGTTCAACGCATAAATCTAAATGGAACGTCGGTTCAGACCGTAGCGCTAGCGAAGCGCATTGCAACTCAAATCAGACTTTGGAATGGGAGGTACCGTTCGATAGTGGTAATCGTTGATTTAGAAAAGCGGCAGCAGTCCGCCAATGATTTCTCTTCCGAGCTTCTTGCTGCTTTGATCGCCGAAGGCGCTGGTGTCGGCGTGGTAGTCGGGGTTGCGGATAGGATGATCGAAAATTGGATGTTGGGCGATGAGGAACTCTGGCCCGGGCAGGCGTTGCCAGCGGTGGTGGATGGATTTTCTGGTGCAACATTCGTTAAATCCATTATGGCCCCGGCTTACGATAAGGCGGCGCATGGGCCCGAACTACTTCGGCGTGTAAGGTCTAGCGAGTTAAAGAAAAGGTCTCCGTCATTCGCCGCTCTTCATGCTCAGCTTTCGCATTTGCGCTGTCACTGGTTGTCACGGTAACAGTCAGGACTGCGCGCGACGGTCCGGTTAAGGAGATCCGCAGCCGGTCCAGATAGTCTGCCCATTCCTGCATCATCCGGATGCGCTCCACCAGTTGCGTGGTGCGGTTGTAGGCGCGGCCGTTCGGGTCCTCGACCGCGTGCACCAGTTGGCGCTCGATGATGTCAGGCCGGTAGCTCAATACCTCGTCCAATAGCGTGCGCGCGGTCGCCCGGAAGCCGTGGCCGGTGGCCGCGTCCTTGTCGAATCCCATGACGCGGCGCCGCCAGCACGGCCGCCTCCGACATGGGCCGCTTGTCGGTGCGTCCGCCGGCGAACACGTACTGCCCGTGGCCGGTGATCGGCTGCAGCTCCCGCAGCACCTCTGCCGCCTGGCGCATCTTCATGCGCGCGGCCGGGATGCTCCATGTAGCGGCATCCAAATCGACCTCGGCCCATTTTCCGCCTGTCGCAGTTCGCCCGGCCGGACGAACACCATCGGTGCCAGTTTCAGCGCGGCTTGGACTACCGGCGTGCCGTGATAGGCGTGCAGGGCACGCAGGAAGCCGCCCAACTGGACGGGGTCGACGATGGCGGCATGGTTTTTCTCCGGCGCGGGCACCAGCGTTCCGCGCAGGTCAGGTACCGGGTTGCGTTCGGCGGGATCGGTGGCCACGGCGTAGCGCATGACCTGCTCACAGTTCTGCATGACCCGGTGGGCGGATTCGAAAGCAGCTCGGGCCTCCATTCGCCGGGCCACCTGCAGGGAATCCGAGGCCTTCAGGTTTCGGGCACGTCGGGCGCCGATGTAGGGGAACACGTCCTTCTCGAACCAGGCGATCGCCTTCTTGCCGTAGGTCGGCACCCAAGAGCGGCCAGCGAGCCACTCCCGGGTGATGACCTCGAAGCTGTCGCCGTCTGCCACGGCACGGGAGGCGGTCGCGGCCTTGCGGTGTTCGCTCGGGTCCACTCCGCTCGCCAGCAGGCGCCGCGCGTCCTCTCGTGCCTCTCTGGCAGGCTGACGTCCGGGTGCAGGCCGAGCGTCAGCAGCTTCTCCTTGCCGGCGACACAGTGTTTCCAACGCTAGCTTTTGGCGCCAGCAACGGCGATCAGGAGGAATAGGCCGCCGCCGTCAGCCAGCTTCTCTGGCTTGTCGGCAGGCTTGGCGCGACGAATCGCTGCGTCGGTCAGGGGCATGGGGATATCGGGTTCCGGGGCAGGGCGGATACCCCTAGACATACCCCCAGCGTCTCATGAGCTGCAACGGAACAGCCCGGACAACCCCGGACAACAAAAAAGCCGGAACCCCTTGTGTGACGGGAGGTTCCGGCTTTCTGTGGTCCTTGTGGGACCGTCTAATGGTGGAGGTGGGCGGAATTGAACCGCCGTCCGAAGGCACTCCATCCCCGGTACTACATGCTTAGCTCACCGTTGAATCTCATCCTGTGGCAGCACGGTGTGCAAAGCGCACCCCAGGACCAGCCTGCTTTAGTTAAGTCGTGACTGACAGGCAGCCATCACAACCGGTTCCGTGATAATGACCCTACATCTACGAGCACGGGCACAAGTAGGTTCGGGGGTTCGCCTAAGGCGGCTGTAGAACTAAACGCTAAAGCTGTTTTTAGGCAGCGATTGCGAAGTCGTTCGAACCGTAGTTGTCGTCGTTGGCAACTAAAAGTTTGCTGCTGGATTAACGAGGAAAGCTGCCCCCTCGGCATGCACCAAGTAACTTCACAACCCCCGTCGAAACCAATGCACCCCCGGTTTCTTCAAGAACCGCACTTCATCCGGAAAACAGCACCGGACTCCTACTTGACGGGTTGGATGCTACTCCAATCCAGCTGAACAGTCACCTTGCCCGTCCGCGCTTACTTCTGCAGCTGGCGGCGGCTGTCCGCCTTGTGGCGGGCCTTTTCCTTTTTCAGACGATTGTGCTCGTTGCGCACGGTCATCGCCTGCTTCTTGGCCTGCGGCTCGACCCGGGCCATCAGCGATTCCACCTGGGCCACCAGGCGGCGGTGCTCCAGGGTGTCGTAGCTCTGGGTCTCCGAGGCCGCGCGCTTGGCGTTGCGGATCAGGTAGGTCAGCACCTTGAGCAGCGCGGCCGGGTCCATGGCGCGGGCGAGTTCGTCAAAGATGAACTCGAGTGCTGCCACGTCGGCGCGCAGGGTGGTCAGTTCGTCCGCCGCCAGTGCGGGTGCCGGGGTAGTTTCGAGAGTCACGCGCGGATCCTTTCCGTATCAATGCGGGGATTCTGACAGCTGCGCGGGGTTGGCGGGGAAAGATCGTTGTCTCGCCACTCTCAGGCGGACGATACCCGCTCGGCCCGACCCGCCCAGCCGCGGTGCAGTGCCATGCCGACCAGCATCGCTGGCAAGAACCAGAAGGCTTCGCCAGCCCCGTAGCCGATACCAACCAGCGCCGGCCCGGGGCAGTAGCCGGCCAAGCCCCAGCCGATGCCGAACAGCGCCGCGCCGCCGAGCAGACGGGTGTCGACCCCTTGGCTGCTGTTGAGGTGGAAACGATCGGCCAGGCGCGGCCGCGCTGCACGCAGCACGAACCGGAACAGCAGTGCAGTGGTGGCAACGGCGCCGCCGAGCACGAACAGCAGGGACGGGTCGAACGCGCCTGTGACATCCAGGAAGCCAAGAATGCGCAGCGGATCGGTCATGCCCGACACCGCCAAGCCGAGGCCGAACAGGGCGCCGGCACCGAGTGCGGCGATGATCTGGCGGCTCATGCGACCCCCGCGATGTGGCGCATGACGAAGGTGGTGACTATCGCGGTGAGCATGAACACCCCCACGGCGACCAGCGAGCGCAGGGACAGCCGGCCCAGGCCGCACACGCCGTGGCCGCTGGTGCAGCCACCGCCCAGCCGGGTGCCGAAGCCCACCAGGAGCCCGGCCACGATCAACAGGGCAGGCGGAAAGCCGACGCGTGAGGGCGCGGACGCGGGCAGCCAGTGCAGCGCGAGTGCGCCGGCGGCGATCAGCCCGAGCAGAAACGCGTACCGCCATGCAGCGTCGCCACGCAGCGGAAACAGCGCGCCGGCGGTGATGCCGCTGACACCTGCGATGCGCCCGTTGAGCCAGAGCAGCGCGGTGGCCGCAAGGCCGATCAACACGCCGCCCGCCAAGGGAGTCACCCAGTAGGGCGTCATCGCTGATCACCGGCGGCAGCAAAACGTTGCAGATTCGGCATGGGCCTACACTTTAATTTAGATAAATCTAAATTAGTGTTGTCTCAGTTAAAGTGCAAGCCATGCAGGATTCAACGCTGACCAGACATTCCGTTGGAGCCGCCCGTGCTGCGGACGCGTCTGACCGTGCCGCAGAGATGGCCGCCCAGGCGGACCAGGCCGCCGCGCTGCTCAAGGCACTGGCGCACCCGGCACGACTGCGGGTGTTGTGTCGCCTGGTGGAAGGTGAGGCGTCGGTAGGGGAGTTGCAGCCGCTCAGTGGGCTGGGCCTGTCGGCGCTGTCCCAGCACCTGGCGGTATTGCGGGGGATGGCACTGGTGACCACCCGGCGCGAGGCGCAGACGATTTTCTATGGATTGGCCGACTCTCCGGCACTGGGTGTGCTGGCGGCGCTGCATGACGCCTATTGCCCGGAAGGGGGCACCAGCCTTGCCGAGGGTGTTACAGCCGCTTGCGCAGATACAGCCGCTGATGCCCAGGCGGAAAATCCTGCAGCCGGCCGAACACTTCATAGCCCTGCTTGAGGTAGAAGCCCTCGGCCTGCCAGGAGAAGGTATCCAGCGTCACGGCGTGTGCGCCGAGCGCGCGGGCCTGCTGCTCGGCCTCGGCCAGCAGGGCCTGGCCCAATCCTTCGCCGCGGCGGGTGTCGCCCACCCAGAGCGCATGCACCATCAGCCAGCCGCCACAGACATCAGCGGCGATCCCGGCCACAACGCGGCCGGCAGCATCATGTATGACCCGGTTGACCGGCTGGTCATCCAGCGCATCGCCACTGGCGGCCTGGTTGAAGGCCAGCAGGCCGGCGAACACCGCGCGGGTGTCGTCGGCGCTGGCGGGCTGGATCACCGGCGCGGGCGACACCGGGGTCATCAGGCGTCGCGGTTGTGCCGGCGCATGGTGCGCGACTTCTCGCGCGCCCAGTCGCGGTCCTTCTCGGCATCGCGCTTGTCGTGGGTCTGCTTGCCCTTGGCCAGCGCGATCTCGAGCTTGATGTTGTTCTTGCTCCAGTACATCGCGGTGGGCACGATCGTGTAGCCATCGCGCTGCACCTTGCCGATCAGCTTGTCGATCTCGCTGCGATGCAGGAGCAGCTTCCGCTCGCGACGGTCGTTGGCCACCATGTGGGAGGAGGCCTGGATCAACGGGGTGATCTGCGCGCCGATCAGGAAGATCTCGCCATCGCGCACGTAGGCGTAGGCATCGATGATGTTGCCGCGCCCGGCGCGGATCGACTTGACCTCCCAGCCCTGCAGGGCCAGGCCGGCTTCGAAGCGATCCTCGATGTGGTACTCGTGACGGGCACGCTTGTTGAGCGCGATGGTTTTGTTGGCCGTCGCGCCCTTTGCTTTATCCTTGCCGCTGTTCTTGCTCATTTCCCTATTGTCTCCGATTCGGGCACGCCCGGTCGATTCATCCGACATCTGTATCGCATGCCAACTATCCGACGTAGTGCCCTGGTCGAACATTCGGCTGCCCGTATGTTCGACCTGGTCAATGATATTGACGCCTATCCGCGCCGCTTCCGCTGGTGTTCGGCCTCGCAGATCCTGGAGTCCGGCCCGGACCGCCTGGTCGCGCGCCTGGACCTGGGCTTTGGGTCGTTCTCGACCTGGTTCATGACCGAGAACACGCTGCAGCGCCCGCACAGCATTGATATGCAGCTCAAGGACGGGCCGTTCAAGCGCCTGCACGGGCGCTGGGAGTTCCACGCGCTGGCCGAGGACGCCTGCAAGGTCACGCTGACGCTGGAGTTCGAACCGACCTCACGCCTGCTGGGTCCGGCCTTGGCGCTGGGTTTCCAGGGGCTGGCCGACCGCATGGTGAATGATTTCGTCCGCGTCGCCGACGCCCAGGACTGAGCCGTGATCACGGTCGAGGTGGTGCTGGCCTGGCCCGATCGGGCCGATACCCGACGTTTGACCTTGCCCGAAGGGGCCACGGTCGCCGATGCCATCGAAGCGGCGGCCATTGACGGCAGCGTGGAATGCCCGGCCGTGGCCGTGCATGGCGTGCTGGCCAGGCCGGATCAGATGTTGCGCGAGGGCGACCGGGTCGAGCTGCTGCGTCCGTTGCTGGCCGACCCGAAAGACAACCGCCGCCGGCGCGCACGCGCCGGCAGCTGAGTGAAGAAGGCGGGCCTCAGCGGCCGCGCTTCTTCTTGTCCTTGGGCAGGTTGCGGCCGAACTGGCGCAGCGTGCTGCGGGCCAGCTGGGCGTCGTCGCTGGCGAA